>Ga0070741_10006867_pt1 | contig 24065 bp, 22 predicted proteins | sample Coa_R1_4_FD_66440 | JGI IMG/M metagenome (GOLD analysis project Ga0070741, IMG submission 66440) | Surface soil microbial communities from Centralia Pennsylvania, which are recovering from an underground coalmine fire - Coalmine... | ecosystem: Environmental > Terrestrial > Soil > Unclassified ...
ATGATGAAATCCTTGCGCAGGCAAGGCAGCTCAGTAGCCGCGGATGCTTCCATTAAATTGGCCAGCGATCCCTGAAAGAACTGTTCATCAGTAAGCACAGAAAGAGCTGATGCGCCTGCACGAGCCAATTGGTTGGCCAGGGCAGCTACGGGAAAAGACCCACGAATCATGCCTTTTGACGGCGAGGCTTTCTTCAACTCTCCGATCACTGCCGGCCCTAACTGTGACATGGCAGCCAGCCGCTTGCGAAAACCGCGCGGCGTATGCGCTGCAGCAGCCTGCTCCAGCAGGCGCACCGGCGTCTTCTCTTTGGCGCGGGCAACGCGATCACGAGTGGCAACGAGGATTTCATCCAGGGTAGTCATGCGGCTGGTAGATTCAAGTATATGGGTTTGGCAGGAAAAACCGAAATGGAAAAAGCCGCAAATGGGCACGAAATCTGCGAATCTGTCCTTTTTGGGGACTGCGAATCGCGACCTTCGCACTCATTTGCGGCCATCCCTGAGGAGGATGCACAAGAAAAACAACAGTCTTATAGTTCGCCGTGAGAGTGGCCACGCTCTTCAATCACAATGCCGCCATTCTCTGTCTGCGCCCTAACCTGCGGGTTAGAACCTCCCAGGCGAAACAGCTTGTGGCCGTTGTCCCAGGTGCGCTCCCCGGCGTTGCAAACCTCGTCTTTGCAGATGATGGAAGTGTATTCAGACGCAACAACCTCCAATCCGCTATTGAAATTCTTTGGCACCGCGACCACGAGTCCACCATTGCGCGCATGGGCTTCCAGTCCTTTACCTTCCCAGTGTTCCGGCAGAGTAATGGAGAGGCCGCCATTTTCTACCGTGGCGTTCACATCGCCACCGCAATCCTTAATGGAGATTCCACCGTTCTGTGCTTGCGCCGTGAGTTTGCCGGTACTTTCCTTGAATGCGATTCCGCCGTTTTGCGCATGAGCTTCCGCTGTTCCGGTAAATCCATTCAAAGAGACGCCGCCGTTGTGAACATGCAAATTCAGGTTGGCGTTCTTGGGCGCTTTCACCAGCAGCACAGTTCCCAGCGAGTGATGATTCCCTTCCGGAGCATGCACAGTAATGTTGGAGCCGTTGATCTCCAGATGTGTTTCAGCCAGCACCTTGCGGCCTTCGCTCTCGTCATCGGTTGCCACTTGTTTGCAGAGCTTGAGGCCGATCTCCGGTTTGTCCCATGTGGTTACCTGGATGCCGCCGTTCTGCTCCGCCGTGATGGTCAGCGGCTGGTTGGGGACCGTCTTGCTCTCTTCATCGCGAAGATTGGTGCGGTACTCTTCATCGCCTACCCGCAGATGGTCGCTGCAATTATCGCTAGCGGAATTATCGTTCAAAATAAGGGTCGTGCTGTGCGAGCTGTTATTCTCCGCGGCGCTCGCCATATACGCGCAAAACGGCAACAAGAACCCAAGGATTACCAGATTTCTCATGGTCTGCCTCCTAGTCGAGTGGTTAGACCTGCTTTCTGAAAGCCGGTTAGCCTGATTTTTAATGTGCCGCAAAGCAGATGGCTGCATTTCGGCCCCAAAATAAAATAATCTTGGGCTTTGATTCGTGGCGCTCCGCACATTTCTGCAAATCGGAGCGTCCAGCCATGACGATCTCGCCGCTTAACAATCACTTTACAAATCCATTTGTGTGTCCACCAACGCAATGTATTTCAGAATTGGCTGATGCATTCCAGAGTCTCTCAATGATAAAGTTATGGACACCCAGTCCAGGTTCATCTAGTAGGAGTTGGCATGCTCACACCTATACGGTGGTTTTTGGCATTTGTAGTTCTTTGTCTAGTTGACTCATCTCTTCTTTTTTCTCTTCCAGTACCACGTGACAGACAGCCGGTTATTTCGCCTATATCAAAGGTTGAGCAGTCATCCCCGGCACCGGCGATCTATGGCCACTTGCCTTTAAGCTTTGAACCTAATCGAGGCCAAGCGGATAGTGATGTCCAATTTCTTTCTCCAGGGCCGGGCTTCAGGTTTTCACTATGCAATAAAGAAGCAATCATTCGATTTGATTCTGCTCAGAGCACGAATGCTGAAGCGACTGCAACCAGCATCGGCCCTTGCGATAAGACCACTACCGGGGCGCTACGGATGAAAATTATCAACGGAGCGCAGGGGACGCGCGCCGCTGGAGGAACGCTGCTTCCCGGCGTCTCGAACTACTATTTTGGGCAAAACCGTTCCCGCTGGCTCACCGGAATCCCAAACTATGCAAGCGTGGTTTACAGAGATATCTATCCTGGGATCGATCTTTCTTATCATGGCGAACAAGGCCAGCTTGAGTATGACTTTGAGTTGCAGCCGGGAAAGTCAGAAAAGCCAATTCGCATCCAGTTTCCTGATGCGAGGTCAATCCGTTTAGGTCCACAGGGTGAATTGCTGCTGTCAGATACTGGCAAAGCAGTAGCTTTTCCCAAGCCCTTTATCTTCCAGATGGAAAAAGATACTAAGCGAGTTATCGCTGGCGGGTACAAACTCCTGGGCAAAAATCAGGTGGGGTTTTGGGTAGGGCCACACGATCCAAACAAGCCTCTCACTATTGATCCGGTACTCCTGTATTCGACCAATCTTCCGCTGACGCCCACCGCGGTGGCACTCGATAGCGCGGGCAATGCGTACATGACGGGACAAAATGCTACAACCCATAATGTGTTCATCAACAAATTGAACGCTGACGGTACAGCCTTTCTTTACACAACTGAGCTGGTTACTTCGGACGGAGCAGGAGCGGCCATTGCTGTCGATCCGGCAGGCAACGCTTATATTACGGGTTTTACGGAATCGAATACGTTTCCTACACTTAATGCGTTCCAGCCGGTCTTTGGGAACGCCAACTCAATTTTTTTTAATATTCCGGATGCTTTCGTTACCAAGCTTGATTCAACCGGCGCGCTTGTTTATTCCACTTATCTTGGCGGCCCTGGCCAGGATAGCGGAGCTGACATTGCAGTTGATGCAGCGGGGAATGCATTCGTAATAGGATCTGCGGATCGCAATTTTCCTGTTTCCCCCGGAGCTTTCCAGACAACCCTCAATCAGGCAGGCGGAAATGGGATCGATTGCTTTTTCCTCAATGAGATAGAGAACTGTACTGATGGTTTTGTAACCAAATTCAGTCCCACAGGGGAGCTGATCTACTCTACTTATCTTGGCGGCGGAAATATTGATAGCGCGAGCAGCGTAGCCATTGATGCCGATGGCAATGCATATGTGGTTGGTCATACGGAATCCGATACCTTCCCGGTGAAGAATGCGATTCAGCCGGTGCTGACGGGTAGAGGAGGCAATATGTTTTTGACCAAGGTGAATCCCACAGGAACCGGGCCTGTTTTCTCCACTTATTTCGGTGGGGGCTTTGATAGTAATGGAGATGGCGGCGGCACCAACAGAGTCGCTCTTGATTCGGCCGGCAACATCTATGTTGCCGGATCTTCTCCGGATGTCCCAACTTCTCCCGGCACGCTTCAACCGAATCCTGGCGCAAATACCTCTCTGGCTTTCATTGCTAAATTCGCGAATGACGGCAGCTTAATTTATTCCACCCACCTGACCGGCAATGAAGCCGATACTCCAAACGGGTTGGCTCTTGATTCACAGGGCAATGCCGTCATCACTGGATCGAGTTCCAGCGGCGGCACAAACGATCCTGTGCCACTTCCTTCTGCGTCTCTTGATCTTGGACAATCCTGCGCTGGTAGGAGCTGCGGCTGGATTGCCAAAGTCAGCGCCGATGGAACAACGCTGCTGTTTTTTACTGAAACAATTGCGAGCGGGAATGGCGTTGCTATTGATAGCTCAGATAATGCCTACGTGGTCGGCGCGCCAAACTTCCTGATTACCACGCCTGGCGTTCTGCAGACAACTAATGGTCCGGGCTTTATTAGCAAGCTTTCTTTTGCTCCCGCGCCGAACGTTGCATTTGCTCCTAAAACACTCACATTTGGGTCCGTTGCAACGGGAAGGAGCAGCAATCCGCAAAGCGTAAAAATCACCAACAATGGGGATGCAACGCTTACTTTTACTTCCATCACCGTCGGCGATGATTTCAGCCAGACGAATGACTGCGGGACTTCCCTCGCTGGAGGCACAAGCTGCACAGTAAATGTTGTCTTCAATCCGGGCCAGACAGGGACGATTAATGAATCTTTGACGCTGACTGATGACGCGATTACCAAGATCCAGACAATTGCGTTAAATGGTTCCGCATTTACCGGGGCGGGCGCAGTCCTCTCTCTTACAGACCTTAACTTCGGCTCACTCATTGTGGGAACTTCCAGCCCTGCGGCCCCTGTTACGCTGACCAATAACGGCAATGCAGCGCTGAACATCAGCTCAATTGCGACCACAGGAAATTTTTCCCAGACTAATAATTGCCCAGCAGCCCTTCCCGTTGCCGCTTTCTGTACGATCAACGTTGTCTTCACGCCCACTTTGCTCAACAACAACGGAGGCACGCTGACCATTACAGACGATGCGGCCAGCGGTTCAACGCAGAACGTGGCATTGGCTGGAATAGGATTACCCGTTCCGCCACCGGCAGCGTCATTCGCGCCTACTTCACTTTCGTTTGACAGCCAGCTTATTGGCGCACCGAGCGCGGGACAGTCCTTTACCATTACTAACGTTGGCGGGGCCCCTCTGGTTATCAGCAATTTAAGCATCAGCGCAGAGTACAGCCAGACCAATAATTGCGGCGGCTCCATTGCTGCGAACGTTACTTGCACATTCACTGTCACCTTCACTCCGGCGCAGGAAGGTACGCGGCCTGGCAGTTTGACGATCACTGACAACGCTGCAGGCAGCCCGCATATTTTTGGTTTGAGCGGAACAGGAAGCGCCACAGGAGTGACGGGTACGGGCATCGCAACAATCTCCGCGGGCCAATCAGCTCCTTTTACCATTGACGTTGCCGATATTGGCGGCGGAGCTGCAACTTTGTCGTGTCAAGGCCTTCCGGCGCTTTCCAGTTGTAGTTTCAACCCAGCGACGCTCAATTTCACCTCAGCGAACGCCAGTTCCACATTGACCATCTCTACTACAGCCTCCACAACCGCGTCATTATTACCGCCGGTGGGCCGACCCTCGGCGCCGCTCTACGCTTTCTGGGTGGGGCTGCCTGTGGTGGGATTGCTGTTACTGAACAAACGCTCCGGAAAGAGCAGGACCACAGGGATCTTGCTGCTGGGGTCTGCTTTGTTGTTGTTCGCCGGCTGCGGCGGGGGAAGCACGCCGGGACCAGTGACGAAACCTGGCACACCTTCAGGCACATTCGTGGTTATTATCAATGCGGCTTACGCTTCCGGCGCGCAGCGGACAAGAACAGTAACGTTGATTGTTCAATAGAGATATCGCGGCTAGTTCGCAAATAAGCTCAGGCTGTGATTACGTCGCGAGGCTTGATGTTCTTGCGGATAAACTCAGCAATTTCGTCCATTGGCGTGCCGGGATTGAAAATGCCGCCGACGCCGGCTTTCTTGAGGAAATCAAAATCCTGCTCAGGGATAATTCCGCCGACGAGAAAAAGCACATCTTCCATCTTGTTCTGGCGAAGCATTTCTGCCACCCGGGGAACAATAGCGTTATGCGCGCCGGAAAGAATTGAAAGACCGATCACGTCCACATCTTCCTGCAAGGCGGAGTTCACAATCATCTCTGGCGTTTGACGCAGGCCGGTATAGATGACCTCCATTCCGGCATCGCGCAGGGCGCGGGCAATTACCTTTGCGCCGCGATCATGGCCGTCAAGACCGGGCTTGGCAACAAGTACGCGGATTTTGCGGTTATCGGTCATCTATCTAGAGATTCTATCAAAACCAAAATCTCACCATGTAGACATAGGGATACGGAGAGCTGCTCTTTCTGCATCACTTCGTTCGGGACTTCGGAATACGTCTACGTGTCTCCACAATGAGTTTTTCCTTCGGCAACTCCAGGCTCCGCCACAGATACCACGCGGCAAAACTGCAATAGGGATGCCAGCCCTTGGCAATCTGTTCGATCTGCTTGGGCGTGGGCAGCTTGCGCTTGCGATAGAACCGCTGAATCGCCATACGCACGCCAAGATCGCCCACGGGAAGCACGTTCGGGCGTCGCAATGAAAACATCAGAAACATGTGGGCAGTCCAGACGCCCACTCCTTTGATGTCAGTAAGCGCCTCAATCACCTCTTCATCGCTCATAGCGTGAAGGCGCGCAAAATCCACCTTGCCACTGATGGCGTGCTCGGCCAGATCGCGAATGTAGCCCAACTTCTGCCGCGAGAGACCGGCGCGGCGCATCTCACCCACGCTCAAGTTCTGAATAGCCTGCGGCGTCAGCGCGCCTCCGGCAGCCTCTTCCAGTCGACCATAGATCGTCCGCGCTGCCTTGCCGTTCAACTGCTGGAAGACGATGGCACGCGCCAGCATTTCAAAGGTAGGCTCGCGATACGCCATCTTGCATGGTCCAACGCGGGTAATAATGGAGGCCAGAATTGCGTCTGATTTTTTGAGATGATCTACAGCTCGTTTCATGGATGATGCTGATTTTAACCTAAGCAGCTATGCCCTGCCGTACTGCAATTTCCGCCCATCGATCAGCGCATTTGCCACTTGCCCCCTGTGCAAAATTCATTGCTTACTCCACCCAATCAAATGTCCTGGTTACTGCCTTCTTCCACTCGCGATACATACGCTCCCGCCGCGGCTCATCCATTGCGGGCGTCCAGGTCTTCTCTGCCGACCAGTGCGCGCGCAATGCTTCTGTGTTGCTGAAAAATCCTACTGCCAGCCCTGCGGCATAAGCAGCGCCCAGGCTGGTTGTCTCCTGAATGGAAGGCAGCACCACCGGCCGGTTCAAGATATCGGCTTGAAATTGCATCAGCAGATTATTCCGAACCATGCCGCCATCCACGCGCAAGACGTCAAGCACGATGCCGGAGTCCTGCTCCATTGCCTCCACGACCTCGCGCGTCTGGAATGCCACGGCTTCCAGAACTGCACGCGCCATGTGGGCTTTGTTGGCGTACCGGGTCAGGCCCGTGATCACGCCGCGCGCATTTTCTTGCCAATATGGAGCGTAGAGCCCGGAGAAGGCAGGCACAAAATAAACGCCGCCATTATCTTCTGCGGACGCTGCAAGATGCTCGATCTCATCACTGCTTTGGATGAGACCAAGATTATCGCGCAGCCATTGCACCAGCGCACCGGCGATGGCTACGCTACCTTCCAGCGCATACCGGGCCGGAGCCTTGCCCAGTTTGTACGCGACGGTGGTGAGCAGTCCGTGCTTTGATGGCACCGGCTTTTCGCCTGTATTGATCAGCAGAAAACATCCTGTTCCGTAAGTGTTCTTGGCCTCGCCGCTCTTAAAGCATGTTTGCCCTACCAGAGCAGCTTGCTGATCGCCCAGGATTCCCGCCACTGGAACTCCGGCCAGCGGCCCTTCTGCAACATGGCCATAGACTTCACTGCTGGAGCAGATGCGCGGCAGGATTTGCCGTGGGATCGCAAATACTTTCAGCAAGTCCGCATCCCAATCGAGCGTGGAGAGGTTCATCAGCTGCGTGCGGCTGGCATTGGTCACGTCAGTTATGTGCAGGCCGTTTGCCGGTCCGCCGGTAAGCTTCCACAGCAGAAATGTATCGATGTTGCCGAAGAGCACTTCGCCTTTCTCAGCTTGGGCACGCGTGCCGGGAATGTTTTGCAGGATCCAGCAAAGTTTGAGCGTGCTGAAGTAAGTGGAAAGCGGCAGTCCTGTCCGGCTGCGAAAGAAATCATCGCCGTGTTCGCGCGCCATGCGCGATACTTCGGCGGCCACGCGCATGTCCTGCCACACAATTGCATTGCACAGCGGCTTTCCTGTTTTTTGGTCCCATACCACCGTTGTCTCGCGCTGGTTGGTGATTCCAACCGCCGCCAGGTTACTTGCCTTCAATCTGGCTTGGCCTATGGCTTCTGCCATGACCTCTTTTGTTCTCTGCCAGATTTCTTCAGGATCATGCTCCACCCATCCCGGTTGCGGAAAAATCTGGCGATGCTCTTTCTGCGCACAGGCCACAACCTTGCCCGCGCGATCAAAGACAATGAAGCGCGTGCTGGTAGTTCCCTGATCAATAGCGCCAATAAAGTCACTCATGGTTGTTCCCTGAAATTCAGAAAAAGCCTGGCTGCGCAGTTCATCCAATCATCCATTGTGGCACCTCTGGCACCCTGGCAATTGCAACTCATGAATTACTGCACCAACAAACCTACGCACACCATCAACTTCCGGTAAACTCTTACTTTTGAGGAGCCACATGGAGAAGCCCCAAACACTCGCCAACCATACTAAATATGATCCGCCGTTTCACTTCTTTGTGATCCCCATTCTGGGCATCAACGTATTTGTGGTTGGCTTCCTTCTTTTGCGTTTCCCCGGTATTGGCGGGGCATGGCTCCTGCTGGTATCAGCGGCGCTGTTGGTGCACGCAGTACGTTTGCGCAGCTACGCCACTCATCTCCAGGACCGCGTGATTCGCGTGGAAGAGCGCCTGCGGCTCGCAACCATTTTGCCGGAATCTCTCCGCTCCCGCATCGCCGAGCTGACCGATTCCCAGCTTATCGGCCTGCGCTTTGCCTCAGATGCAGAGCTGCCCGCGCTGACGCAGCGCGCGCTCGACGAAAAGCTCAGCCGCTCTGACATCAAGAAAGCCGTGACTGACTGGCGTCCGGATTACTCGCGGATTTGATGCCGTCGTATACAATTCTTCGTCACCTTTTAGGAGTTCTCATGCACCGAGTACTCGCCAGCCTATTGCTCTGCCTTATCGCCCTGCTCCCGCTCTCCGCCACCAGCCCTGACGACGAACCCTTGTACGGCTTTACAGCGAGCTCATCACAGGCTGAGCGTGCCTTGGAGAGCACGTTCCGCAAGGTTCCCGATCCTAAAATCCTCCGCGATACCATGCAGCGGCTGAGCGCACACCCGCATAACGTGGGTACGGTTTATGACAAGGAAAACGCAGAGTGGATACTCTCCCAGTTCAAGTCGTGGGGGTTGGATGCGCAGATAGAAACCTTTGATGTTCTCTTCCCTACGCCTAAAGAGCGCGTGCTGGAGCTGACGGAGCCGACTCACTATACGGCCAAGCTGGTGGAGCCGCCGGTTCCGGGGGATCCCACCTCAAGCCAGCAGAGCGAGCAACTGCCCACCTACAACGCCTACTCCATTGACGGCGATGTCACGGGCCGGCTGGTTTACGTGAATTATGGCCTGCCCAGCGACTATGAAGAGCTTAATCGCCTGGGCGTCTCAGTGAAGGGAGCAATTGTGATTGCGCGCTATGGAAATTCCTGGCGCGGCATCAAGCCCAAAGTCGCCGCTGAGCATGGCGCCATTGGCTGCATTATTTATTCCGATCCGCGCGACGACGGCTACTTTGAAGGCGATGTTTTTCCGCAAGGCCCCATGCGCAATGAGAACGGCGTACAGCGCGGCAGCGTAATGGATATGCCGACTTACCCCGGCGATCCCACAACGCCCGGAGTGGGTGCCAAAGGCGATGTGAAGCGGCTGGCGCTTAAAGATATTACGACGCTCACGAAAATTCCAACGCTGCCTATTTCATACGGCGATGCCAAGCCGCTGCTGGCCGCTCTGAAAGGCCCGCTTGCTCCAGAAAATTTTCGCGGCGCTCTGCCCATTACCTACCATGTTGGCCCCGGTCCGGCCACGGTCCACCTGAAAGTAGCTTTCAACTGGGACATCAAACCTGTGTATGACGTGATTGCTAAAATTCCCGGCTCAGAGTCGCCGGACCAGTGGATCATTCGCGGCAACCACCACGATGGCTGGGTCAACGGCGCGGAAGATCCCATTTCCGGGCAGATCGCGCTGCTGGAAGAGGCACGCGGGCTAGGCCAACTGCTCAAGCAAGGATGGAAGCCCAAGCGTACGATTATCTATTGTGCCTGGGATGGAGAAGAGCCCATGCTGCTCGGCTCCACAGAGTGGGCGGAGTACCACGCTGATGAACTCCAGAAACATGCCGCAATCTACATTAATACTGATGGCAATGGCCGCGGCTTTCTTGAGGTGGAAGGCTCACACTCGCTGGAAAAATTTGTAAACACAGTAGCGCGTGACATTAACGATCCGGAGAAAAACATCTCCGTATGGAAGCGCAGCCAGGCCGCGCGACTTACGCGGGGCCGTCCTGAAGACCGCAAGGATGCGCGTACCCGCCCCGATCTGCGCATTGGCCCGCTCGGCTCCGGCAGCGACTACACGGCATTTATCGACCATCTGGGTGTGGCTTCGCTGAACGTTGGCTTTGGCGGCGAAGACGATGGCGGCATCTACCATTCCATTTACGACGATTTTTACTGGTTCACTCATTTCTCTGACAAAGATTTTATTTATGGCCAGGCCCTGGCCCAGATCATAGGCACCATGGTGCTGCGCTTTGCCGATGCTGACGTGCTGCCCTACGACTTCAGCGATTTCTCTGACACTATCCACAAATATTCAGACGAAGTCCAAACCCTGCTGAAAAACAAGCGTGAGGAAATTCGCGATCGCAACCAGGACATTGATAACGGCGTTTACAGCGCTGTTTCTGATCCGCGACGCCCGACCGTTGCGCCGCCCAAAGAAGAGGTCCCGCCCTTCCTTAATTTTGCTCCGCTGGAAAATGCCGAGAGCGCGCTGGCCCACAGCGCACAGGATTACACCAAGGCCATGAAGGCGTTCAGCAATAGCAATGCTTCAGCACAGTCATTGCAGGCACTCAATGAAAAGCTGCTTTTGGCAGAGCGAAAGCTCATTAATGATGGCGGACTGCCTCGCCGCCCATGGTACAGGCACTTGATCTATGCGCCGGGCTTTTATACCGGCTATGGATCAAAGACCCTTCCCGGCGTCCGCGAAGGCATAGAACAAAAACACTATCAGGAAGCCGATAAAGAGATTGTGCGCGTCTCGCAGGCCCTGACGGACTATGCTGCCGCGGTGGAGGATGCTGCCAATGAACTGGAAAAAGATATTCACTAACGAATTTCTGTAATTGGCTTTCGATCCAGGTCTTTCGATCCAAATCTAAAGAGGAAGGCTGTCTGTACTATTGAAGAGAGGTTGTTCACAAACCTGTTATCGCCGTGTCTTGAGTTTGTCTGACCAATTTTTCGAGCGGTTCGTAGCTGGCTTCTTCGCTTCCGCCATTGGGCTCATTAAAATTTGCCACCAGATAAACACAGCAAATCAGGCTGAATCTGCGGCCAACGCAATCAACGCAACAAATGTTCTGTCAGGCCAAGTTTTGGAATCATTTCGTCTCTATGTGGCTATCTGGCGGCTCTTTTCCATCATCCTCTTTTTCTTCTTCGTCGCCTTCGTTCTCCACTGCCTGTTTTAAATGGCTTATGCTCTTCATTGCGCCATCGGCCAGCCAGATCACCCCAACCACCAGCAGCGCGGCCAGCGGATACGGCAACCACGGCCAGTGCAGTTGGCTTTCGGCCTGCTGCAATTCCTGCTGCGCTTGATGATGTGCAGTCTCGGCTGTAATCTCAAAGTTGATCACCTGCAGGTCCTGGCCTGAACTGCGATACCTGGACAGAAAGTCTTCCGGCAATCCTTGCCCCGGCGTCAGCTTATTGCGCGCGTCCAGCATCGGCTGTACGGTCTGTGTGTACCACTTCTGCTCTGTAGCTACCACGCTCTGGAGTAATTGATCGTGCTGGGCATCAGCATCCTGTTGCGCTATCTGCTCAATTCTCTGCTTGTCAGATTGCAACAATCCCAGGTTGGCGGAGTTTCCATCCAGCAGGTAGCGATTGAACGCCGCTTCCATGTCGCTGAGCCGGTCGATCGCCTCTGTTCTCACCTGAAATTGCGCGGCAGCGGCTTGATAGCTGGTAAGCGCCTTATTCTGCCGGTGCAACTCATAGCCATAGAATGCCAGCGCTGCAGCACCCACCAGCGCCAGCAGCAGCAAGCTCAAAAGGCGCAGCCACGCCCTGCGGGCCAGTTTGGCGGCGGGAATCGGTATTGTAACGGTAGAAGACATGGCGGAAAGGCTAGCACATCCCTGGTCGCCAAATCCTAAGAAACACGAACGTTAGGGCCATTCGGAGACGACCCTAACGTTTCCGTGCTTAGCAAAAAGTAGCGAAATTGAAGTTAGAGCGTATTTACATGTTGCTATGCGGCTCGGCGGATTCCTCCGCTGCCGCTCGTTCGATTGCCCGTTATTAGGCGGAAAATGAAGGTCAGGACGACAGCGCCTCCGATCGCCACCAGAATCGTGTAAATCGTTCCTCCCTGGCCGGTTCCGCCCAGGGCACGCATGATCCAGCCGCCTACAATTCCTCCGCAAATGCCCAGGATAATGTCCCAAAAGACTCCGTAGCCTGAGCCCTTCATGATCTTGCCTGTAGCCCAACCCGCAATGAGACCGACGATAATCCACCACAAGAGATGCATATTTCCCCTTTGGAAGGTTCCTGGCTGGGTCCTTCCTCTCCATAGCAATTAGATAGGGACTTCTCCTTGCGGTGTTTGCCTCGATGCAGCAGGAATCGAGTGTTGCCGACCCAAGTAGCTGGCGCGAAGACCCTGCTGGTCCTGAATTCTTGAATGCCAATCAACAGCGGGTTCAACTATTTACAAGTCATGAAAAGAGCGCCGCTTTCCCGGGCGAATCCTGGCTGCTGCCGCATTCGTCTAATGGATGGAAAATAACAGGCTGTAATACAATCACCTGTTTGCCTACGCGCTGACTTTCCACCTGAGAGGGAGCACTACTTTGCCAGATACGATTTACGATGTTGCCATTATCGGCGGCGGCCCCGGCGGATATACCGCTGCTTTCCGCGCCGGCCAGCTTGGATTAAAAACCTGCCTCATTGAAAAAGAGGACAAGCTTGGCGGCACCTGCCTGCATGTTGGCTGCATTCCCACCAAAGCCCTGCTTTTTAATGCTGAAGTTTATGACCACCTGAAAGCCGCTGAGGAATACGGCATTGACGGCCTGGGCGCAGGCAAGCTGAACTGGAAGAACATCCAGGACCGCAAGAATAAGATCGTGACCAAGCACACCAAGGGCCTTGATTTTCTTGTGCGCAAGAATAAGGTTGACCGCGTGCTCGGCTTTGGCAAGCTTACCGGCCCTGCCAAAGGCGGAGTGCACACCGTTCAGGTAGAGAGCAGCAAAGGCGCAAGCGAGATCAAAGCTAAAAATATTGTTCTGGCTACCGGCTCGTTTGCCCGCATGTTGCCGGGCCTCAAAGCCGATGATCGCATTCTGACCAACATTGAAGTTCTCAGCCTGCCATCCATTCCAAAATCGATGGTCATCATTGGCTCCGGCGCAGTCGGCGTGGAGTTTGGCTCCATCTATCGCTCGTTTGGCGCCGAGGTTACGATCATTGAAATGTTGCCCCGCCTCGTGCCCGTGGAAGATGAAGAGGTCAGCAAAGAGCTGCTGCGGTCGTTCAAGAAGAAAGGCATCAACTGCTTCGTCAACACCAAGGTTGAAAAAGTAGAACGGACCAAGTCCGGCGTTTCAGTAACTTTCACGCCTCAGGGTGAAGCCGCACAAAAAGTTGAAGCTGACACGGTTCTGGTGGCGGTTGGCCGCGGCCCAAACACAGAAGGCATTGGTCTGGAAAAGACTCCAAACATCAAAACTGAGCGCGGCTTTGTTCACGTAAATGAATGGATGGAGACCGGAGAAAAAGGCATTTATGCCATTGGCGATATCGTTGCCGGCCTGCCGCAGCTTGCTCATGCTGGAGCCATGGAAGGAATCGTCGCCGTCACTCGCATTGCAGGCAAGCCTGCCAAAGCCGTGAACAAGAACCGTGTCCCCGGCTGTACCTACTGTGAGCCGCAGATCGGCAGCGTCGGCCTTACGGAAGCCAAAGCCAAAGAAGCCGGATATCAGGTAAAGGTCGGCAAGTTCCCCTTCACCGCAAACTCCAAGGCCACCATCATCAATAACCATGAGGGTTTCATCAAGGTTGTTTCTGATGCCAAGTTTGGCGAAATCCTTGGCGTGCACATCATTGGTCCGGTTGCGACGGAGCTGATTGCTGAAGCCGTAACCGCTTTGGAACTTGAAGCTACCGTGGAAGATATGATGTTTACGATCCACGCCCATCCCACCGTGTCAGAAGGCTTGCTAGATGCGTTTAGCGCGGTGGAGGGGAAGGCGATTAATGCGTAGTCGTTTCTGAAATCCCGAATGACGCGAGCACTTTTTCTGCAATCTCGAGCGCAGCGGAGCGATCCGTATAGCAGCGACGAACTCTAGGGACGAACTCTTAGGGCTTCATGGCAGCCAGAGCATTTCATAGGATAGATTCCCTTGCCGTGCCAGGAATTTCAGGGAAATGCAATTGCTAGCTGCTGCTTTCCAGAAATCCCCGCGCGCCTTCCTCGAATCCATTCATATTGAGGAGTGGAGATTATGCCTATCGATCCTGTCTGCAAAATGGATATTAACATCGCCGACGCCGCCGGCAGCCATGACTATCATTCAGAAACGGTTTATTTCTGTTCTCTGGACTGCATGCACAAATTTGAGCACGACCCAGAGAAATACATGGACAATATGTCTGACGAAGAACGTATCGCCAGTTGAGTGCACTCACACCAAACCGCGCCAAATGCAGAGCTTTGCTAATTACTAATTACTAAACATTAAGAGCTGCTTTCCGGTTACCAAGGTGATGGTCTCAGGTAACAATTCCCTGGGACCGGCCGTTTCATCGGCTTAAGATGCAGCCATGTACAAGCGCCGCGAGCCACGCGTTACCATGCCCATTGCCGTCCGGCTCTGGGGACTCGACCGCGATGGCAAAGTGTTTTCGCAGAACGCGAAAACATTGAACATCGCCACCAGCGGGGCGCGCCTGTATGGTGTGACTGCGGCCCTGGAGCGCGGCTTCATTGTCGGCCTGCAATGCGGGAACATGCGCGCGCGATTCATGGTGATGTGGGTAGGCGAGAAAGGCAGCCCGCGTGAAGGCCAGATTGGCTTGCGCGCCGCTGAAAACGGCATCTGGAGCGTTGCTCTACCCCGCGCCTCTGATGAAGATTACTCCGCCTGGCTAGCAGAAAACTATCTGCAAGCTGAAGCTGTTATCTGATCCTGCTTTTGGCTGCTATACGGCACGCTAATCCGCTTTGCATCTGGCATAAAATAGATTCATGCCCCTGCGCGTCATCAACGTCCTTTTTCTGGGCCGCGTGGACTATTCCATCGCGCTGGAACTGCAGCGGACGCTGGTCAATCTGGTCAAAGAAAAGCGCACTAGCCACACGCTTCTGCTGCTGGAACATCCTCCTGTCATCACGCTGGGCCGCAATGCTGAGGAACAAAACATTGTTGCTTCTCGTGAGTTTCTGGCCGCCAATAGCATAGAGCTGCATGAAACCGATCGCGGCGGCGATGTAACTTTCCATGGCCCCGGCCAGCTCGTTGGCTATCCGATCTTTGATCTTCGCGCCTTCTCTCCGCGCATCGGCGCTGTTGAATTTGTGCGCAAGCTGGAAGAAGCGCTGATTCGTACTTGCGGTGATCTGGGTGTGGTCACCGAGCGTATTTCCGGCCTGACTGGTGTGTGGACTCAGGAAGATGTTCCAGGAAAAATTGCCGCCATCGGCGTACACATCTCCCGCGCTGTCACCTCGCACGGCTTCGCCCTGAACGTGACCACCAATCTTGACTACTTCAAACTCATCGTCCCCTGCGGCATCTCAGACAAGCCTGTGGCATCGCTAGAGCAAGAGATGGCCAAAAGCTTCCTCAGTCGCGACCGCAAAGTGCCATCACTGGAAGAATTGGCCCAGCAGGTGGCGCGCAACTTTGGCCGCGTCTTTGAGGCCCAGACGCTCTGGCTTGATTCGCTTGACGCACTGCTGGGTGCTCTACCCGCCTCATCCGATAACGCCATTACGGAGCAAGAGCTACCGGCAGACGCCGCGCAAGAGCCTTATTATCGTGAAGAAGAGAAGTCTTCAGCATGAGCTCGTCCGTGGATCAAGTGCCCGTTTTCGGCCAGCGCGATCCAGGCCGTGACTATGTGCGCCGTCCCAGCGTGTACACGCTCCTGTATGACGCCGCAGGCAACGTGGCGGTAGTTCGCACACCGCGCGGCTGCTATCTTCCCGGAGGCGGCGCTGAAAAAAGTGAGACACCGCAACAGACAGTCGAACGCGAGGCCCGCGAGGAATGCGGCTTCATCCTGCGCGTGCATTCCCGGCTCGGAAGCGCCATTCAGTTCTGCTATTCCGAGGGTGAGCGCGCGTATTTCGAAAAGATCTGCGACTTTCTCGGCGCAGATCTTGTGGGCGTCACCACGCAAACCGAACCTGATCACCAGGTGCTCTGGGTATCGCCGGAGCAGGCATGTTCTATGCTGTTGCATGAAAGCCACCGCTGGGCCGTGCAGCGCTTCTGTTCTGGCGGTAAAATCCGCAATAGCAGTGCATAGGTGAAGTTAGTGGCCTGCAAGCAATGCCCAAGCCAAACTCCGGCGCAGAAATACTCATCCAATAGCCATGCCCGTCCACCAACGCCAGCCTTATATTGACGCTCGTAAAGAGGTAAGCAAGTCAGCAGGAATCAACTTCTGGTTTAGCCGCTTTGCCAGCGCAACGGCGCAGATTGTCGGCCATCCTTATATGTTCCTGGCCGCTGTGATTGTGCTGATTGCCTGGGCGGTCAGCGGCCCTTTATTTCATTTTTCTGATACCTGGCAGCTCATTATTAATACGGGCACAACTATTGTTACGTTTCTGGTCGTCTTCCTGATTCAGAACACGCAGAACCGTGACGCCAAGGCGCTGCATTTGAAGCTTGATGAGCTTATCCGCTCACACCATCCTGCCAATGACGACCTTATCGATATCCAAAAACTTTCTGATGAAGAGCTGGACGAGTTAGAAAAGCGTTATGAAAATATCCGGAAAGCTTGCGAAGCGCGGCGCGCAGCCCATAAGTCTGGCGCGGAAGCAGCCGCGAATGAGATTGTGCAGGACAGCACGGTCGTTGACAATGGACGTGCTAAGAAAAAGTCAACCCAAAAACCCGCCGCCTAACTCCACATTCCCTTAGCCGACTTAAGCATGAAAGAGAAACTGTATATTGGAACCGCAGGTTGGAACGTTCCGGGAATACATGCACAACATTTTGCTTCAGAGGGAACTCATCTTGTCCGCTATGCTCAGAAGTTGAATTCAGCAGAGATAAACTCCTGCTTTTATCGCGAGCATAAAACAGAAACGTATCGCAAATGGGCCGCTTCAGTTCCCAAGGATTTTAGCTTTGCGGTAAAAGCTCCGCGGGCAATTACGCATGAAGGCGAATTGCGTCTTGATGGCGAGAAAGCGCTGAAATGCTTTTTGCAGCAGACAAGCGCGCTTGGAGAAAAACGCGGACCTGTGCTCTTGCAGGTGCCGCCCAGCCTGAAGTTTCACGAAGCCCGAGCACTCGAGTTCTTTCGCATGCTGCGTAAGCTGTATGACGGACCAGCCGTGCTGGAGCCTCGGCATGTGAGCTGGCTCGGCGTTGAGTCGGATTTATTATTGCAGAAATTTAATATCGCGCGGGTGGCGGCTGATCCAGCGTTGACGGCCCAGGCCGCAGAGCCTGCCGGATGGCCGGGGCTGATTTATTTCCGGCTGCATGGATCTCCACAACGCTACTATTCCTCTTATTCGGAGCAATTTGTCGCTGATTTGGCGGGGAAGCTGCTGCGACTCTCAACTCGGGCTGCAGTGTGGTGCATCTTTGATAACACTGCTTCAGGCGCAGCGCTAGGCAACGCTCTGGATCTGATTTCACGCATCGATAAAGAGAAGCTCAATCCCGATGACCGGCTGCTGGATGCTAAACTAATTACGTCTGTATGCCCACCAAACCCAAATCCCAGAAGAACTCTGCAGCTAAGCCAACCACGAAAAAAGCTTCAGTAAATGGAACCCCGGATCATGCGCGTTCCGGGAACGGCGCATCTTCCGCCAAAGCCACAGCCGTTCGCGTAAATGAATACGGCATTCCAGATTGGCGTTTGGAGCAGCCTGAGTTTGAGATTGTTGAAGTCACTAATGGGCCGGAAGTCCATTACGAGATTAAGGGCAAGCTGGATACCCAAGTTCCGCCCATCCGTGAATCGAAATACCTGAATAAAGACCAGCACCTGGAGCTTTATCGCTGGATGCTGATGAACCGCCGCATGGAAGTTGCGCTGGAAAATCTTTACAAGCAAAGCAAGGTCGTTGGCGGCGTTTATTTTGGCCTGGGACAGGAGGCCTGCTCGTGCGCTTCTGCCTACGCACTCGGTTCTGAGGACTGGTTTGCCCCCATGATTCGCAATCAGGGCGCGCAGCTTGTCCGCGGCTTTCACGCGCGCGACATCATGATGCAATACATGGCGAAAGCCGGTTCGCCCACCAAGGGCAAAGACGGCACCTCGCATTATGGCGATATTGAAAAGCGTCACATGGTTTCACCTATCTCCATGCTCGGTGATCTTTTGCCCGTGATGGCCGGCGTTTCTCTCGGCGCGCGCCTGCAAGGCAAGGAACTTGCCTGCCTCACCTGGATCGGCGATGGTGGTCAATCCACTGGCGTGAGTTATGAAGGCATCAACTTTGCCGCTGTGCGCAAGCTGGGGCTGGTATTGATCATCGAAAGCAATCTCTGGGCGTACTCCACGCCCACGGAATATCAGGTCGCGGTCAAAGACCTTGCTAATCGCGCCATTGGCTATGGTATGCCCGGCGTGATCATTGACGGCACTGATGCCTGCCAGGTTTACGACGCAACGTATGAAGCGGTGGAACGCGCGCATCGCGGTGAAGGGCCGACCCTGATTGAAGCCAAGCTGATGCGCATGAAAGGCCATGCCATTCATGACGCTGCAGCCTACGTCCCCAAAGAGATGCATGAATACTGGCGCAAGCGCGACTGCATTGACCGCTTCCAGAAATATTTATTTGAAAAGAAATGGCTGACGCCCGAACAAGATAAAGAAATGATCGCGGGTGTAGAGAAAGAAATCGATGCCGAACGCGAGTTCGCTGAGAACTCTCCTATGCCCGAGCCGCACACCGCGGCTGAAGGCGTTTACTGCGACGGCTGCCACCAGATCAAGCCGAAATACGGCCTGCCGCAGAAGTCGCGTAGAAGCGAGGGAAAGTTGAAGGAGAGCGAGGCGGCAATTCACTTCAAATAAAATGATGCCTCGCCTCCAACTCGCCCTGGCTTTCCTGCTTCCCCTCTCAGCCACAGCGCTGATGGCACAGGAAGTTGCCTACCTTGACTTGGTTGACGGCAAGCCGCGTACAGAGCTACGTGCTCCGTCACCACCGCCTCCTGTTTGCAAAGAAGACGGAACTTGCACATTTTCAGGCGGCATTGGCGGTGGATCTGTTGGCGATGGTGTCGAAGGTCCCAATGAGCCGAGGGCATTGAAAACCACACTGCTTTCACTGGATCGCTTTGCTTACGCGCCAGATGACGCAGCGGAAATGGAAATCAAGATCGAGAATGTTGGCAGCGTCGATATGGCCATCCCCTGGAACCCTAATCTCGCCGATTTCCAACCTGCTGATGAAAAGCAAGGCTTTCATTACCGATCGTTCGTAATCGTCCTGAAGCTGACAAACGCCGCAGACAAGAGCCAGCAGTTAATCATGGAAGCAGCCCATCTATATGGGATTCCAGGGAAGCCTGAGACGTTGAAAGTCCTGAAGCCGGGAGATTGGCTCCGGCTGCGCATAAAAACAAAACTGGCAACCTATACTGACAAGCTGAAAGCGGGCTCTGATTATTCGGCCAGTGTTCTTCCTCAGTTGAGATTGGAAACTTTTGTGCCGAACCTGAAATACGGCAGCTACTCAACCGATATTGCCAACGAGTACCCGCGGCGCCTGTCCGGGCCGGAGTTGATGCTGCGAATTAGCAATGGCGAAGAGCAATCTGGAGTTGCTAGCAAATAAAGAAAGCGAACAATACATTTTAAGTAGCTTCTCTCTGAAATCCCGAGCGAAGCGAGGAATCACTACCCTCATCAGAATTTTAGGATTAATGAACCAATAAAACATCAGCGGAAGCAGCATTTTTGGAATGTAGGGATCCCTCCCCTTCGCAAAGAACGCTCAGGGTCGGGACTTTGAAAAAATATGCCTCAAGCAACTTACCTCGAAGCAATCCGGCAGGGACTCTGGGAAGAGATGGAATCCGATCCCAGCGTCTTCTGTATTGGTGAAGACATTGGCATTTACGGCGGTGCGTTCAAAGTGACTGACGGTTTCGTCCACCACTTTGGGCCGCAGCGTGTTATCGATACGCCTATCGCCGAGTCGGCCATCGTGGGCGCGGCTTTTGGCGCGGCGCTCACCGGCATGCGGCCCGTAGCTGAATTCCAGTTCATGGATTTTATCGGATGCGCCTTCAACCAGATCGTGAATATGGTGGCCAAGTCACATTATCGCTGGGGCGCGCCGGCTCCGCTGGTTCTGCGCGGACCATGCGGCGGCGGTGTGCACGGCGGCCCGTTCCACTCGCAGAACCCCGAGATGCACTTTGTTCATACGCCGGGAATGAAAGTTGTCGCTCCGGCCACGCCCAGTGACGCCAAAGGCCTGATCAAATCCGCCATTCGCGACAATAATCCAGTCCTCTTCCTCGAGCACAAATTCCTCTATCGCCGCATTAAAGAAGATGTGCCGGAGAATGGCCATGTCGTTCCTATCGGCAAGGCCCGCGTGCATCGTGAAGGGCGCGACCTCAGCATCATTACTTATGCCGCCATGGTCCACACCGCGCAGGAAGCTGCTGATGCGCTGGCAAAAGAAGGAATTGAAGTCGAAATTCTCGATCTGCGCACGCTCTGTCCGCTGGATCGCGAAGCTATCACCGCAACCGTAAAGAAGACCAACAAGGTCATTCTGCTTCACGAAGATACGAGAACGGGCGGTCTGGCCGGCGAACTCGCGGCGATCATCAATGAAGAAGCCTTTGACGATCTCGATGGCCCCATCGTGCGCATCACCGCGCTTGATACGCCAGTTCCCTTCTCGCCACCGCTGGAGCACTTCTTTTTGCCCAAGGTGGAAGATGTGGTGCGCGAGGCGAAAAAGCTGCACGCGTACTAGCAATTGATAACTAGCAAATAGCAAGCCAAAGCAGCCTTCAGCACAGATTTGCTAATCGCCAGTTGCTAGTTGCCGTTTTATGCCTTCCAGGCACCCAACAACTTCCGCACCAGCACCAATTGTCCAATGTGATACGCGTTGTGGTCCGCGGCCAGCAGCGCTTCACGCAGAATTGTCTGCCCGTCACCGTGTGGGACCTGGGCGAACAAATCTGTCTCAGGGTCCTTCACCAGGTCGACAATTGCTTTCAGTTCGGAACGAAAAGCCTTCACGCTCTTCTCCCACGCTTCATCATTCGGGGGCGCCTGCTCTTTGGGCCAGTATCCCTCCGGAAATTCCGGAGACTTGTGTTTGCCATTGCGGCTGAATTCCAGAATGTCCCACTGCGCAATCCGCAGGTGCTCCAGCAACTCCCAAGGCGAATGGTCTGCGCCTTCGGGTTTCTTGCCGCGTATGGCGGCAGGCATGTCTTTGATTGCAGTATCAAAATTTGCGTGCGCTCCGCCATCGGTGAGCAGATACACAAGATGTTCGCGTAGAGCTTTGTCAGTATTCATGGTCACCATTCCTCTTGTCTTTTATCGATATGAAATTCCCTGGCCGTTCAAGCAGCCCGCTGATCTACAGCACTCGTCTGGCCCGAAAGTCGCCCTGCAACTCCCAGGTCTGGCCGTCTGCTTGCAGCATCTCGCCGGTCCAGCGAAATGAGTCCGGCGTGATCTCGGTAAACTTCCACCGGATCGGCGTCCCGTTCGGCAATGCTCCAACCTGCACGATGTCTTTGCCGCTCCAGCGCCCAACCAAGTCGCAGCGTGCTCCGGTCACCGGATTGAACCACGTCACTCGCCACGCCTGCAGTGCTGCATCCCACACGCGGAGCGTGGTGCCATACATGTTGCAACTCTTATCCAGTTCGCCTTTTCGGTGGCTGCGGCTTGGCATAATCCACACATCCTGCACGGCCCGTCCCTCTAGCGCCCACGCAAAGTGGACCTCACCCTTCAGGTTGCGGCCGCTCACGTCTGCCCAGTAATGCCGGACGTCAAGATCCCAGCTTCCTATCAGCCATCCGTAAACATCCATGGCTTCAGGGATTTCCGGTGACCGCCCTTGCGCAGTCAGGCCGGGTAGATCGAGTTGATTTACTGGTTCAATTGTTTTCATCTTTCAACCTCCTCATACATCTAAACAAAGCCATGGGTTATAGTGGCGTTTGTTGTCCCTGAACCCTTTATAAAGCCCAGTGCGCGAGGGAGACTTGGCAAAAATTGCGCTCAAATTGGAGCAGGCTATCCGCCTCAGGGCGGCCAATGGCACACCCGGTGAGGCCCGGCCACGCGTGCTGGCTGAAGGCCCTGGTTGGGCCATCGCCGATGTCGTCTGCACCTGTGGTCCGCAGGACCGCTCCTTTGAGGAGCAGTTTTCCAACTACACCATCGCCCTCGTCACTGCAGGCAGCTTTCAATATCGGAGCCCGCTGGGTTGCGAGTTCATGTCGCCCGGATCGCTGGTACTGGGAAATGCCGGCCAATATTTCGAATGCGGACATGAACATGCTCCGGGCGATTGCTGTCTGGCCTTCTGGTTCACGCTGGAGTATTTCGAGCAGTTGGCAATAGATGCAGGAGCACGCACGCTGAATTTGCCCGCATTGCGTCTGCCGCCGATGCGTGATCTATCTCCGCTTTCAGCGCGAGCCCAGGCCGCGCTTCACAACTCTGAGTTGAATGGGACGTCTGCGCTCCGGAAGACGGACTGGGAAGAAATCAGCCAAGAGCTGGCTGTAACAGCAATTCGCCTGGCTCACCAGATTGATTCGTCCGGAAAAGAAAGTATTGCCACTCCCAGCGCTATCTCACGCGTCACACGCGCAGTGCGCGCCATTGAGCAACAGATGGACGAAGCTCTTACCCTGGAGTCGCTTGCAGCGCACGCCCGATTGAGCCCTTATCACTTCCTGCGTCTCTTTCGCCAATTGACCGGGCTCACGCCGCACCAGTACATTCTGCGCGCGCGACTGCGCGAATCCGCTGTGCGCGTGAACAGCGAGCCGGCCAAGATATTGGATATCGCCCTGGATAGCGGCTTTGGCGACGTTTCCAACTTCAATCGGGCCTTCCGCACCGAGTTCGGCGTCAGCCCACGAGCATTCCGTTCTGAAGCTTGATTCTCACGCTCCGCTTACTTTTCACTCACCACCGGCAACTCCACGTAGCTCGCCTGTCCCGGCGCATGGTAAACACGCTGCGTAGCTTTTTTGTAATCTCCCGGCTTGGCCCAGAAGATATTTGGAACAAACGTCTGCGGGTTGCGATCGTAGAGTGGGAACCAGCTTGACTGCACCTGCACCATGATGTGGTGGCCGGGCAGAAAGACGTGGTTCGTTGTCGGCAGTTCAAAGCGATAGATCATCGGTTTGTCCGGCGTAAGAGCATGGGGTGTTTCCAGACTCTCCCAATAACGGCCACGGAAGATGTCCATCGCCACAGCTAATTGATAGCCGCCCATATTCTCCTGTCCGGCAACCTCATCCGGATAAACATCAATCAGCTTCACCACCCAATCAGAATCCGTTCCGCTGGTAGAAGCCACAAGGTTGGCAATCGGCTGGCCGCTGATTTTTACCGGCGCAGTCAGCACATCAGACTCGTACGCCAGCACGTCAGGGCGGCCTGAATCTTCGCGCTGATCGTCCACCAGCCACAATGCCCATGTAAAGCCTTTATCAATGTCATAGCCCACCGGGCGCACCGGGCGTGAGCGGAACGGCACCGGCTTTGCCGGATCGGAAACATATTCGTCGTACTCCGCATCGCTCTTCTTCGGTGCAGTAAAGCTCGCCTTGAGGCCGGCATCCATATAGAGCGGCGTGGGCTTGATCGTGCACCCGCTGTCGCATCCGGAAGGCCAT
>Ga0070741_10006868_pt1 | contig 24060 bp, 20 predicted proteins | sample Coa_R1_4_FD_66440 | JGI IMG/M metagenome (GOLD analysis project Ga0070741, IMG submission 66440) | Surface soil microbial communities from Centralia Pennsylvania, which are recovering from an underground coalmine fire - Coalmine... | ecosystem: Environmental > Terrestrial > Soil > Unclassified ...
AGCGTTTCGCCGGCGTCCACGTCGAAGCTGACGTCGTCGACCGCGGCGATCGGGCCCGTCGCGGTGTCGAAGGTGGTGGTCAGGTGCCGGACGCTGAGCAGCGGGTCGGCCATCAGACCGTCGCGGTTTCGGTGTACTCGCCGAAGACCGCGCGCATGGCGTCGGCGATTTCGCCAACGGTTGCCGACGCTTCGATGGCCGCGATGATCGGCGGGACGAGATTGGTCGTACCGCGCGCGGCCGCGGTGATGGCGCCCAGCGCCTCGCAGCAGGCGCGTCCGTCGCGTCGCGTGCGCACGGCCTTCACGCGCGCAATCTGCTGCTGTTCGATCGCCGGATCAATCGCCAATAAATCCGCAATCCGAGATCCGCGATCTGCAACGTCCGTGAACTTGTTCACGCCGACGACGACGGATTCGCCAGCGTCGACGGCGCGCTGTGCCCGATACGCTGATTCCTGAATCTCCCGCTGAATCAGCCCGGTCTCGATGGCCGTCAACGTGCCGCCGATGCGTTCGATTCGATCGAGGATCTCCCGCGCGCCCTGCTCGATGTCGTTCGTGGCCGTTTCGATCGTGTAGGACCCGGCGAGCGGATCGACGGTGTTCGCCACGCCCGTTTCGCCGGCGATGATCTGCTGCGTCCGCAACGCCGTCCGCGCCGATTCCTCGCTCGGCAGCGCCAGCGCCTCATCGCGGCCGTTGCAATGCAGCGACTGCGTGCCCCCGAGCACAGCGGCCATCGCCTGGATCGCGACCCGCACGATGTTGTTGTCGGGCTGCTGGGCGGTCAGCGTGCTGCCGGCCGTCTGCGTGTGGAAGCGCAATTGCTGCGCGCGCGGGTTCGTCGCCTGGAACCGGTCGCGCATGAGGCGTGCCCACAGGCGCCGCGCCGCGCGGAACTTCGCGACCTCTTCGAGAAAATCGTTGTGTGCGTTGAAGAAGAACGAGATCCGCTGCCCGAACGTGTTGACGTCGAGCCCGGCGTCGATCGCCGCCTGGACGTACGCGATCGCGTGCGCGAACGTAAACGCGACTTCCTGCACGGCCGTCGATCCCGCCTCGCGGATGTGATAGCCGCTGATCGAGATCGTGTTCCAGTTCGGTAGCTCGCGCTCGCAGAACGCGAAGATGTCCGTGACGATGCGCAGCGACGCGCGCGGGGGATAGATGTAGGTGCCGCGCGCGACGTACTCCTTGAGGATGTCGTTTTGCACCGTGCCGGAGAGTTTCTTGAGGTCGACGCCCTGTCGCTTCGCCACGGCGACGTAGAGCGACAGCAGGATGATCGCCGTCGAGTTGATCGTCATCGACGTCGAGACCTTGTCGAGCGGGATCCGATCGAAGAGCGTCATCATGTCGTCGATCGAGTCGATCGCGACGCCCACGCGGCCGACTTCGCCCGCCGCGAGCGGGTGATCCGAGTCGTAGCCCATTTGGGTCGGCAGGTCGAACGCGACGCTCAGGCCGCTGACGCCGTTTGCGAGCAGGTACCGATACCGCTTGTTCGATTCCTCAGCCGTCGCGAACCCGGCGTACTGCCGCATCGTCCACAACCGGCCGCGGTACATCGTCGGCTGGATACCGCGCGTGAAGGGAAATTCGCCCGGTTGGCCCAGCTCGGTGTCCGGGTTCCAGCCGGCGAGATCGGCTGGTGTCCGCGTATACTCCACGCACGAATTGTAAGCTGTGACCGCGCCTGATTTCGTTTCCGTCTCGTATCCCGACCCGCATGTGGCGCGGGGGCGACAGATTCTCGCAGCGCATCCCGACGTCCGCGCGCTGTCGGGACCGATCGCCTCGTCGGCGCTGTGGGTCGTGGCGCTCGCGACGACGCAAGTTGTGGCCGCGATCGCGCTCGGTCGGGCGCAGTGGTGGGTGTGGCTGCCGCTTGCGTACGGCGTCGGTGCGACCATCGATCACGCGCTGTGGGTCCTGATTCACGAATGCGCGCACAACCTCGTCTTCCGCCGTCGCCTGCCGAACCGCATCGTCGCGCTCGTCGCGAACGTCCCGCTCATCCTTCCGGCAGCGATGGGATTCTGCAAGTACCATCTGCTGCATCATCGCCACATGGGCGAGCTCGAATGGGACGCCGACTTGCCAGGCATGGACGAGTCGCGCATCGTGGGCGACTCCGAGTCGCGCAAGGCGACGTGGCTCGCGCTCTTTCCGGTCGTGCTCGGCATCGTGCGTCCTCGGCGCTTGCATCGCGTCCCGATGGTCGACCGATGGACGCTCATCAACGTCGCGACGCAGGCGGTGGCCATCTCCGCGCTCGTCGCTGCGTTCGGATGGGGACCGCAAAAATACCTGTTCGCGTCGACCGTGTTTGCCGTCGGCCTTCATCCATTCGGCGCGCGGTGGATTCAGGAGCACTTCGTTTTCCGTGACGGTCAGGAAACGTACTCGTACTACGGTCCGCTGAACCGCGTCAGCTTCAACGTGGGGTACCACAACGAGCATCACGACATCATCACGATCCCGTGGTCACGCTTGCCGCAGCTGCGCGCGCTCGCCCCGGAGTTTTATGACTCGTTGCACGCGCACCACTCGTGGACGCGGCTGCTGATGACATTTCTGCGTGACCGCCATGTAACGTTACGCAGCCGCATCATCCGCCCGGTGTCCCCGTAACTGCTTGACAGCGTGGCGTCTCGGCCCGTACACTTTCTCCACCTACTTCTCAAACTTTCGATGACAACAGGCGCCCGATCCCTGTTCACCGCCTTGGTGTAGGCAGGTCGCAATCGGGAGGCGCCGTGGGTCCCAGCCCCGGCGGCGTAGGGAGGAATGCAGATGGACGACGTCGTGAACCGGTTCGCTCGAGAGCTGGCCGACGCGATTGCCGCCGCGGTCGCGGAAAACCCTCAAGTCGAAGCATGTCGCGAGAAGGCGCGTGCCGCCGGCTTCGAGATGAAAGTCACGCTCGAAGCGGTCGTCGGCTTCGTGAGCCGCAATCAATCGAACGCGCTTGCGAAGGTCGGTGTGCCGAAGGCGCAACTGCAGCCGAAGCGAAGCTTTGACGTGACCGCCAACGATCGGCGCTTCCTCCGATCGCTGCGCATCGCGGCTGAAGAGAATGCCGAACCGGTGGAATAACTGATAGCCCTTAGCGGTTAGCTGATAGCCGTTAGCGAAGAGCCCGGACGCCCACGCGCGCCGGGCTCTTTTTATTTCTGCGACGTTTGTGCGGCGACGCGGGCTGCCGCCGCGGCTGCGGCTTCGGGATCGCCGAGGTAGTAGTGCCGGATCGGTTTCAAGTCGTCGTCGAGCTCATAGACCAGCGGAATGCCGGTCGGAATGTTCAGTTCGACGATTGTCTTCTCGTCGACGTCGTCGAGGTATTTCACGAGCGCGCGCAAGCTGTTGCCGTGGGCCGCAATCAAGACGCGTTTGCCCGACTTGATTTGGGGCGCGATCGTCGCGTGCCAGTACGGAAGAAACCGCGCGACCGTGTCCTTGAGCGTTTCGGTCAACGGCAGCTCCTGCGGCGTCAGCGTCGCGTACCGTGGATCGCGTCCCGGAAAGCGCTCGTCGTCCGGCGTCAGCGGCGGCGGCGGGATGTCGTAGCTGCGCCGCCAAATCTTCGTTTGTTCCTCGCCGTGCTTGGCGGCCGTTTCGGCTTTGTTCAGTCCCTGCAGGCCGCCGTAGTGGCGTTCGTTCAGCCGCCAGTCCTTGGTGACCGGAATCCACATCAGGTCGAGTTGATCGAGCGCGATCCACAGCGTGCGAATGGCGCGCTTCAACACCGACGTGAACGCGATGTCGAAGACGTAGCCGCCTTCGCAGAGCAGTCGCCCCGCTTCCTTCGCTTCGTCACGTCCGCGGTCGGAGAGATCGACGTCGGTCCAGCCGGTGAACCGGTTTTCCTTGTTCCACGTGCTCTCGCCGTGGCGCAGCAGAACGACTTTATGCATGGGCGATTCGCGTTCGTCCGGCGTAGACGGCCGACGCTCCCAGTTCTTCCTCGATGCGCAGCAGCTGGTTGTACTTGCAGATGCGATCCGTCCGGCTCGCCGATCCCGTTTTGATCTGGCCGGCGGCGGTGCCGACCGCCAGATCCGCGATCGTCGCGTCTTCGGTTTCGCCGGAGCGATGCGAGATGATCGTCGCGTAGTTGGCGTCTGCCGCCATGCGCACGGCGTCGAGCGTTTCCGTGACGGTGCCGATCTGATTGAGTTTGACGAGCAGCGCGTTGCCGACCTTGTCCGCGATCCCCTTTCTCAGGATCTCCGGGTTGGTGACGAACACGTCGTCGCCGACGAGTTGCACGCGGCTGCCGAGCGCCTGCGTCAGCGCCTGCCATCCGCTCCAATCGCTTTCGGCGAGGCCGTCCTCGATCGAGACGATCGGATACTGCGAGATCCAATCCTCGTACAGGCGGATCATGTCGTCCGATGTCCGGTCCTTCTCGCCCGATTTCTTGAACGTGTAGCGGCCGCTGCCGCTCCAGAGCTCTGATGACGCGACGTCGAGGGCGATCCAGACGTCCGCGCCGGGTTTCAGTCCGGCTTTCGTGATCGCTTCGAGGACGACTTCGACCGCGTCGCGATTCGATTTCAGGTTTGGCGCGAACCCGCCTTCGTCGCCGACGCCGGTCGACTGGCCGCGCGCTTTCAAAATCCCGCGCAGCGCGTGAAAGATCTCGGCGCCCCATCGCAGCCCTTCGCTGAACGACGCGGCGTTCAACGGCATCACCATGAATTCCTGAAAGTCGACGCTCGAATCGGCGTGCGCGCCGCCGTTGAGGATGTTCATCATCGGCGCCGGCAGCGTGAATGCGTCGTTTTTGTAGAGCGACGCGATGTGCCGATAGAGCGGGATCTTCTTCGCGGCGGCTTCGGCGCGGACCGCGGCCATCGAGACGCCGAGGAGCGCGTTCGCGCCGAGGCGGCTCTTGGTCGCCGTGCCGTCGAGCGCGATCATCGCCTGGTCCAGCGACCGCTGATCGAACTCGCGGTTGACGATCGCCTTCGCAATTTCGCCGTTGATGTTGGCAACGGCGTTGCGCACCCCTTTGCCGCCGTAGCGTGATTTGTCGCCGTCGCGCAGTTCGAGCGCTTCGCGTTCGCCCGTCGACGCGCCGGACGGGACGGCCGCGCGGCCGAACGCGCCGCCGTCGAGCGTCACGTCCACTTCAACGGTCGGATTGCCGCGCGAGTCGAGGATCTCGCGTCCGTGCACGCGTGTGATTTTCATTAGCCTCCACCACCTCGGCGATCGGCTTCGGCCTCGAAGCGGAGCGCCTCTTCGCTGAGCGGACCGATCAGCGGCTCGTCATCGGTCGTGACGACGACGATCCCCGATTCGGTCACGGTGTGACGCCGACGATCTTCTTCTAGGTTGTACCCAATCAACGCGCCGCGTGGAATCAGCACATCGCGGTCGATGATCGCGCGCTTGATCCGCGCATGACGTCCGACGCGCACGCCCGGCATCAGGATGCACTGCTCGATGTGGCAAAAACTGTGGACGCGCACGTTGGGACAAAGCACGCTGCCGAAAATGCTGCTGCCCGAGACGATGCAGCCGGGCGAGATCACCGAGTCGAGCGCCTGGCCGCAGCGCACGCCGCTCTCCGCGAACACGAACTTCGCCGGCGGCGCCTGCGGCTGATACGTCCGCAGCGGCCACTCGGGATCGTACAGGTTGAACTCCGGGTTGACGGTGCAGAGATCCATGTTCGCGTCGAAGTAGGCGTCGAGCGTGCCGATGTCGCGCCAGTATTTCGCCGCCTTCTTGTTCTCGTCGTAAAAACGGTACGAGTACACCGGCACCTGATGGATCAAGGCCGGGATGATGTCCTTGCCGAAGTCGTGGTTCGTCTGCTGATTCGCATCCGCTTCGAGCGCGCGCACGAGGACGTCGGTGTCGAAGATGTACACGCCCATCGACGCGAGCGCGAAGTCGGGCGAGCCGGGGATCGGGCTGGCCTGCTTCGGCTTCTCCTGAAATCCGGTCACGCGATCGGTTTCGTCGACCCCGATGATGCCGAAGCGGCTCGACTCCGCCAGCGGCACTTCGATCGTCGCGAGCGTCACGCCGGCGTTGCGCTCCTGATGGAAGCGCAGCATGCGCGCATAGTCCATCTTGTAGACGTGATCGCCGGCGAGGACGACGAGATATCGTGGATTCTCGCGCGTGATCGAGTACAGATTCTGGTACACCGCGTCGGCCGTGCCCTGATACCAGTGTTCGCCGACGCGCTTCTGCGGCGGCAGGATCTCGATGAACTCGCCGAGTTCTTCCGAGACAATGCCCCAGCCCATGCGGATGTGGCGGTTCAGGGAGAGCGATTTGTACTGCGTCGCGATGAAGATGCGTCGCAGTCCCGAGTTGATGCAGTTGCTCAGGACGAAGTCGATGATCCGATACGGACCGCCGAAGTACACGGCAGGCTTCGCGCGTTCTTTTGTCAGCGGGTACAGCCGCTCGCCGACGCCGCCGGCCAGGACGATGACGAGACAGTCGTCGAGGAGTGCAGCCATCCGCGGTCAGCTTTTCCGCAGGACGACGCGCGCCGGCGCGCCGTCGGATCCTGGGATGACGAGCGGCAGGCAGTACATCTCGTAGACGCCCGGATCGACATCGCGAAGGTTCAGTCCTTCGATGACGATCGTGCCGCTGCCGAGCAGGATGTGATGCGCCGGTTTGCCGGGCGCCTTGTACGCGTCGAGCGACAAGTAGTCGACGCCGACGACCTTGACGCCGCGATCGAGCAAGTGGCGCGCGCCCGACTCGGTGACGCCGGCGAACTCGGCGTGGAACGCGGCCGACCCCCAGAAGCGCGAGTTGTGCGTCTTGATCAGCACGCGGATGTCTTCCGACAGATCGTGTCCGGCGAGCGACTCGGCGTCAATCTGCCGCGCCGTCACCTCGACGACGCGCGCGCGGCCGATGAGCAAGTCGAGCGCGAGCGATTCGGTCCCGGGCTTGTCGTCGAAGAAATGCCGCGGCGCGTCGACATGGGTTCCCGCATGCGCGCTCATGTGCAGCGTCGAGACGTTTGACGAATCGCCGCGAGCTATCCGCTTGATGGCCTCGAGGGAAAACGGCGTGTTGCCAGGATAGGTCGGGGTCGTCGCGTCGAGGGGTACCGAGACGTCGATGAGCTTCATGGACCGACCCAGGAAAGCCCCGGGAAAACCCGGATATTAGCACACCGGCTGATTGACTTGGTCTGACACAGACGCCTAAGATAAGCTGATCGACTGCGGATTTATACGAGTTGGAGACCGGTTTTATGACATTTCGGCGTGGACTGGTCGCGGTGGCCGCGATCACAGCGTTCGTTTCTTCGTCTGCCCTCGCGCAAGACAAGAAGATGAACGACCAACAGAAAAAGGAAATCCAGAATATCGTCAAGATCGTCGACGACGTGTCGGCTGGCCAACCCGCGCCGAACGACCTGAGCGCACAGTGGGTCCGCGAAGACTTTTTGAAGGCACAAGGCAACAAAGAGTACGTGCCGTTCACGGTATCGATCGACCCGTCGAAGGTGACGGGCGGCAACGTCGCCTTCTACTGGCGCGTGGTCGCGAAAGGTGACGCGGCTGCCGCGCCCGCGGCGGCACCGGCCGGCAAGAACGACAAGAAAGACGACAAGAAGGACAGCAAGAAAAAGGACTACGCGTACGAGGACATCAGTTTCGTCCCCGTCGCCGCCGGCCAGAACCCGATGCGGATCTCGCGTTCCTTCACGGTCGGCGCCGGCACCTACGACGTGTTCGTCGTCGCCAAGGAGCCGACACCGGAAAAAGCGCCGAAGAACGCGCCGCCCGCGAAGGCGTCGGCGTTCAAGCAGACCGTTACGGTGCCCGACTTCTGGAACGGCGAGTTCAACACGAGCAGCGTGATCATCGCGTCGCGGATCGATCCGCTGCCGGCGCCGCTCACGCCGCAGCAGCAGGCCGATCGTCCCTACGCGATGGGCACGATGGAAATCCAGCCGGTGTTCGACCTGAAGGGGTTCACGAAGAAGAGCGAGCTGTCGACCTTCATGTTGATCTACAACCCGAAGACGGACGCGCAGAACAAGCCGGACGTCACGGTGGAATACAACTTCTACCAGAAGCCGACGGGCCAGCCGGAGAAGTTCTTCAACAAGACGAACCCGCAGAGTCTGAATGCGCAGACGCTGCCGCCGCAGTTTGATCTCGCAGCCGGTCACCAGTTGCAGAGTGGCCAGGCCGTGCCGCTGGCATCGTTCCCCGAGGGCGAATACCGACTCGAAATCAAGGTCACCGACAAGCTCGCGAACAAGACCCTGACCCGGGACGTCAACTTTACGGTCAATCCGTAGCACGGGTGCGACCCGCGCGCGGAGCGGGGGAGATTTTTGATGCGAAGCACGATCCTCAGCGTGACGTTCGCGTTCGTCCTTCTGGGGATCCTGTGTACCGCTGATGCGGCGCGCGCGCAGGGCGCGCCGCAGATTCAGCCCGTCACCCACGTCGCGTCGCTCGCGACCGGGTCCATTCAGGGCACCGTTCAAGACGAAAAGGGATTGCCGGTGTCTGGCGCCGTCGTCTCGGCGCTGGGCGCCACGACGCAGGTCGTCGTCGCCGATCGGGGCGGCCGCTTCGAGCTGCGCATGCTGACCCCGGGTCCGTACTTGCTGCGCGCGCACCAGACTGGATTCGTCGCGCCGCGCGGACAGATTATCGACGTGCGTCCGAGCGCGCGCGCGTCGTCCGCGATTTCGATGCGCCATAGCGCCTCGTCGCCGGTGTTGACCGCCGGCATGAGCACGCCGCCGGCGCCGATCGCGGACCCGGCACCCGCAACGCCGGTCGACCCCAACGCGCCGACCGCCGCGACGAACGACGATCACAGTGAAACCGCGTGGCGGCTCCGGCACGCGCGCCGCAGCATTCTCAAGGACGTCACGATTCCCGAAGGCCTGCTGACCGAGGACACGCCCGAGACGAACCGCTTCACGCCGTCGAATTTCATTGGACGCACCGTCGCGTCGCCGCTCGCGTCGTTCTTCACCGACACGGCGTTCTCGGGCCAGGTCAACCTGCTGACGCTCGGCTCGTTCGATACGCCGCAGCAAATGTTCTCGCCCGAAAACTTCGGTCGCAGCGTCGCGAACCTGTCGTTTGGCGCGCCGGTGGGCGAACACGCCGACTGGACGGTCCAGGCCGCGTTGACGCAGGGCGACATCGCCTCGTGGATTCTCGCGGGCGAGTACACGACGCGTGCGCCGGCGACGCATCGCTACGACGTCGGCTGGTCGTACAGCATGCAGCGCTACGACGGTGGCGCCGCGCTGCGGACCGTCGCCGAAGGCAGCCGCAACGCCGGCGCGCTGTACGCGTTCGACACGTACTCGATCTCGCCGGAACTTACGCTGACCTACGGCGGCAGCTACGCCGGCTACGACTACCTCGAGGGACACGGTCTCCTGAGCCCGCGCGTCTCGCTGACAGTGTCGCCGGCAGACCATCTGCGCCTCAGTACCTTGATCTCCCGCCGCGCGCTCGCGCCGGGCGCCGAAGAGTTCATGCCGCGCGTCGACAACGGCGTCTGGTTGCCGCCGCAGCGGACCTTCTCGTCGTTTGGCGGCGAGCAACAGTTGCAGGCGGAGTACACGAATCACGCCGAGGTCGAAGTCGAACGCGACATCGCAGCGGCGACCGTGTCGGTCCGCGCATTCCGGCAGCACGTCGCCGATCAACTCGCGACGATGTTTGGCTTCGATCTCCCCGGAACTCCGGCCGCGAACCTCGGTCACTACCTGCTCGGTAATGTCGGCGACGTCGACGCGACCGGCGTCAGCACCGGCATTCGCGCCGCGATTGCGGATCGCATCCACGGCTCGGTCGAATACACGGTGACCCGCGCGCGCTTGAACGTCGGCGACGATGCGATGTACGCGTTCGTGCTGGCGCCCACGACCGTACGCCCGACGCCCGAACGGATTCATAACGTGTCGACCTCGCTCGAAACCGACGTGCCCGAAACGTCGACACGCGTGCTCGTGCTCTACCGAATCAGCAATGGTTTCGCCTCTCCGGTCGTCGGCAGCGATCGGCCGGCGCTCGATGCGCGGTTCGACGTGCAAGTACGCCAGTCGCTGCCGTTCATGGATTTCAGCGCCGCAAAGTGGGAGATGCTCGTCGCCGTCCGCAACTTCTTCCGCGACTCCTCGCCCGATCAATCCGTCTACGACGAGTTGCTCGTCGTCCGTCCGCCGAAGCGCATTGTCGGCGGCCTTACGCTCAAGTTCTAGTTCGATCCATAATATTGAAATCTATCTTCGTCTAATTGAAGATGGATTGGTTTGCCTCGATCGTTCAGTGAGCTAAATAGCTGTAAATAAACGCGTTAGTTGATGGTATCGAAACCAGATGCAGGGTATGGCGATTGCTACCTCGACGACCGGCGTGGTGTCGCTACGCCACCCGAGTGGTTGATGGCTGACGCTGCCTTGAATCCGACGACAACCGAAAGCGCCTGGCTGGCGTGGGGGCGATCGCTCTTCGCGATCGTCGTCGTCGTCGCGCTGACGGCGCTCGGGATCGCCAACGTCGCCCTGTACTCGCGCTGGCACGACGTCGAGGACGGCGTGTTGTGGGCCGCGCGGGCTGAAGGCGTCACCGCGATCGAGGTTGCCACCGATTCCGCGGGGCGCGGCGCCGGCATCATGCGCGGCGACGTCCTGTTGGCGGTGAACGGATCGGCGATTCAAACGCCGGCCGACGTCGTCGCCATCCAGCATCAGGCGCACGAAGGCACCCAGCTCACGTACACCGTTCTTCGCCTCGGTACGAGACAGGCGCTGAATGTCACGCTGGCGCTGTCGCCGCGCGGCAGCCCGATCTACTTCGTGCTGGCTGCCGTCGGCCTGTTCACGCTGCTCGTCGGCGCGTCAGTGCGTCTGCGGCGGCCGCGCGATCAAGCGACGCTGCATTTTTTCTGGCTGTGCGTCGCGTTTTTCGGAGTGTTCACGTTCTCGGTCAACGGTCCGTTCGATCGTCTCGACTGGGTCTTCTATTGGGGTGACGCGATCGCGTTCGCGTTGCTCCCGCCGCTGCTCCTGCACTTCACGCTCGAGTTTCCGCAGCGGCCCGCACCCGCGCGCGATCAGCTGATTGCGTTGACCTACATCCCCGCGTTTGCGCTGATAGGCGCGCGCGTCGTCACGATCGTGCGCGGCACCGGCGGCGCCATCAGCGGCGAGACGTTCTCGCAGATTGTCGACGTCATCGATCGGTTCGAACAGCTCTACCTGCTTGCGTGCGCGGGCGCCGCGATCGTCGTGTTGTTCCGCGCGTTCCGCCACATCACCTCGGTGACCGCACGGCGCCAGCTCCGGTGGATCGCCTGGGGCACGGCGCTCGGTGCCGGTCCATTCGCGGTCGGCTACGCGCTGCCGTGGGCGCTTGGCGTCGATCCGCCGGTCGCGCTGCAGTTGACGGCGATCCCGCTTGGACTCGTTCCGCTCACGTTTGCGTCGGCGATCGTGCGGTACCGTCTGCGCGACGTCGAGGTCATCGTCAAACGTGGTCTCGGCTATGCGGCCTTCCTCGCTGCCAGCGTCGCGCTCTACGTCGCGATGCAGAAGCTGACCGCCTTCGTCTTTTCCGACACGGCGGATCAGCACACCTGGGTCATCGCGCTGCTTGCCACGCTCGTCGTCGTGTTGCTGTCGCAGCCGGTGAAAGAGTCGGTGCTGAACGCGCTCGATCGCGTCTTCTACCGCGACCGCTACGACTATCGTCGCGCGCTCGTCGCCTTCGCGCGCGACTTGAACAGCGACCTCGACGTCGTCCGTCTCAGCCAGCGGCTCGTCGCTCGGGTGGTCGAAACGCTCGTCGTCGATCGGATGGCGCTGATGCTCGCGCCGAGTGGGCCATATGGACAAGGCGATTTCGTGTCGATCGGCCATTACGGTTTCGCCGCCGGTGTCCCGCATCTGTCGCACACGTCATCGATGATTCCGCGCCTCGATGCCGGTCATCCCGTCGCGCTCGTCGACGATCCGACCGCCGCAGCACGGTTCGTCGCCGAGGAGATCGAGTTCTGGCGCGACGCCGGCATCGATTACTTCGTGCCGTGTGTGTTCGAAGGGCGCGCGATCGCGGTGCTCGCGCTGGGGCGCAAGGACACCGACGAGCCGTTCAACAGCGAGGACCTCGCGCTGCTGACCGCCGTCGCCGCGCAAGTCGCCACCGCGATCGAGAACGGCCGTCTGTATCGCGAACTGCACCTCAAGGCTGAAGAGCTCGGCCGCGTGCAGGAGTTCAACGAGAACATCCTCGAGTCGCTCGACGATGGGCTGGTGGTCTTCGATGCGGACGAACGGATCGTCCGGTGGAACCGTGCCATCGAGGCGTTCTACGGCATTACCGTGCGCGATGCGATCGGCCGCACGTTGACCGACGTCTTCGAAGTCGAGTTCGTCGACGCGTTGCGCGCCGCTCGGCGCGAGCACCCGTACGGCGCGACGCTCTATCGCGCCCCGCTGACCGCGCGCACGCAGCCTGAGACGAAACTCCTCGTCAACGCCACCGAGGTCCCGCTGCAGAATGCGGCGGGCGGTGACGCCGTTGCCGGCACGATTCTCCTGGTCGAGGACATCACCGATCGCGTACGCCTCGAAGAGCAGTTGCAGATTTCCGAGAAGATGGCGTCGATCGGCTTGCTGGCGGCCGGCGTCGCGCACGAAGTCAACACACCGCTGACCGGCATTTCGAGTTTCACCCAGATGCTGCTGGAAGGCGCGGATCCCGACGACCCGAAGACGGCCCTGCTCGAGAAAATCGAGAAGCAGACGTTCCGCGCCGCGAAGATCGTGAACAGCCTCCTGAATCTGTCTCGACCGGCACAGGTCACGAACGAGCGCATCGACGTCGACCTCAACGCCGTCATCAACGATGTGTTCGCCCTCCTCGAACATCAGTTCGAGGTCGGCCGGATCAAAGTCCGCCGCGAGCTGGCGTCGACGTCCGTCCCGGTGCTTGGCATCGAGCATCAGCTGCAGCAGGTGTTCCTCAATCTGTTCCTGAACGCGCGCGACGCGATGCCGCGCGGCGGATGGCTGACGGTGACGACGCGCCTCGATGGCAACTACGTCGTCGCCGAGGTCGCGGATACGGGTTCGGGCATTCCGTCCGAGCACCTCGCGCGCATTTACGATCCGTTCTTTACGACGAAAGCGATCGGCCGCGGGACCGGCTTGGGGCTGTCGATCACCTACGGCATCGTGCGCGAGCACGACGGCACGATCGACTGCGACAGCTCGGTCGGTCAAGGCACACGGTTCATTCTCTCGCTGCCCGTCGCTCCGGCGCAGTCGCAGCGCAGCAGCGCCGGACGGTCTTAAGGTATGGCTACATCACGTAACGGCACGATCCTCGTCGTCGACGACGAGGAGATCATGCGCGAGATTCTCGAAACGCTGTTGACGCGCGAAGGCTACGACGTGCGCGTCGCCGCGTCGGGCGCCGAAGGGCTCGAGATGGCGCGCGCACTGCCGTTCGACGCGGCGATCGTCGACATCATGATGCCCGGACTCGACGGCATCGCGACGCTCGACGAGCTGAAACGGATCGACGAGGATCTCGCGGTCATCATCATTACGGCATACGGGTCGATCGAGAGCGCGATCTCCGCAATGAAATCGGGCGCGTTCGACTACGTCACCAAGCCGTTCAAGAACGAAGAAGTACTCGTCGTCGTGCGCAACGCGATGGAACGGCGGCGGCTCGTGCACGAGAACCGCAACCTGCGGCAGAACATCCAGGAGCGGTACCACAAGTTCGCGAACATCATCGGCAGAAGCCCGCGGATGCGGCAGGTGTTCGACCTGATCATTCAGGCGGCGCCGAGCCGGTCGACGATCCTGATCCAGGGCGAGAGCGGCACCGGCAAGGAACTCGTCGCGCGCGCGATTCACACGAACTCGTCACGCTCCGATCGGTCGTTCGTGACGGTCAACTCGGGCAACCTGCCGCCGGATCTCCTCGAGTCGACGCTCTTCGGTCACGTCAAAGGCGCGTTCACCGGTGCGGTGTACCCGAAGAAAGGGCTGTTCGATCTCGCCGACAAGGGGAGCATCTTCTTCGACGAGATCGGCAACGTGCCGCTCGAGACGCAGGCGAAGCTGTTGCGCGTGATTCAAGAGCGCGACTTCATGCGCCTCGGCGGCATGGAGACGATCAAGGTCGACGTCCGCATCATCGCGGCGACCAACGTGGACCTGCGGCAGATGATGGAAGAGGGCCGCTTCCGCGAAGATCTGTTCTACCGTCTCCACGTCATCTCGATCCAGCTGCCGGCGCTGCGCGAGCGCAAGGACGACATTCCGCTGCTCGTTCATCACTTCCTCGAGAAGTACGGCGAGGAGAACAAGAAGCGCGATCTCGAGCTGACGCCCGATGCGCTCGACCTGCTGACCGAATACGACTGGCCGGGCAATGTCCGCGAGCTCGAGAACGTGATCGAACGCGCCGTGGTGCTCACGTCAGGCCCGTCGATCGGGATCGAGCTCATTCCGGATCACGTCCGCAAGGCGCCGAACTTCCATATGCCGCAGTTCGTCGTCCCGCCGGAAGGGATCTCGTTCAAGGAAGTCATCACCGACTTCGAGAAGAAGCTGATCGAATCGACGCTCGAAGCGGCGGGTGGCGTCCAGAAGCGCGCGGCCGAACTGCTGCACATCAAGCCGACGACGCTGAACGAGATGATCAAGCGGTACGAGATCCGTCCGCGCCGAAAGCGCAACGGGAACGGCACCGCCGTCGACGCCCCGAACGCCGAAGTTATCTCGCGTTCCGAACTTTAGCGAAGATCCGCTCGTACTTACCGAGCACGACGTCCCAGCGGAAATGCTTGCGGACGTAGTCGCGGCCGTTGCGGCCGAGTGCCTGCCGCAGCCGCTCGTCTGTCATCAACAGCTTCAAGCATTCGACGAACTCGTCACGGTCCGCGTAATACAGTCCGCCGTTGCTGCGGACGCAATGCTCGACGAGCACTTCGCTGCGCGCGTTGCACAGAATCGGCGTGCCCACCGACAGCGCTTCCAGAGCGAGCAGCGACAAGCTCTCGAACGGCGACGGACAGATGACCACGGTCGCCGCTTCGAGCGCCTGCAGACGTTCGCGATCCGAGAGCAGGCCTGCGAATCGGACGAACGGATCCTCCGGCAGCGACATCAGCTTGACGCCCATCAGCACGAGCGTGGCGTCGCCTCCGTCCCTGACGTACTGACTGAAGTACTGAATCAGCTCCTCGCAGCCTTTGCCGGGATCGATTCGGCCGCCGTACAAGGCGATCGGTCCGTACAGGCGATGCTTTCGCCGAAACGGCGTGCCGCGAACGAGCAGGTGCGATCGATATTCCCGCGGCGCGTCGTCGGTGGCGTCGTCCGACGGCGGCGGCTCGTCGTCTCCGGGCGGCTCCGGCATCCGCGGGTAGGGCTGCTGCTGCGGCAGGTCGACGCCGACGCCAATCGTCTCTTCGATCAGCGGCCGATCCGGGAACTGCTCGTGGACGAACCGGCGTTCCGCTTCCGTCAGGTAGCACAGGGCGGCCGGCTTGCTGAACACGTCCTTGAAGATCTCGAGCCTGATCGCCGGCTCGTCGTGCGCAGTGGAGACCAGAATGCTGCGCGACGGGGCCACGTCGAGCCCTTGAACCGTTGTCGCGTACAAGTAGGTGAAGAAGATCAGGACGTCGTACTGCTGCTGGTGGCGCTTCAGGTAATCGAGCAGCCCGGGACACCACGGCCCCTGCTGCTTCAACCATTCGATTTCGTCCTGCCGCGAGTGCGGGTTGTTGTAAATCCAATCCGAGTACGTGTTGAACGCGTCGATGTCGCGCACGTGCGCGTTCGCGAAGCGCCGAACGGTGACGCCTCTGATCCGATCGGGTCCTTCCGGGTACTCGTTCTTCCAGGTGACGTAGTCGCGCGCGCAGGTGGTGAGGACGTCGACGTCGTGCGTGGCCGCCATCCGTTCGGCGACGAGGCGACACAACTGCTCCGATCCTCCGAGGACTTCGGCGCCGTAACGCTGGATGACGAATGCGATTCTCACGACAGTGATTGCACCAATGACGCCAGCGCGCGCGTGACGCGCGCGTCGCCGAAATCTTCGAGACGGCGACGTTGCCGCGCGATCACCTGCGCGCGCACGTCGTCATCGAACGCGAGCTCACCGAGGAGCTCGGCCGCCTGCTCGAGATCCTTCGGCGCGAATTGCACGCCGGCGCCGCCGAGGGTGTCGGGGACGGCGGCTGCCGCGTACGCGAGCACCGGGACGTCGGCGGCCATCGCCTCGACGAGCGGGACGCAGAAACCTTCGTGCTCGCTCAGCGAGACATACACGGCCGCGTGCCGGTAGTACACAGCGAGTTCTTCGTCGGGAACCGGACCGGTAAAGATGAAGCGATCGTTCAGCAGGCGGAACTCCGACATCAACGCGCGGACCGCTGAATAATAGCGCGGCACGACATCGTAGCGTCCGACGAAGATGAACCGGTAGTACGCGTCGACGTAGCGCTTGTAGTGCTCGGCGAGGCGGATGTGATCTTCGATCTTCTTGTTCGGCGCGATGCGTCCGACGAACAGGAAATTCACGAGGCCGTCGTCGAGAATCGTGTCGAGTGACGGACGCGATGCCGCCTGTGTGATGCGCGACGTGTCGACGGCAATTGGAAAGACGCCCGTCCGGTCGAAGCCGAGCTCCACGAGTTCCTGCCGGTTGTACTCCGAGTCCCCGAGTGCGACGTCGACGTTGCCGACGAGGGTCTTCAATTCTTCACGCCCGAGCGTCGCGAGCCGGAACAAACCCGGGTCGTAGGGCGCGAAGTAATGCGCCGGCGTGACGTTGTGATATTGCAGCACCCGGCCGGACGGCAGCGATGCGAACGCGCTCGTCATCGGCGAGGGGAGCGCGTAGTGAAAGATCGTCACGTCGCCGCGCCGGGCGGCGGGATCCGAAAATCGCCGCACGTCGTGTTTGAGCGCATCGTCGACCGTCAACGCGTAGAGTTCGGATTCGTGTCCGAGCCCGCGAAGCATGTCTCGGACGCGGCGCGCGCTGTCGCCGATCGCATCGCCCTTGTGCGCCGCCGGCACCCACTGGTTGATGATCACGGATGCTCCGGCAGCGCGCGGTAGACCGACGGCCGATACATGCGCAGCTCCTCGAGCTCTTCGGCCGCGTCGAACTGATGCCAGAAATCGAAGGCGACGCGCGGCGCCGAGGCGCGCGGCGACGCCAGGATTTCGAGGATGAACTTCATCAGGGTGCCGGCGAAATCCTTCGACCGCAGTCGATCGACGGCGGCGAGCTGCCCGTCGACGATGCGGTCGCGAAGGTCGGGATCCGAAATGACGGTGTCCATCAGCGTCGCCACGTGTTCCGGATCGCGGTCCTCGAACAGCACGCCGGCGCCGTCCATCGTTGCCGGCACCGCGGTGGCCGCATACGCCAGGACCGGCACTTCCTTGTAAAACGCCTCGACGAGCGGGACGCAGAACCCTTCGTGTTCGCTGGCGCACAGGAACAGGTCGGCGATTTCGTAAAACGCCACGAGCTCTTCGTCCGACACATGACCGATGAAGTGGACGTGTGACGCGCCGAGGCGCGCGACGAGCTGATGGAGCGACGCGTTGTACCGCTCGAATCCGCTTTGCGCGCCGACCAGCAGCAGGCGCGACCGCGGATTGAACAGCGTGTGGTACGCGTAGAAGTAGCGGATGACGTCCTCGATCTTCTTGTTCGCGATCATGCGGCCGACAAACAACACGTTCGTCCAGTCGTCGTCGAAATCCCTGGCGACGAGCCAGTGCGGCTCGCGATCGAGGTGCGAGAAGTCGGGGACGACAGGAAGCACCGCGGTTCTCGGAAAACCAAGCGCTTCGAGATCCTGCCGGTTGAATTCGGAGTCACCCATCGCCAGATCGCAGCGCGAGGCGTACGCCTGCAGCTCGCGACGGCCGCGGAAGCATTGGCGCGCGAGCGTCCGATGGACGCCGACGAAATATTCCGGAGGCGTGATGTTGTGATAAATCAGCGCCATCCGATCGGGCAAGGCGTACGCCGTTCGCGACGCGCGCGACCCGAGCGAAAAATGATGCAGCAACAGGTTGTCGGGATGCGTCGCATCCACCAGTTCTCGATAGTCGCGCGTCAGCGACTCGAGCCGGTGATCCGCGGTCTCGACGAAGATGTCCGATTCGTATCCTGCCGTGCGCAGCACGCGCTGAATGCCGAGTACTTCGTGGCCGATCGCGTCACCGTAGCCGAGCGTCGCCAGCACCTGATGGATCTGGATCACGCGCGTCTCCGCGCGTCGCCGCGAACGTCGAGTGCGGGCCCGATCGGCAGCGTCTTCAGGACATCCTGCGCGGCCGGCAGGTCCTGTCGTCGCCGTTCGAACCAGCCGGGGAGCGGCTCGATCGTACGCGTCGGCGGCGTCTCTTTCTTGAGCCGTGCGAACATGTCGAGGTACTTGCGCTCGATGACCGGCCAGTCGTAGTTGTCCTTGAAGAACTGGCGTCCGTTTCGACCGAGCGCGCCCGCGAGCCAGCGGTTCGACTCGATCGCGTGCAGCGTCTCGACGAACTCGGCGTAGTTCTCGTAGAAGATGCCGGCGTTGCTGCGCAGACACTGACCCTTGAGCACGTCGCACTTGCCGTTGGCGAGGACCGGCTTGCCGAGGGCCCACGCCTCGAGCGCGACCATCGAGAGGCTCTCGAAGTACGACGGCATGATCAGCAGATCGGCTGCCGCCATCGCGTCGAACTTGTCGCTGTCGTCGACGAACCCGAGATGGCGGATGCGTGGGTGCTCGGGGATCGGCAACAGCGAGTTGCCAATCAGGACGAGCGACAGCTTGTCCGCGTAATCGCCCGCGTAACCCTGGAAGAAGGTGAAGAGCTCCTTGCAGCCTTTGTTCTGATCGATCCGGCCGACGTAAATCGCGAATGGTCCCCGGATGTTGTACTTCTGCCGGAACCGGCTCGGTTGTGGATTCTGCGCGACCTCCGACCCCACGCCGACGACGACGCCGGGGACATCGTGGTTCGACGAGACGGCGTGGATCATCGCCCGCTCTTCCGGCGAGTTGTACATGAGCGCGCGCACGTTTCGAAACACCGGCGTGAAGATCGACAGGCCAATCGTTTCGTCACGCTCGGCTGTCGGCACGAGCACGGCACGCGACGCGGTCGCGCGTGCCCCGTAGTAGGCGTGGTAGTACCGATAACTGAAGAACACGCAGAAGTCGAATTGAGTGGCGTGCTTCGTCAGGTATTCGATGAGAGCGGGGCTCGTCGGACCTTCCGCATCGATCCAGTCGAGCTCGTCGCCGACCGAGTGGCGCTGCTCGAAGACGCGCTCCGAGCGCCGGCCGAACACGTGCGCGTCCCGCTCGCGCTTCACCGTGAATCGACGGACGTTGACGCCGTTGATCTGCTCGACGCCCGGCTTCAGTTCGTTGCGCCAGGTGACGTAATCGGTCGCGCAGGTCGTGAGGACTTCGACCTCGGCGTGCTTCGCCAGATGTTCCGCGACATATCTCGCGTGGAGTTCGGCGCCGCCGTTGATGTCGAGACCGTACCGCTGAACGACAACCGCGAGTTTCATCCCTGCGATTCGGGCTCGTCCCCGTGATCGTCGTGATCGTCGCGATCATCGTGATCGTCGTGTTCAGGGAGGGCCGGCTCATGGGGATGCGCCTCAGCACCCGTCACCGTCTCGAGGTCCTCCCGCGGTTGATCAGACGAGGGCGACGGCGATTGGTCACCGCTCATCATCGGCGCGACCGGCCCGCGACCGCGGCGTCCGCGACGACGACGGCGCCGGCGGCTGCGCTGACCGGGACCTTCACCGGCGGCTTGCGGCGGCTGGCCGCCGCCTGCTGGTGGCGGACCTGGCTGACTCACTGGCGGCTGGCTGCCGGCTCCGGGACGATCCGTCGACGCTCGACTGTCGACGGTCGGCGGGTGACTGGCGACGGGCGCGTCCTGGCCATCGCCCGCTCGGTAGACCACGGCGCTCTCGAGCGCTCGCGCACGCCGCTCGTTGAACTCGAGCCGGCTGCCGACCGACTCGACACGCATCTTCAGGTTCTTCACTTCGATGCTCAGTCGCGTCGTTTCGATGACCAGATTGTGAATCAGCTCGTAGAAAAGTTGATCTGACGCACGCCGCGCCGCTTCGCGTCGCGCGTCGCGCTCCGCGTTCATCGTGTTCAGCCGCGCCTGGATGTTCAGCGCCTGAATCAGCGGGTTCGGGTTGAACAGCAGCTTGAGCAGCGGGTTGAGCAGCTTGCGGATGAACCGAATCAGCCCGCGGTGCGACTCGTACAGCGTCGACTCTTCGAACGAGAAATTCGGCAGCTCCGGCGGCTCGTACGGCGGCTGCACTTTCCGAAATTGATCGAGCAGATCCGAACGGACGCCTTTCGGATCGAGGAACCGTTCCAGCTTCACGGCAGCGAGCTCGCGGATCTGCTCCTCCGTGTAGTCCACGCCACGCTTCTCGCGGATGCGCGCGCGGATCTGTTCCATGATTTGCTCGACGTTGACCGAGTCGGCGCGAATGTTGAAATCGGGCATGCCTTAAACCGGCCGGTAGATGATCGCGGTGACTACGAGTGCCCACAGCGCCACGCACACGAGCAGTGGCCGATCCGTGAGCAGCAGGTCGGCGGGACTTCCGCCGCCTTCTCGTTTATGCACCAGATACAAGTACCGGAAGATGCCATACAAAGGAAATGGAATTGTCAGCCCAAGCCACGGGGTGCCGAACTTCTCCTGCGTTTCGGGGCTGACGGTGTAGAAGATGTACGCCACCAGCGTCGACGCGGCGACGACGCCGATCATCTGATCGAGCAAGTATGCGCTGTATTCGCCCAGGATCCGCCGATGGCCGGTCGCATCGCCGGCCAGCAGCACAATTTCGTGACGCCGTTTCGCGAGCGCGATGAACAACGCCAGCAGCAGCGTGCACACGAGCAGCCAGTGGCTGATTTCCACGTCGACCGCCACCGCGCCCGCGGCCGCACGCAGCACGAAGCCCAACGCCAGCGTCAGCACGTCGACGATGACCATGTGCTTGAGGGGCCCCGAGTACAACGCCTGGAGCACGAGATACGTGACGGCGACGAGCGTGAACATCGAGCCGAGCCAGAGCGAGGCGGCGATCGACCCTGCGGCGAGCACGATCGCCGCCGTGGTGGCCGTCGGCAGCGCCAGCGCGCCCGAGGCGATGGGCCGCGTCGCTTTCGTCGGGTGCAGCCGGTCGCTCTCGCGGTCCGCGATGTCGTTCATCAAGTAGACCGCTCCTGAGAGCGCGCAGAAGATCGCGAACGCCGCGAGCGATGCGGCGACGGCCTGCGGTTCGAGCAAACGATGCCCGAACAGCACGCCGGCGAACACGAGGAGGTTCTTCGTCCACTGACCGGGACGCAGCGAGATGACGAGGTTGGCGACGGTCGTGCGGCCCGGCGCGCGCGTCATGCTCGCGCCGGGAACCGCCACAGGGGATGAAGTGCTGCGCGCCATCTAGCGCGGAGAAAAAACTAGACCTTGGCCGATGCCGAAAAACTCCGGATCGCTTCGTTCTCCGACTCGAAGGTTTCGAACACGGTCAGAAGCTTCGTAATCGACAATAAGTCCGTGATGCGCTTCGTCAGGTTGAGGAGCTTGAGGCTGCCGCCCTGGCGGCTCACGGTCGTATACGTGCGAACGATTTCGCCGAGGCCCGCGCTGTCGATGTAGGGCACATCCGCGAGGTTGAGCACGATTTTCTTGTGACCCTGGTTGACGAGGCTGTTGACCTTGTCCTTGAGCAGTTCGTCGCCTTCGCCCAGGGTGATCTTGCCCTTCAGGTCGAGCACCTTTACGTCACCTACGTTTCGTTCCTCGATCTGCATGAACAGCTCCAGAAATGACGCGGGTGCCGAGCGTAGCACACCCGCGCTTCAGTCGATAGAAATCGATGGTTCGATCGAACGCGAATCCGATGGAGCGACGCGCTTAGACGCCGCCGGCCCCGGCGAATTTCCGGGACTGGAAGCACTCTTTGCAGAAGACCGGACGCCCTTGCGTTGGTTTGAAGGGAACCGTGGTCTCTTTGCCGCACGCCGAGCACGTGGTCATGGTTTCGACGCGTTCGCGCGACATCCCGCCGCCGCCCGCCGGCCGGGCCGCGCGCTTCGCCTTGCAGTTCTTGCAGCGCTTCGGCTCGTTCTTGAAGTTCTTGTCGGCAAAGAACTGTTGCTCCCCCGCCGTCCAAATGAACTCCGCGCCACAGTCCACGCACGTGAGGATCCTGTCTTGGAACTCCATCGGTCGCTACCTCGTCCGGGGTCGGTCGGTTATGGACTCCGACGCTATTCCAGTTCTCGTCGGAGCTTCTTACGATTACGCTTGCGAGCGAGCGCTTGCTTCGCCCGCCGTTTATCACCGGGTTTCAGATAGAAGGAGTGCTTCTTGATATCCTTGATGATGTCTTCCTGCTGAACCTTCCGTTTGAACCGGCGGAGAGCGCTCTCAATTGATTCGCCCTCCTGAATCTTGACTTCGGCCACGCTACGAACACCCCCTCACGAGCGGCTTAGAACTGACGCAAATATGCTAGGCTAACACAGGTAAACGCGGATTCTAGGCGTAATTCTCCTCGAAGGTCAACGAAATACTCCCCACGCGTAACCTACTCATACGATGAGAGTTCTGGTGATCGGGAGCGGAGCGCGCGAACACGCATTGGCGGCGCGTCTCGCTTCGGATACAGCGGTCACCGAGGTGCTCGCCGCACCTGGGAATCCGGGCATCGCCACCGTCGCGCGGCTCCTCCCCGTTGACGTGTCGAAGGTTGGCGACGTCTCAGCGCTCGCCGGCGCCCACCACATCGATCTCACCGTTGTCGGTCCGGAAGTGCCGCTGAGCCAGGGGATCGTGGATCGTTTCGCCGCCGACGGCCGCCTGATCTTCGGCCCGACCGCCGCCGCCGCACGGCTCGAGTCGAGCAAGGCGTTCGCGAAAGCGTTCATGGCGCGCCACGGCGTGCCGACCGCCCGATTCGAAATCTGCAGCGATGCCGATCGCGCCCTGCAGATCGTCCGCAGCGACGCGTTCGGATTTCCCGTCGTGCTGAAAGCCGACGGGCTCGCGGCCGGCAAAGGCGTCGTGGTCGCCGGGGATCGCGCGGCTGCCGAAGCGGCGATCGCCGACGCCATGCAGAGTCACAAATTCGGGGCGGCCGGCGATCGTCTGGTGATCGAAGAGTGCTTGCGCGGACCGGAAGTGTCGTTTTTCGTGATCAGTGACGGCACGCGCGCGCGGCCGATCGGCACCGCGCAGGACCACAAGCGCATTTTCGACGACGACCGCGGTCCGAACACCGGAGGCATGGGCGCGTTCGCGCCGAGTCCGCTCGTCGATGCGGCGCTCGAGACCCGCGTGATGCGCGAGATTGTCGAGCCGGTCATCGCGGGCATGGCGGCCGACGGCACGCCGTTTCGTGGGTTTCTCTACGTCGGTCTGATGCTCACCACCGATGGTCCGAAGGTGATCGAATTCAACGTACGGTTTGGGGATCCCGAAGCGCAGGTCGTGCTGCCGTTGATCGATGAGCCGCTCGCGCCGCTGCTCGTCGCGGCGGCGCGCGGCGAACTGCGGCAGACCGCGATCCGCATCGCGCACGATCGATTCGCCGGTGTCGTGCTCGCCTCACGCGGGTATCCCGAGTCGTCGGATTCGGGACGCGTCATCACCGGCATCGAGGCCGCGGAATCGCTGCCCGGGATTTCGGTATACCACGCCGGAACGGCCGTGCGTGACGGCCACCTCCTGACTGCCGGCGGGCGCGTCCTGACCGTCGTCGGTCGCGGCAGCAGTTTTACCGAAGCGATCGCGCGCGCGTACGCCGGCGTCGCGAAGATCGAGTTCGATGGCATGCAGTTCCGCCATGACATCGGCCGAAAAGCGCTGAGGGCAGAAAGTACGAAGTACGAAGTATGAAGTGCGAAGTATGAAGTACGCGGTGATCACGTTCGGCTGTCGTGTGAACCAGGCGGACTCGCTCGGCTTCGA
>Ga0070741_10006869_pt1 | contig 24057 bp, 14 predicted proteins | sample Coa_R1_4_FD_66440 | JGI IMG/M metagenome (GOLD analysis project Ga0070741, IMG submission 66440) | Surface soil microbial communities from Centralia Pennsylvania, which are recovering from an underground coalmine fire - Coalmine... | ecosystem: Environmental > Terrestrial > Soil > Unclassified ...
GGCGAGCTCTTCGGGATCGCGAGCGCCCACGTCCAGAGCCAGCCCGTCGAGGGGGTCTTGTAGTGCGGCGCGAAGGCGTAGCCGTTCTTGCCCCTGACAGGGCTGTCCGCGGCCTCGAGGAGCCCGGCGGCAACCGTCGCGTCGTACCACATCGCGACCTTGCCGGCCTGGTACTGCGCGAGACACTCGTTGAAGCTCGAGTTCGCCGCGTCCTTCTCGCCCGCGTCCTGAACGAGCTTCGCGTAGAAGTCGAGCGCGGCCTTGAACGCCGGCTGGTCCACCTGCGCCGCGGCCGGCTTTCCGTCCGGCGTCGACGACCACCAGGTGCCACCGAAGGTGTTCAGCACCGTCGTGAACGCCGCGCCCAGATCACCCCAGCCCGGCTTGCCGCGCAGGCAGATGCCGGCCATCGACGACGTGTTGATCTTGCGGGCGATCGCGGCGACCTGCTGCCAGGTCGGGTGCAGCGGCATCTTCACCCCGTGCTTCGCGAGGACGTCCTTGCGGTACATCAGGAACGACGACTCGCCGTAGAACGGCGACGCATACATGTGGCCGTTCGCCGACAGCGCGTTGCGCACCGCCGGGATCAGGTCGTTGTACGCGTACCCCTTGTCGGCTCTCGCCATCGGCGTCAGGTCCTTGAGCAGCCCGGCGACGCCGAATTGCGGCGCCTCGTACGGGCCGATCATGACGGCGTCGAAGGCCTTGCCGCCGGACCCGACGTCCTGAGTCGTCACCTGGCGCAGCTTGCCCTCGTCGAGGATCGTGTACTTGACCTTGATGCCGGTCTTCGCCGTGAACAGCGACGGCGTCAAGCTCGCGATGTCCTGCATCTGCGGGTTCGCGACGATGGCGACGCTGATCGTCTTACCCTTGCTCGTGCCCGACGCGGTCGCAGCGAAGATCGCCACGAGCACGGTGATTGCGACGGTCAGAGCAGCCACGAGCGTCCTGCGAAGACGGGCGCCCTCCCTGCGTGCTTCATGCATGGTTGCTGCCTCCTCCTGAGCGGATGACGGTGGGACGGACGAGCAGCTCCTCCGACGTCGGCGGCGAACCGAGCCTCGAGCGCCAGCGGCCGGCATCTGTGACGTGCCACGTCCTCGTGGCCGAGCGGTCGTGAAGCCGCCTCATGGAGGAAGGGAAGATAACGTTGTCAAGACAACGATGTCAAGCGCTTGACGCCGCGGTAGAATCGACTGGCTCCGCCCCTATGTGACCTTCGTTGTCAGGGACTGTGTCCGAGAGGAAGCTTCGCCCGACGATGCTCGACGTTGCGGCCCTGGCCGGAGTCGGCCTCAAGACCGTGTCCCGCGTGGTCAACTCCGAGCCCGGCGTCAGTCCCGAGCTTGCGGCGAAGGTCAGGCGGGCCATCGAGCAGCTCAACTACCGGCGCGACGCGAACGCCGCGACGCTGCGCCGCCTGGGCAGGAAGACGCAGACGATCGGGCTCGTGCTCGAGGACGTCTCGAACCCGTTCTCCTCGGCGCTCCACCGCGCGGTCGAGGACGCAGCGCGCGAGCGCGAGGTGCTCGTCTTCGCGGGCAGCTGCGACGAAGATCCCGAGCGCGAACGAGAGCTCATCGGCTCGTTCCGCGAGCGGCGCGTCGACGGGATCATCGTCGTTCCCGCAAGCCGCGATCACGCCTATCTCCACGAGGAGAGGCGGGCCGGTACCGCACTGGTGTTCGCCGACCGCAGGGCCAGCAATCTCGATGCGGACAGCGTCGTGTCGGACAACCGCGGCGGGGCCAGGAAGGCAGTTCACCACCTCCTCGAGCGTGGACACCGGCGGATCGGCTTCCTCGGCGACCTGTTGTCGATCTCGACAGCGCAGGAGCGACTACGCGGATACGTTCAAGCGCTGGAGTCCACCGGGCTCGGCGTGGACGAGCGTCTGGTACGGGCCGGCCTGCGCGGCCCCGACGCGGCCGCCCGGGCGATCGATGAGATGCTCGCGCTCGGCGAGCCGCCGACGGCGTTCTTCACAGGGCAAAACCTGCTCACCATCGGCGCCATTCGCGCCCTTCGTCGGGCCGGCCGCGAGCACGAGCTCGCGTTGATCGGCTTCGACGACGTCTCGCTCGCCGACGTCATCGACCCGGCGATCTCGGTCGTCGCGCAGGACCCCCAGGCGATCGGTCGGGCCGCCGCCGAGCAGCTCTTTCGCCGCCTCGACGGGGACACCGCGCCCGCCGTCCACCGGGTCATCCCGATCGCCCTGATCGCGCGCGGCTCCGGCGAGATCGCCTCGCGGGGCACCTCGAAGTCGTGATCGTCACCGGTGGAGAGGCGCTCATCGATCTCGTCCAGGAAGACGGCCGGCTGTACGCAGTAGCCGGCGGCGGCCCGTTCAACACGGCGATCGCATTCGGCCGACTCGATGTCCCCGTCGGGTTCCTCGGCGTGATCTCGCGCGACGCCTACGGCCGGATGCTCGCCGACCGGCTCGTCGACTGCGGGGTCGACCTCTCGCTCGTGCAGTGGTCAGATGCTCCGACGCCTCGCGCGGTCGTTCACCGACGGCACGACGGCAGAAACGAGTACACGTTTCACCTCTGCGGCACGTCGCTCGGTGAGCTTGCGCCCGACGCGCTGCCGGTGCTGCCGGGGGAGGCTTGGGCCGTCCATGTCGGCACGCTCGCACTGGCCATCGATCCGCCGGCGACCGCCTACGAAGCGCTGGTCGACCGCGAAGCCGGGCGGCGGCAGATCGTCCTTGATCCGAACGTGAGGCCCGCGATCTTCGGCGACGCTGCCGCATACCGTTCGCGTTTCGAACGGCTGGCGCAGGCTGCTGATCTCGTGAAGCTGAGCGACGACGACGCTGCGTGGATCTACCCTGACCTCGCCAACGAGGAGGTGCTGAAGATCATCCTCGGCTTCGGGCCGCGAATCGTTGCGCTGACGCGAGGCGAACACGGCGCGGTAGCCGCCTCGCGCGAGGGCTTCGTCGACGTCGCCGGAATCCCAGTCGCTGTCGTCGATACCGTCGGTGCGGGCGACAGCTTCGGCGCCGCGTTCGTCGCAGCTCTCGTCGACGACGGCGCCTTCGGCCACACCATGACACGGACGGCAGATGAGGGAGTACTCAAGCGCGCAGTTTCGTATGCGGTTGCTGCGTCGGCGATCACCTGCACCCGCACCGGCGCCGTGCCACCGTCGAGGGACGAGATCGACGCTCAGCTTCGAGCTCTCGGCGCGCCGCCGTGACGTCCGGCTCTCACACGGACTGCCTTCCGGCCCGCTGCTCAGTCCGAGCAACCGAAGTGTCAAGTACGAACCCCGACCTCCGTGGTGTTGGCGAAATCGCTGGGTGGGTCGGCGGAGGGTCTCGATCGGGCTCAGTCGACCTCGGGCCGGGGCGTTAGCACCGCTTGCGGGTTGGCGGCGAAGAGCTGTCTTTGACCGGGTATGCCTGCGAGCGTGGCGGTTCCTCGGTCGAGGAATTCGATCTCGGAGCCCGCGACGAGATCCTTGAGCGTGGCGGAGACGAGAACCTCACCCGCCTTGGCTTCCGCGGCGATGCCGGCGCCGATGCCGACCGTGATTCCCCCTAGCCTGGGATGGACGAAATCGCATTCTCCGGTGTGGAGGCCAATGCGCAGTTCGGCCCCGCTGGCGCGTAGCTCGTCGCTGATCGAGCAACGGATCGCGCGGGCCGGCCCGTCGAACGAGGCGAGGAAGCCGTCTCCGGTGGTCTCGAGCTCGCGACCGCGGTAGCGGAGGAGTTGACGTCGAATCAGGTCTCGATCGTGCTGCACCGCGTTCTGACGCTCGACGTTTACACGCATGTCATGCCGCTCCACGAGGTCCCGGGCGAGTCGTACAAGTCTCTCCTGGTGTTGTCTCGGTGATGACGTGATTACGCCGAAGCCGCATAACCCCTGCTCACGCGCGTGATCTACCACGCGATGGGGCTTTAACGCGTGATTGCCCGTCGCGGATTGTCACCGCGACTCGACCAGCGTCGCATCAACGCATCTCGGATTCGTGACGAAGGGCTTGGTAGCCGCATCTAGCCGTTCAGGCCTCGACGATGTCGTAGACCAGTCCGCTCGAACCTTCGCCGCGGCCGGTGCCTGCATGGCGCGAGACCCAGACGTGAGTGCTGCCGTCCGACCAGCGCAGGTAGCGAGGCCGACGCGTCAGGCGGCGTCCACTGCGCGGCATCTCCTGCTCGTCTAGGCCGCTGGTGGCAAGCTCCTGCAGCATCAGGCCACGCGGCAGCCTTGGCGGCGCGCCGGACCCGGAGGGCAGCACGCCAACGCGGTAGCTCGCGAGGCGGTCGCCGGCATCCTGGGGCACGAGCGGATACCAGTTCGGCGGGACATCGGTGGACAATCGGTAGGCCAAGGCTGGCCGGCCGGAGGGAAGCGCGGTGCTCGACGCCGGCGGTGGATCCGGCGACGGCGCTACAGCCGTCCACGGGACCGGGTGGCCGGCACCATCCGGTGCGACGAGCTCCACCGCCCAGGCCAGGTTCGCCAGCTCGTCGCGCAGGAGCATCGTCTCCTCGACAACCGATCCCTCGATGGTCGTTGCGGCGCGCGGCGCGACCCACAGTGAGCCGCTGGTGTCGCCGGTCGCCACCCAGAGCCGTGTCAGCTCGTCGGGCGGCTTCGTGGCATTAATCCCGGCATGACGGACGAGCATGCGTAGCCCGAACGTGTCGCGTACAACCGCGCTCGCAATCGTAAGGCGTGAGCACGCCGGCGTCTCGATCGGGACGCTCGACCAGTCGCCGCCGTAGACGAAGACGAAGCGCAGTACAGCCATGAGCGCCACTTCGTGCGGATCCGCGATCGCGCTGACGAGATCGACAGCGTTGTCCTCGAACTCCCAATAACGGATCGCTGGCGCTCCTCTGAATCCGAGTCGCCCCGGCAGCCGCTCGAGCGGTCCGCCGCCGGGCGCGGTCAGCGCCGCGGGCGTGGTCTTGGCGCCAAGCGCCGACTCCGCGCTGGCGTCGAAAACCCACCAATCGAGCTCCTCGCCATCCCAGTTGTCGGCGCGCAGCACCGCCTCGCCGCCGTCCGTGCTGGCGCCGACCGCAAACGACGAGCCCAGGTGCGCGCTGCTCCAGGCAGCCGGCACGGCCGCCCCTGCCTTCGGTGACTTGAGCACGCCGAGATCGACGTCCGCCCGGACGTCGGCGACGACGGCCGCAACCGCAGCACGGGCGGCACCCGACAGACCGGAGGTCGCGTCGGCCAGATTCTCGTTCGCCGCAACCAGCAGCGCGCGCCCGTCGAACAGGCGCGCGGCGAGGAGCTCTACGCGCCTTCGCTGAGCCGGCCCACACGCCGAGAGTGCGTCACTCACGTCCTGTTGGTCGAGCGGGTACGCGAAGGCGAGCTGCGCGACGAGAGCCTGCGCGACGCCCCGTGCCGCCAGCTCCCGGACGACGCGTCCGGCGCAGTCGAGCGCGAACACGAGCAGCGAGTCACGATCGGGCGCGGGTTCGCGTGCGACCGCCGCCTCCAGCGGCGCCGTTGCTGCGTCGAAGTCGACAGCGCGGTGCCCGGCGGCGGCTGGGCCCTCTCCGAGAAGCAACCGCTCGACCGGCGACCACGAGCCGTAGACCTCGACCCCGACGGGCGAGCCCGCGTCATCGCCATCGAGCTCGCCGAGCTGCCATTGGCGCCCGAGCAGCCACAGCGGATCCTCGACCGCGGCGACGATCCCCGGGGCCAGCGAGGGGTCCGACGTCCGCGGCTCGAGCCGCGCCCAGGTCGTGTACGTGACTTCGGTCATCAGCCGGCCTTCGGCGGGAAGAAGTGTTTTTCGGGCACCTTGATCTGACCCTGGCGGCCGGTGCACGCGAGCAGCAGCGCGGGCAGTAGTTGGCCGAACTCTCCGAGGGCGGGCGGATCGACCATCCGCATCTCGGCGAGGTCCAGCGTCTCGTCGAGGACGGCACGCAGCGTCGCGACGTCCCACACGCGGGCGGGGTCGGGCGGGACTGCGATGAGAATCGCCTGCGGCGCATCGTTGTTCGGCCGCGCCGTGTGGACCGCGAGCGCACTGACCTCGCGCTCGCGTGGGACGACCTCCGTCCAGTCGTCGATCGTGAGCGCGGCGACCGGGTCCGTACCGAACGCGGCGGTGCCGACGATCACCGTCGACGTGACGCCGCCGGGCACGGGGACTCCCGGCAGGCCGACCCACGGCTCGGCCGGCGGGGTCCCGGTCTGAGCGACACGGACGTCCACCGGTGGGCGGCCGAGTGCGCCCGCAATCGTCTCGCATTCCTCGAGCCTCGCCACGGCCGGACGAACCCTGCCCGCCCTCGTGAGGAAGGCGCGCAGCACCGAGCCACGGTCCGCCGCGCCTGTTACGCCCTTGCCGAGCGACGGCGGGGCGGCGACCAGGGCGCCGAGTGCGTTCGCCACGGATGCCAGTAGCTGCGGCGCGGCCGGCGGCGAGTTGTCGACCAGTAGCTGCACGATCTCGCGCCGCTGGTCTGCCGCCACGGCTGTCCTCGTTCCGAGCGTGCGCGCCTGGATCAGCCGGTCGGCTGCGGCAAGCCGGCGAGCGAGCTCCGCGAGGGTGCCGCGGCCCTGCGCGACCAGCCGCACGCGAGCCTGCGGATGCGACGTGTCCGCGACCTCCGGCAGCGCGGCGGGCAGCAGCAACGATGCGGCGCGAAGCTGCCGGTCGAGTGCGTCCAGGTCGACGTCGGTATCTTCCACGCCGTTCAGCAGCCGCAGCAGGTCGTCCCGGATCCCCGTCGCGACGACGATGATCTCGGCGATCCGCTTGGACAGCTCGCTCACGTCGTAGGCGTCGGCGTTGAAGTCGAGCGTGGCGTCGAGCTCGTGCGCCGCCGCGACGCGGGCGCCGCCGAGCAGCGCGCCGGCCGCGGTCGCGGCGACGATCAGATCGGCGACGGGCAGCCGGGAGGTGACGGAGGCGTGGCCGGCGCGCCCGGCTATCGCCGCGTTTGCGTCGACGGGCACCGCCGCCGGCCGCCGCGCAGGCGACAGCGCGCGGTCGAGGACGCGGCGTTCGAGCTCGCACAGCTGCCCCTCGGCGGCCGGCTTGCTCATCGCGATCACGTCGAGCGCGCCGATGTCGAGCTCCGCGAGCTTGACCTCGATCGGGCTGGCGAGGGGCTTTCCGTCCGCGTCGCTGAAGGCCACGACCGCGGCATAGCCGTCCGGATCACCCAGCCGCGATGCTGCCCAGCCTTCCATCAGCGGATCCGCAACGACGCGGGGAGTGCGGTCGGACGCTGCGACCCAGGCCTCGCTCCCGGCGTCGGAGACAAGCACCACCCGCTGCGTGAGCCCGGTCCCGGTGCGCGGGGTCGCCAGCACGTCGTAGCGGTCCGGTGGTGGTCCCGTTCCCGCCGCGGCGCGAGCGGCGACCGACGCCCGCGCCGTCGTCCCGGTCACGATCTGGTGAACGCCTTCCGCGAGCAGGAGGTCACCGGTCGCGTCGAGTGCGTCCTGCGCGTCGGCGATTGCGGCGTCCACCGCTGTGGTTTCCTGTTGCGTCATCGCCGGCCGCGTGAAGTCCCCGCGGGCGATCCGCAGACCGTCGACGACGTCGCGCGGCGCGATCTGCTCGAACGATGCCCCCGCGGGCGCGGGGGCGCCGCTCGTGCGCAGCGGCGCCGCGTCGCGCAGCTTTGCGATCGCCGATGCGGCACCCGCGTCAAGGAGCGCGCGCTCGAGCTGATAGCCGAGCAGAGCGGCGAGCGGCTGGCCCTCGCGGACCCCGTCCAGGAGCAGCTTTGCGCGACGGACCCGGCGTGACTCGAGGCTGACTGCAAACGCCGAACCGTCCCCGTGCGCAGCCTGCGCGCTGCGCAATACGGCAGCCGTCGCCGCGTGGCCGAGGCTCGGCGCGGGAAGGAAGCCCTGGTTCGGGACATCGGCTGCGACTGCGGTGCCGGCCGGGCTGCCCGGCGGCTTGACGCTCGTCGCCGCAGGCGCCGGGACGATGTTGGACACGACGCCGTACGCGCCGATGTGGGCCCCGGCGGGCTTCTTCGCGCGCATGCGCGACAGCCTCGCAGTTGCAAGCGAGGTGATCCACGCATCGAGCCGGTGAGAGCCGAGGTCGAGTGTCTCGCGCAGCAACCGGTCGAGGGTCGCGCTCGGAAGCGGGGCGAGCTCGTCGAGCGCGGCGAGGACCTGCGCCGTTTCGACGGCGGCGGGGTCGGGTGGCGGCGCTGCGGCGAGCGCCGGTTGCCCGCGAGTGACTCGCCTCGCCCGTGCTGCAGACGCGGCGCCCGCCTCGGCCGCGCCGCCGACCGCAGGCGCTTCAAGGGCCATGCCTCCCTCGCCGGCCGCGGGCGCGCCGAACTCGGTCCCCATCGAGAACTGCGGCGCGAGCCCTTCGGCGACTCGCTGCACCTCCTCGCCCAGAGGCAGCACCGTTCCGCCGCCCGCCTCCGGGACGGTCGGCATCTCGAGAAGTTCGAGCGCGCCCGGCTTGGGCTCGAGCGTGCCGGGGATGTCGACGATCACCGCACGGTCGAGCAGGTCCTGCGGATCGAACCCGGCCATTCCGGGGGTGGATGTCGCGGCGCGCGCGTACTGATGCAGCAGCGCGTACCGGGCGAGCAGGTAGAGCAGCGGCGCGCCGAACTTCTCTTCCTCGCGGGCGATCTGGTCGGGAGTAGCCGTCCGCAGCCAGCTCAGGTAGTTGTCGACCAGCGGCTCCGTCGTCGACAGCGGCGCTGCCTGGACACGAGGGATGGTCACCGTGCGTGCGGTCCCGGCACCGAGGAGGTGGAAGAGCCCGTCGCCGTCGGCGAGCTTGCCCAGCGTGCCCATCGACGCCTGCACGAGCTGCCCGTGGATCGCGCCGACAGTCGCTTGCTGTTGCGAGTCCATCCCCGAGAGGCCGGTGACGACGTCGACGACGTCCTTGGGATACATGCGCCGGGCGTCGATTGCTGTGCTCACCGGGCTCAGAGCGAGGATCTCGGCGAGCGCCGCGGTCGCGTCCTTCGGGTCGCCGCGGCCGGCCTTCGGCACCCCATCGGCGGCCTTGCGCCAGGCAGGCTCGAGCCGACGGAGCAACGAAAGGAAGCGATCCGCTCCGGTATCTGTCGGGTCGGGCACGAACTGGGCGAGGCTTGTCACGGGCAGCACGCCGTACGGATTGCGGCCGCCTCGCAGTGGTGCAAACGGCCCACGCGCCCGGACCCAGTCGGTCGCGTGTCCGCGCAGCAATTCGCGCTCGTCGGTGGTGACGCTGGTCTCGAGCATCTGCGCCATGAAGTAGCCGAGCGTCCCAGACCAGAGCGTCGTGAGCATCGCCTTCGCCTGTGCCTCGGAGCGTCCGTCAGCGCCGACGACACCGCTCATGCGGGCGGGATCGATGCCCAGCGCCCGCGCCACCCGGGCGCCGTCGACCGACGGCGCCTGCGCGGCCGGCGCGGGCGACGGCGTCGCTTCGGCGTTCGCCAGACGCTCGCTCGAGAAGCCAGAGGCGGCGGTCCCCGACGAGTTGGTCGGAGTGCCGATGGGCAGCAGCTCGAGCCCGTCGGTGTAGCGATGCGCGTCGAGCAGTCCTGCGAGAAGCTCTGCGCCATCCGCCGGGGCGGCGCTCGCGCGCACGCCGCAGACGAGTACCTCGTCAATCAGCTTCGGTTGTGTTGCGCCGAGCGCGATCCGCGCGCCCAGACCCTCCGAGACGGCCGTGTCGAAGTCCGTCATCCAGCGCATGCCCGCATCGGTGCCGTCGTTGGCATCCGGCGTCAGCCGAGGGTCGGGACCCGTGGCGACCGGTGAGCGGATTCGTTGACCCTGCTGTGGCGGCAGGTCGGTGCCGTCGGAGCGGACGAGGAAGACGAACTGGTCCGGGAGCGTCGCGGCCCACGATGGGCGTGTGAAGCGCGAGCTGGTGAGCGCCTGCGGATGGACGCGCTTCCCGGTCGATGGATCAGTCCGCGTGGCCTCGGCGACCCAAGCTGCACGCCCCGGCCCCAGGAGCTGCACAAGCCCGCTCCAAGCCGCGTCGCGCTCGGTGTTCGGTCGTGCCCAGAACGCCACGCCGGCGTCCTCTTCGGCCTGCGTCAGCGCAGGCTCGTGAGCGTCGGAGTGGAGCGCATCCGGGTAGACGCGCACGAGCAGCTGCCACTCGCCGGCTGGCTTCTCGACCACTCGCGTCTCCAGGCGCACGGGCAGCAGGACGATTGGGACGTCGCGCTCGATCGCGCCCAACACCTCGTCCGGAGTGGCTGGAGCAAGCTGTGCTCCGACTCGATCCGGAAGCGTGCGCAGCTTGGCGCCCACGCGGTGCATGCTGGCAATGGCCTGCTCGACCTTGGCGCTCGAGGCACCGGCACCTAGTGCTTCGCCCCTCGCAACGGCAGTCGCGAGCGAGGCGCGAACCGTACTGAGGTCGCGCTCCTCGGTCTTGGCCGCGGCGCGAAGCTTGTCGACGTCGAACGCCATCAGGGCGCTCCGAGGAGGTCGCGGAAATGGACTGCGGCTCGGACGGGTTGCTGCAACGATGAGGCAGCCTGATCGGCCGCACTCGCGCCCCACGTCGCGCCGTTGTCGGTGAACGCGGGCCCGAGTGTTTCGGCACGCACGTAGTCCCCGGCCATGGTCACGTGCTCCCAGGCGAGGTTGCTGGCCTTCGCCGGGAACCCGACGACCTGGCTGTCGACGTCGAGCCCGAACGACGGTGCTCCGAACGGTTGCTGGAAGACGAGGTAACGACCCGGGCTCGACGTGGCGGTCTGCTCGTCGAAACCGAAGCCGAAGTAGGCGACGTCAGCGGCGATCGTGCCACGGAAGAGCGGCAGCTCGGCCGTGGTGAAGTCCGGCTTCGGCGTCGCGCCACTCGTGTCCGCCGCCACGGCGAGGACTTGCGTCCCCGGGAAGCGCGTGAAGAGGTCGCTTCGGACGACGACCACGACCTCGTTCACGCCGCCGGAGATCGCAGCCCCGAGCTTGCCGGTCTTGATCGTGTGCAAGTCGGCGATCTCGTCCACGTCGGCACGCCAGAAGCGGTGGAAGGATGTCCCGCGCTCGTCGGTTGGGAAGCCGCGCCAGCGCAGCTCGCGCATGATCTCGTGGTTGGCCCCTGTCACCACCGCCTGCACGAAGGCGTTGTTCGAGAGCACGGCGAAGACCCTGTCCGGCTCCACCTCCTCGAGCCCGGGCAACAGCATGTCGGGCGCGAGGCGGGCGAGCTCGGGCGCAAGTGGCGCGGGGAACTGTGGCGCAGCGAGGACGTCGTCGAAAGCGTCCGGCGGCTCGAGCGCGGCCGGAACGGTGATGTTCGCCGACACCGCGCGAAGGATCGACTTCTCGGGGTCGATCTCGAGGAGCGCCTTCGCGGCGATCTCCGCGACGCCCAGTGGCTCGGACGGCTCGGCAGGCGCGGGTTCCACCTCGGCGAACAGGTCGCCCAGGGCCTGCTTATGGGCTAGGGTCACGTCCACTGCGCCGCCGCCGACGTCGATCGCAAGCGTGCCCGGTAGCTCGTCAACGGTCTTCCGGTCCAGGCCGGCGGGGTCGATCCGGCGCAGCGCGGTGCCCGGCGGGAGCGAGAACGTGCCACGGATCGTCACCGATGACGCGGCAGGCCCGACCATCCCCGTCGAGTCGAAGACACGAATCGACGTCGCTTCAGAGGGCGTGCCGGTCACGCGCGTGGCGACCGGGGTCCGGCCGGGCAGGGTCGGCGCGATGCCGCTGATTGCCACCGGCGTGCGCGCGCCGGAGCCCAGGGCGCTCCCGCGCGCCGCGCCGGCGAGCGCCAGCACCCCCTCGAGCGTGACCAGGCCTGCGGGCCGGCCGTAGTTGCCGCGATCGGGGTCGATCGTCCCCTCGTCGATGCCGACTGCGACCGCCGGGGCGTCGTGCGCATCCGGCAGCATCCGGTGCGCGATCCGGCCGCCGGGCCGCAGGAGCGACGCGAACGGACCGCCGAGTGCGAGCGGGGGGAGCCGACTCTCCGAGACGAGCCCGGCGATCGTGCGCGCGGCGCCGGGCAGGACGAGACGCGCGAACGCGGGCGCCAGGACGCCGAGCCGAACCGCGTCGTCGAGCGGCTTGATGTGGCGGTCGACGATGCGCGCGCTGGCGGCGCGGCCCAGACGCGCATGGCGCCTGCGCCGGTTGGTCTCCTCGATGTCGCCTGCCTGCTCCCAGGCCGAGCGCATCAGCGCTTCCTGGTTCACCCGCACGATGCGCGTGCCGAGCGAGGCCGCGAGCCGGTTGCGGGGGTCGGTGTTGAGCTCTCGGACCCAAACCGGCGCGGCGGAGGCGCTCGTTGCGCCGACGTGCTTGCCGCCGTAGAGCGGGACGTTGACGACCGGGTAGGCCTGCCCGCCGGGCGCTGTGACGACTTCACCCATGCGCGCGAGCTGGTCGTAGCCGGCGACCGCGGGTCCCGTGTATGCCGCGGGCTTCAGCTCCTCGGGGCGCAGCGCCCCCGCGAGCGGGAGCGCGGCCGCGCCCGCGTCGGCGACCTGCGGCCGGCCGGGCTGCGACGCGTCGAGGACGCGGCCCGCCTCGGCCGGCGCGCTCGCGCGGCGTAGCCGCCGCACCGCCTGCTCGAAGTTGTCGGCCTCACCCGTAAAGAAGTCCCAATAGTGATAGACGGGCAGCTGAAGCGGGAACGTCGCCGTCGCGCCCCATGCGGGCGCAACCGAGTCAGGAGGCGAGTCGCCGAGCCCCGCGGCCCGCCCTGCCTCGAAGGTCGGCACGACGCAAGCCACGTAGTGCTTGCCGGTCGCCAGCCGGCGCGCGCAGATGAGCCGGCTGAGCGCAGCCCCGGGATCCTGCGCCATCTTCGTTCCGAGGTTCGCGGCAGTCGTCCCGTCTGCGACTGCGACCTGCGCGTGGGCCCAGGCCCAGGTCTCGGCGACGGGAGGCAGGTCGGCAGCGTCCGCGACCGTCAGGACGGGGAGACGGCCGTGCTGCAGGGGCTCCAGATCGAGCGGAGCGTTGGCGCCGACGCGTTCCAGCACGACGAGGGCGAGCCACGGGCGCAGCCGGTCGCCGCTTGCCGCGAGCGGCGTGTACATCCACGGCAGCGCAGGGTTGTCGAACTCCACCTGTACGAACAGCGACGTGTCGAACCGCTGCGCGCCCGGCGGCGGATCCGAACGCAGCACGAGCTGGGAGCGGCGGTTGCCAGGTGCGGGGTCCGTGTCGAGTCCGGCGACGTCGCCCGGCCCGAACAACTGCGTCACGACGGCGGGTGCCGTGAGTGTCCCAACCGTCGCCGAGACGTGAAGCGTCAGAGCTGCCGCAAGGGACTGTCCCTGCAGAGCCGTCGAGGTCGCACCGGCGTCGGGCACGGCAAGTCGCGAGGACAAGCCTTGGCGGACCACGGACACGAACTGCAGGCTCATGCGATCGCCTCCTCCGCCCCCACGACCACGAGCTTCTTGGTGCGCGCGGCGGCATGGGCCTCGGCCGCGGTGCCGTAGGTCTCGAGTGCCGCCAGGAGGCCCCCCGTTGTCGGTCCCTCCGGATCGACGAGCGCCCAGCGCGCGTCTTGCGCAACCTTGATCCCCAGCGGGTCGGTCGCGAAGCGCCGCTCCGCCTTTGACGCCGCGCCGCGGGTCGCAGCGGGCTCGCCGCCGATGGCGTTCAGGATCAGTACGGGGCTCAGTGTTGTGAACCCGCGCGCGATCGCTGCGTCCGCGGGGTCGGGCGGAATCTCCAGGTCCTCGTAGGAGAGCGTCACGCCGCGGATGCCCGTGCAGTCGATCGCGCTGGTCGCCATCTGCACGCCGGCTTGCATGCGCTCGAACGGCGGCTGCGTGACGCGCTGCTGGTCGCTCTGACGGAAGAACTGATTCGTCGCGAAGTGCTCCTTCACGACCGGCAGGTCGGCCTTCGCGATCGTGACGCCGCCCACATGCAGCGAGTTCAGCTCGAGCTTGTTCGAGCCGCTGATCGGGGCGTCCCCGACCTTCTCGAGCGCCACATCGAGGGGCGCGACCGTCTGGTGCACCCCGAGCGTTCCGAGCGGATGCAGGCGAAGCGGCTGCCCGGCAGCGTCGCCCGGGTCTCGCAGGCGGACACTCGTGGCGCCCTCCGGCGTATCGGCGGACCAGTTGCGGGGATCGCCGAGCGCAGCGAGCACCTGATCGAGGACGTTGACCGGGTCGAGCGCAGGCGTCTCGGACTCGCCCCCGAGCTGCTTGTGGAACGCGACCTCGTGCGTGCCGAGGAAGTGGAGCGCGGCCCGTCCGTCGACGACGATCGGTTCGGCGCCCGTCAACCGCACATCCAGTTCCGCGCCGATGAACGGATCGTGGTTCCGTCGCAGCAGCACGTGGACGTTGAAGTGCGCCTCGAACTTCGACGGGAAGGTGATGAGCGTGTCGAACTCGGCCGCGGCATCGACCTCGATCAGGCCGACGACCGAGATGTCGAGCGAGTAGTAGAACTCGGCCTTGCCCCCGAACTGGAGCGTGGCCGGCGTCAGCGCGAAGTAGGTCTCGATGCGCAGGCGCGGGTTGTCGCTCGACGCGAGTGAGATCGCAAGGCGCCGCAGCGAGGGGAAGCCGGGTGGAGCCGGGTAGTTCGGATACCAGCCGCCTGCCGCGAGCGCGAAGTTCGGTTGATCGCCCCATCCGGCGCGCAGCGCGATGTCGCCGGTGATCGTGAACGCGGCGACGCGGCTGCCGTCGAGCGAGCCGTCGAACGAGATCTTCTGCGCGGGGACGTCGACGATGCCGGCGAAGTCGAGACGGATGACCACGACGGCCGCCTCGTCGATCGGCGGCACTTCCACCTGCACGCGGCCGAGGAGCGCGATCTTCAGCGCCGGGAACTGGATGATGATCGCGACCGTTGCCGTCAGCAGGCCCTGGCCCCAGCCGAGCTTCACCATCGGGCCGACGACGAACTGGTCCCGGGTCGGCGGGAAGATCGCGCCGACATCGGCAACGATCTGGCGCGCGCGCGGGATGGGGTCGACGGGGAACAGCAGCGAGCCGATCGCGCCGCGGCGAATGCCGTCCTGCAGCGCCGGCACGGCCATCGAGCGGTTGATGCCGACGATGCCGCCGACGCCGCCCAGGAAGAAGCCATAGCCCAGCTGGATCGGCGGGAACTCGGCGCTGATGATCACCACCAGCGAGAAGCCCTCCGAGCCGTCGGGGAACTTCGTGTTCAGCAGCGCGATGGCTGTGACCGCGATCTTCCCGGCGATGTCCAGATGCAGGACGCCCGCGTACTCGCCCTTCTCGGCGTCGATGAACAGGTAGCCGCCGCCGCTCACCGGCCCCGCGTCGACGCTCGCCCCGATCCCCTTGGGCGGTTTGAAGCCGAGCGCCATGTCGAGCGGGCCGAGGTTTCCTCCCCGCTCGGGGAACGTGAAGGCGAACGCGATGCCCATCTGCTCCACGACGCCGTAAACGGGGCCGATCTCGAGCTCGACCGTGGCAGCGACGCCGAGGGTCACCTTCGGGTCGTGGCCGGGTTCGATCCCCGCGCCGAGCGAGAGGTAGATCGACGGGATCTTCAGAATCGTCAGGTCGAGGTTGATCGGGAGCTCGACCTCGAGCGTCGCGCCGCCGTGGAAAACGACGCCGGTCTTCGGCGACCACGACATGCCGAACGCGAGCGGCATGCGCATGCCGTCGGGCGGCAGGACGCTCTTGAGGAAGCCGTCTCCGTCGCCGGCCTTGATGACGAGCTCGGCGCGCTGCAGGTCGAAGCCGAGGGTTGGAGAGAAACCGGCTGGTTTGATCGTCGCAGCGGTGCTCAGCACGATCGTGTCGATCGCGAAGTGCGTCCCGTTGCGTGAGCCGATGAGGACGGCCGCGCCGGACTCACCCGGCAGCTTCTCGACCGTCAGCGCGACGTCGACCTCGGCTCCGCTGGTCTCGGGAAAGACCCCCTCCCTGGTGATGAGGAACGCCGCCGGCGTCGCCGCCGCGGCAACGTCCACGAGCCAGGACCTGCCGATTCCGATGAACTCGGCGGCGACGGTCGGCAGCAGCACCACTCCGGCATGCGGGTCGGTCGTGTCGGGCGCGACCAGGCCGGCGGTCAGCGAGAACGACTCCCTGATCAGCTCGCCGTTCTCGTCGAGGATCGACGGCAGCGGCTGGTCGATCGTGAGCATGTGCGAGACGAGCGGGTCTCCGCCAGGCCCGAACGACAGCCCGCTGTCGGGATCGACGCCATAGATCGCCTCCCCGCCGAAGGTGCTGATCAGCTCCGCGAGGCGCGGGAACAAGCGATCGGCGACGTCGTTCGCATGCGCCTGCGTGTCGAGGCCCTGTCGCCAGTAGACCTCCTTGAAGAGCTTGTCCGGCTCGGTGAACAGCCTCGGCAAGCGATCGAAGCGCAGCGCCGGCCTCAGGAAGCCGTCGTAGGCAGCGCGCTGCGCCGTCGGGTCGATCACCGCGGCGCGCGGCGATTGCGGCGTGTCGATCAGGGTCGCGACGTGGAGCACCGCGAAGATTCGCGGGAAACGCTGCTGCAGGTAGCGCAGGAAGACGAAGTTGAGGAGATCCACGGCCAGCGCGCCGGCTGGGATCGCGGGCAGTCCCTGGCGTAGGGCAGCTTCGATCTCGTTGACGGTCGCGATCGCGTCGCCCGCGTTCTGGAGCGCATCCAGCACCGCGCCGAAGTCGGCGACGTCGAGGCCGTTGGCCAGTGCGTCGATGAGGGGCTCGAGGTCGCTGAGCGCCTGATCGATGTCCGCGACCGGAAGCCCGGTGATCGCATCGAGATCCCAGCCGAGCGCGGCGAACAGCAACTGACGCTGGTGCGGCCCCTCGCCCGCAAGCATGATCGGCTCGAGCAGGACCGCGACTTCGCGGAGGACGATGTCCAGTGCATTGGTCGGCTCGGCTGCCATCAGGGGGCGGACCCGTTCTCGAGAGGGATGTCGAACCGCGTGAACGGCGCCGGATCGATGTCGTCCTCGGGTCGCCACCAGAGGTCCATGACGACTCGCTTCGAGTCGCCCGCACCCCACGAGAAAGACACGTCGCCGAGGTTGTTGTGGCCGACGACCACCTGGCCGCGGCCCGGCTTCAGCTTGTGTGCTTTCGCGGCCGCGGCGACCTGCCGCACCTTGTCGTCACGGGCACCGGACGCGGTCGCGATCGACGCGGGTGTCGTCGCGCCGACCAAGACGCCGCGCTGCGGACGCACCTCGTAGCTCCAGTCGGGTGTGACCGCCAGGGTGTAGGTGCCCTGGCGCCCCGACGACGAGCCGTAGGTGTATTCGTACAGGCCGGGGTCGTCCTCCACGTCGATGCCCAGCGAGCCGCTCGTGACCCCGGTCCCGTCCGGCATCGTCTCCGTCCCGACCCGCTTGCTGGCACCGGTCGGGTTGTTCCATCCGCTGACCTCGGTGATCGGCATGTCCCCGCCGACAAGGAGATCGCCCCAGCGGCCGCGCGTCGCGAAGCCGATCTTCTCGATCTTCAACGTGAGGCCCGATTGGTTCTTCAGCGCGCTCGACGTGAGTTGGGCGACGACACCCTCGACCGGAGTGCCGGGGTAGCGGTAGGCGTTGGTGGCGTGGTAGCGGACGAGGACCGCAGACCCATGGTGAACGTCGCCGCCGAGGAGAACGACCCTGCTGCGAATGATCCCGTCGGCACCTGCGGCGGGTCTGGTCAGCAGCGAGCCGAGAAGGTGCTCACGGGCGTACGGCGTCAGCGCCCAGTGCTCGGGATCCATGCCGGGGTTCGCCTTGGCGTGTGGGGAGATCAGCGGGATCGACGGAGCGTGGATGTAGCGCGCCGTCGCCTCGTGCAGCGGGACGCCGAAGACCGGGCCGGGCGCGACTACGACGACGAGCGTGTCCGGCCCCGGCGCCGGACTCGGCCGCGCCATCGCATCGAAGGCCGTGTCCTTCAAGATCAGTGCCGGCGGCGCGTCCGGCTCCGTCGCGGATACCGCACCACGCTCGGTCCGCGTGTCGAGCACGATCAGCTCGTGAGCCGCCCAGCGGTAGGCGTAATTCCAGACGAGCGATCCTGTCGGCTTCACCGCGATCTGCCCGGTGAAGCTCTCGGGGATGCCGACGCACGTGCTGAGCGCAGCCGCTTCCGCCGCAGTCGGCTGGCCGTCCCAGACGCCGATCTTCTCGAGCAGCACGGCGCCCGGCGGTTTGGGCATCACGCTCGCGTCGAACTGGCCGGGAGTGTTTCCCCAGGCCTGAAAGAGTGCGTAGGCGGTCAGGCCGTTGCGGATAACCGCGCGCCCGAGAGCCGTCGGCTCGTCCTGCGGCGGGTCAGGATCGTAAACCCGCTTCTCCCACCTCAGGTTGAGGTTCCAGTCGTCGGTGATCTCGTGGTCGTCGAAGATCATCAGCGTCGGCGTGTTCGCGAGCAGCCGCCGCACCTTCGGCAGCGCCGAGCAATAGGTCGCGACGTCCCACGCTTCCTGGTCGATCTGCAAGAAGCGTGGGTCGCTGGCTGGCGTATCCAAGTCGGTCACCTCGCCCGGGCTTTCAGCCACCTTCGTCAAGTACGCCTTCATCTCGGCGTCGAACGCCGCCCATTCCGTCGGAAAGACGTCTTTCGCGCGCGGCATCACAGCGTCGGGACGCACGAGCGGGTCGTCCGGCGCGCGCTTGTCGGATGGCCACAGGACGTCGCTCCACGCGAACGCGTACATCAACGCGAAGTCCGCGAAGGTCATCAAATGGCTTCCGGCTTCGCCGGACGTGAAGCCGGCGTCCTTTTCGACGACCCTGCCGCGTTCGCTCGCGCGTAGCGCGCTACCCGCCTTGTTGCCGCCCTTGACCGGCAGCTGCTCGACCGGAAAGCCCAGCGCGGTCGCCGCGTCTTGCAACATGAAGAGCAGGGGGATCGCGACGTCGTCGGCGTAGATCTGGTCTCCCGTCAGGAACAGCTGGTGCACTCGTTGCGCCGGACTGGTGAACGCGGACGCGAGGATCTGGTCTCCGGTTGGCAGTGCATCGTTTCCCGGCGCATGGGGCTTGCGGCACGACGCGTGCAGGAAACGCAGGTGCGACACGTCGGATGGGGGCAAGCTGAAGCTCGGCAGGCTGGGGCCGCCGGGATAGGTCAGAAGCCCGCGTGCCTTGTCCGCCTGGTCGCGAACGACGCCGCTCGTGTACAGCCGCCGCGCCGAGGACGCCTCGGTCGCGTCGTCGCCGGGCGGACCGAACTTCGCGTCGTAGTAGTACGTGTTGTCGGGCTGGAGCGCCTGCGTTCCGGTCGCTGTGACGCAGACGACGTGCAGCTTGTCGGCGATCTTCGTCGTGCTGCGGGTGCCGACCATGATCCGGTTCAGGCCGGTCCCGTCGAACTCCGAGCCAAACACCTCGAGCGTGACCTTGCGCGCCGTCGACAAGGCGAAGAAGACGTTCACCTGATCCGGCAGGACCAGCCTCAGCACTGGCCCGACAACCACATCAGGCAAGGTGTTGACGCGGCCGCTCAGTGACGCGAACGCCAACGATCCCTCCCTAGCTGGTCACCTGAGCCGACTCTATGCAGATCGCGCAACCAGAGTCCAGCAATCTGGACAAACGCGCGGTCGCCGACATCATCAAGCCCGAGCGGCAGGTTCGTTACGTTTGGAGGGCACCGAGGAAGCAGGCGTGCCTCGCAGGCGCCGAGCAAGTGGCGCATACTCGTACGACTGCAGGCCTCACGCCGACGATGACCGAGATCCCGCGTAGCCCCGTCCCGAACGATAGGGAGGTCGACGCAGTCGAGGCCTACAGGGCTGTGCGGAGCCACGAGGTCATGCTCAACCAGGCAACGTCGGCTTTTGAGCATGCAGTGCTGGTGCCGTTGACAGCCCTCAACGGCGGCGCCATCGTCGCGCTCTTGACGTTGGCGGGGGCGGTGGCCGGCAAGAGCCCCTTGCCGGCCGGCTGGCTCGTCGGAGCGAGTACGGCTTGGGCTCTCGGGTTGATCGCCGCCGCACTCGCGGCCTCATGCGCCTTCCGGCAACAGCGTGCGATCAACGCTGCGCATCGTGCTTTGCGTGAGCGAGTCGAGCAGCTTGTCTTCTCGACCGATCCGGATCTTCTGAAGGCGCTCAGCGGACCGAACGTGAACCGGGAGCAGAAGCGGATGGAGGCCGAAACGTATGGGCGCCGGTTTGTGCGTGCCCGGTGGGTCTCCATTGTTTGCTTTGTCCTCGGCGCGGTATTTTCATCGGTCGCGGTCGTGCTCGCGGCATAGTCGCGAAGCACACACGCGTCGGCGCGGCGCTTTCGGCGCACGGGTCGCCTATCACCGCGGCTGGTGCGACTGCGTCGACCTTCATTTTGGAGTCGGGTTCGTTGTCGCCAGGTCTCACGCTCTCCTTACGATGATTGCGATGCACCCGCGCATTTAGTCCGTTCAGAGGCTGTCGTACCGGCGTCTCTTGGTGATGTCGCGGTGATCACAGGGCCCATCTCTTTCGACAAAATTCCTGCAAGTCACTTGCTATGAACCACTCGATGGGCATGTAGCCGGCTGCGCTACAAGAACGGCTTCGCCGTCATGTCGAAGACGGCGAGCAGGAGCAAGGCCTCGTCCAGTCGCACGACCAGGAGGATCCGGTCGATCCGCCTCCGAACCTCCGGATCCTCCGCGCCCCGCGACGCGAGCACCTTCGCGAGCCGGCCCGACTCGGGGCCGAGGAATCCGGCGCCGATCAAGAAGGACGCGCCCCAGACGCCGAGCCCGAAGTCGACCCAGAAGTCGCCATAGCTCCACGGCGACGCGCCGTTCTCCATCATTCCGAAGCCGAAGGCGAGCAACAGGAGCGAGAGCGGCGTGAAGATCCGCGTCCCGACCCATTCGGCCTGCTTCGCGATGTGGACCATCTGAAGGGGATCGCCGGCACGGCGTGTCCGGAGCGCGAGCACGGCGAGGATCGTGCCTCCGCCGACCCAGACCACCGAGGCCAGGACGTGCGCGGCCTTGAACCAGTCGTACCACGTGATTGCGCCGACCATCGGCGCGGTTTCTACTGAGCGCCTCGGACGTCACGGACGTACGCGCCGGCGGGGCGGCCGCCGACGTTCGGGAGGTGCGTGTCGAGCGCGAGCAGGTGCCAGCCGAGCCGCCCGAAGCGCAGCGACAGAGCGCGCGGCCGTGCAGCACGGACGGTGACGCTCTCGCGGCCGTCGACGCTCAGGCGGACAGTGAGCGGCGGCGAGGCGCGCAGGAAGAGGTGCGCGCGCGTGCCGTAGACCCAGAGCGGCGCGTGACCGTCGCTCATCTGCCACTCGTGGCCGTGAGGTGGGTACCAGCCGTCGCAGAACTGCGGGAGCGCACGCGCCGGCTCGGCAACCGGCGGCTCCGGCTCCTGCCCCGCGGAGCCCACCCCCCGGACGAACGTCGTCACCGGCCCGTCGGCGGCGAGCGGCCGGAAGCCGTGCGCGACCAGCGCGCGCCAGGCGAACCAGCTCCGGTTCCGCGCGTCCGGGTTCTGCGTGTAGACCCCCTCGTGGAGCGCGATCGCGGTCACGCCGAGCGAGCTGACGAGCGCCGAGCGCCCGCCCGTCCAGTCGCCGCAGTTCAGCGGCCTGAGCGCGCGCGCGGCGACGTCGGCCGCGACGGGGGCGAGCGTCGAGTAGCCGCCGGGCCGCTGGCGGAGCGCCTGCTCGTCGTAGTAGAGGTACGCGCTCCCGAAGTGGATGCCGGGGAGGAACACCGGCAGCTCGAGCAACCGGCCGGGCGGGGCGCTCCGCAGGGCGGCGTAGGCGCGGTTGCCCTCGTCCGCTGCCGACGAGCCGAACACGGTCGCGTGCAGGTCGACGAACAGGAGCGCGACGACCGCGACGACGAGCACGGCGCCGCGACGGCGTGCGAGCTCGGCGACGACGACCGCGACGAGCGCCGCGAGCGCGAGGCAGGCGATCGGCATCAGGCGCTCCGGGACGCGCGGGTAGCGGAACGGCGGCAGCGCGTGCCAGAGCGCCGAGTAGGTCGGCAGGTTCGTCCCGAGCGCGAGGAGAGTCGGGACGAGCGCGCCGATCCCGAGCGCCGCTGCGAGGGCACGGCGGCCCGAGCGGACGAGGAGCGCCACCCCGAGGATCGCCGCGAACGGCGTCAGCCAGCCGAGGAAGACGAAGCTCTCGCTGCCGTGGCGCTTGTGGCGCGCGAAGAAGTCCGCCGGCTCGGCCGAGTAGGACGAGACCTCGCCGAGCGAGCGTCCTCCCGCCTCGAGCGTCCCGGAGATGACGCCGTAGCGCACCGCGAGGCCCGCGCCGACCGCCGCGAGCGCCGCGACGAGGGCTGCAGCGACCGCCCGGCGCGCGCGCGTCCGGCAGAGCGCGTAGAGCAGGAAGAACGGCGTCGCTCCGAGCGCGAGGTGGACCTGGCCGCTGAGCGGAATCGACGCGAGCGCGAGCCCGGCGAGCGCGAACCACGACGGGCTCCCGCGCCGGCCGCGCTCGAACGCCCACAGCGCGAGCGGCAGGCAGATCGAGATCGGCCCGAGCAGGTGCCCCGTGCTCTGCGCCGCGCGATAGGGCGCGATCTCGAAGGCGAGGCCTCCTGCGAGCGCAGGACCGCGCGCGAGCCCGAGCTCTCGGAGCCAGGCGAACGCCGCCGCCCCCGCCCCGACGAACGAGAGCAGCACGAACGCGTTCCACGCGAGCACCGGGCCGAGCGCGCGCCGGAGCGGCCAGTACGGCAGCCCGAACGGCCACCCGGCAGGGTTGAGGCCGGGCCCGGCCTCGGGCCGGAACGTGTACGGGTCGCGCCACGGCGCGCGCCCGTGCTCGAGCTGGTGCCCGACGAGCCAGAGCCGGTACTCGGTCTGGAGGTAGTCGCCCGGCGCGACCTCCCCGTGGCCGTCCGCGCCGCCGGCCAGGAACGACGAGCCGGCGTGCCAGACGGCCGGTGCCGTCGACGCGACCGCTCCCGCCGCGTACAGCGCCGCCGCGAGGGCTACAGCGCGCGCGCTGCCTCGAGCAGCTCGTCGAGGTTCGGTACCTCCGAGGTCTCGTACCGCCAGACGCCGCGTACGACGCCGTCCGAGTCGAGGAGAAAGGCCGATCGTTCCGCCACCTCCTTCATCCCGCGGTACTCGTGCGCGACCCCGAACCCGCGCACCGCCTCGGCGTTCCAGTCCGAGAGGAGCCCGAAGTTCAGGTCGAGCGCCTGCATCCAGGCGATGTGCGTCCACGGCGAGTCGCGCGAGATCGCGAGCGGTCGGATGCCGGCCGACTCGAACTCGCCGCTCCTGTCACGCAGGAGCTCCATCTCGCTCGTTCAGGTGGACGTCCAGTCGAAGAGGTAGAAGAGCAGGAGGACGGGGCCGCTCTCGACGACCTCGCCCATCCTCACGCGCTCGTTCGGGCCGAGCCAGACGCTCGCCTCCGCGGGCATCCTGTCTCCGACGGCCAGCATCACGGCCTGTAGAGCTTGGCGGCGACGTCGTGGTCGTAGGTGCGGACGTAGAGCCGCGAGCCTTTCCACAGCACGTACTCGGGACCGCTCGGGACCGGCAGCCGGTCGACGAGCCGGCCCGTCTTGCGGTCGAGCAGGAACAGGTAGTCGGGCTCGTCGGTGAAGCCGTAGCCCGTCACGAGCACCTTGCCGAGGAGCACGAACGTACGCGCGTTGGCGACGAGCGCCGGGCTCCGCCAGAGCACCTTCCGCCGCTTCAGGTCGATCGCGGTGACGTACGCGTTTCGCCCGCCGGAGGAGCGCGCGTACGTGAGGTGCGCGGTCTCGACGTAGAGGATGCCACCGCTGAGCGCCGCCCACTGGATCTCCTGCTTGACGAACTCGCGCTCGCCCGGCGCCGTGTAGGGCGCGTAGGCGTAGTTCCGGAAGTCGAGGGTGGTCGGGCGCGCGCCCCCCGCCGGCGCCACGGTCAGCGTCGTCCCCTCGATCAGCAGATCCAGGCCGGGCTGGTGGATCGCGTACGACCCCGCCGCTGCATCCGCCGGCACCTTCAGGCCGTTCCGGTGGAGCCACGCGTTCTCGTCGGTGATCCGGTTCCGCTGCGACGAAACGATCGCGAGCCTCAGGGCGCCGCTGCCGTTCCCCTCCGCGGGAGGAGGAAAGGCCGGGCGCGGCAGGACGAATGCCCCCGCCGCTGCGAGCGGAGCGAGAAAGAGCGCGGCGCGCACCGCGCAACCCTACGCCTTAGGCGCGACGAC
>Ga0070741_10006870_pt1 | contig 24056 bp, 28 predicted proteins | sample Coa_R1_4_FD_66440 | JGI IMG/M metagenome (GOLD analysis project Ga0070741, IMG submission 66440) | Surface soil microbial communities from Centralia Pennsylvania, which are recovering from an underground coalmine fire - Coalmine... | ecosystem: Environmental > Terrestrial > Soil > Unclassified ...
GCGCCCGCGCAGCCGAACGGCCGCACCGTCATGCTGCTGCATGGGCGCAATTTCCCGTCGAGCTATTGGGCGCCGGAGATCAAGGTGCTGAACGAGGCCGGCTATCGCGTGGTGGTGCCGGACCAGATCGGTTTTGGCAAATCCTCAAAGCCTGTGGGCGAGCTTCATTTCGACAATCTCGCGCGCAACTCGATCGCGCTGCTCGATCATCTCGGGATCGCAAAGGCCGATATCGTCGCCCATTCGATGGGCGGCATGGTGGCTTCGCGGATCGCGCGCGCCTATCCGGATCGCGTCAACCATCTGGTGCTGGCCGCTCCGATCGGCCTTGAAGACTACCGGATGTATGTGCCGCCGACGCCGACCGAAAGGATTCTCGAGAACGAGGACAAGCTCACCGCGGAAGGCTATCGCAAGCAGCTAGAGAATAACTACGCGCCCAAGATCCCGCCCGAGGCGATGACGCCCTTCATCGACGCCCGCTTCAACATCAAGGGCGCCGCGGACTATCGGCGCTGGCTGCACGCCTTTGTCTCATCGGGGCAGATGATCTACCGCGAGCCGGTCGTGCACGAGATTCCGCTTGTTTCGATTCCGACCCTCTTCATCATGGGTGCCGACGATCACAACGCCCCCGGAAGGCCGAATGCGCCGGAGGCGCTGCGGCCGAAGATGGGTCAGAATGCGGACCTCGCCAAGGCACTGGCGGCGAAGATGCCGAACGGCCGCGCCGAGGTGCTCGAGAACGCCGGGCATCTGGTTTTCCTCGATGCACCGGACAGGTTCAACGCGCTGATGCTGCCGTTCCTGGCGAAATGACCCCGCGCCGGGGGCCATTCATACCTCGCCCATTCATCCATTCATAATGGGTTCACACGGAGGCCCCTATGTTCGTAGTCATTAAAATCGGCTTGTTGCGTATTGGAAACGGTGGCAATCCTGCCCCGTCGATCGATTTATCGACCAAATGAAGTGCCGCACTGCGGCTTTAGGAAGGGAAACAACATGAAGGCTCTTTTCGCAGCTGCACTGGTTGCAGCCACGATCGCAGGTCTCGGCAGCGCGAGCGCTGAAGGCGGCTGCGGCCCCGGCATGCACCGCAATCCCTATGGCGAGTGCCGACCGAACCGCGGCGATGTCGTGGTCGTCCCTGGCGCCGTTGTGGTCGAGCGCCCGGTGGTGGTCGAACGGCCGATCGTGCGCGCCTGCCCGGTCGGATTTGTCTGGCGCTACGGACGTTGCCGTCCGATCTGACCCAAGTTTTTCGCGAGACGAAAACCCCGCTGGAAACAGCGGGGTTTTTTGTTGGGCGCCTTGACGCGGCAAGCCTGAAAAGAAAAGGGCGGGATATGTCCCGCCCTTTTGTTTCTCCTTGTTTCTCGTCCTACCAGTTGCGGAAACAACGGCGGCCGTACGGCCCGGAATGCCAGCCGGGAGGACAGTTGTACATCGGGCGACAACCGCCATAGGGCCCGCGATGCCAACCCGGTCCACAGCCGCCGGCCACAGGAATGGCAGCGGTGTCGGTTGCAGCCGCCTGGTCGAGCGGAGCCACCGGCATGGCCTTCGAAGCCGACATCGACGCAAGAGCGATGCCGATCGCGAACAAAGATGCAGTGAGAATCTTCATTGGCATTCCTTTCTGTAGGTACGCGATGAAAACGGCTTGGCTAAAAATGTCGCTTTACCGCTAGATCACCTCAGCGGTGCCAGTGACGGTGATGCCAGTGATGACGATGCCAGCGGTGGTGATGCCAGCGATGGTTCCAATGGCGGTGATGCCAGTGGTGGTGGTGATGCCAGCGCACCTGCACCGGCTTGATCTGGTCGACTTCGTTCTGGGAAACGACGGCCGGCTCGACGCTGATCGCCGCCGGCGCAACCGCTGCATGGGCGGGCGGTACCGGCGCAGCCTGCGCGCTTGCAGCAAGCAGGAGCGTGCCCGCGACCAATCCGGCACTGAATTTGAAGAGATCCCCAAGTTTCATGATGTCATTGCCCCTTTCATGAGCTGAGCGAGAACACGTTCAGTCTCGCCGCCGCAAGATGAATGTTCGCTGAACCCATCAAGGGATGGGTCGAGGCTTGCGAAAATTGGTTCAAGCGTGGCGCAAGAGTTTTTCGAACGCGCGCGTCTTTGGTGACAGAGCAATGAAACGTCGCATAAGTCGGAGTCGTGGAGCGGATTTGGCGTCCGCTAAACCCAGCCGCCGCGCGCCATGATTGCGGCGCACAACAGAATGATGACGATCGCGGCGATCTCGATGTGAATGACCATCGCGACGCGTTTCAGTCTCGCGGCCTCGATGGTCGGCGCATGTCCTGCCCTGATCGCGCTGCCCCACGATAGAAATTCCCGGGTCGGAATGATCGACAGTAAAGCCACGATGACGAACAGGCTGAACTTCGTGAGAAATGCGTGGCTGTGCCAATAATAGGCCGAGCCCTTCTCGAAGAAGAACACGCGCAGCAGTCCGACCACCAGCAGCAGCCCGGCGGCAATGCCGAGCACGAGGTCGGTGAGCTGCAACCGCCGCGCCGAGGCGAGCGTCAGCTCCTGCTTGATCAGGGCGAACTCGATCGCCAGCGCCGAGACCAGCGTGAAGGCGCAGACGTGATGCAGGAAGGCAAACAGCGTGGACATCGCGCGGGTCCTCTATTCGGACGACACTGCCATCATAGCATCGTCACGTCCGGCCAAAACACGACGCTGTTCGATGCGCCCTCTCCCCTTGCGGAAGAGGGCATCTCCGCTGGTTGCCACCGGCTCATTCGGGTAAGGGGTATCTCACCCGGACGTCATAACCTCTACATCGGCCGCACGCCGAAAATCCGCTGCCAGATCGTGCCGCCAACCACCTTCCAGCCGAGATAGAAATAAAGCACGATCAGCGCAAACAACATCAGCGCTGCGGTTCCGGTCAGGTTGAACCCGTCATGGGTCGTTTCGCCGGCCATCGAGCCGATCGCATAACCTCCGACCCAGAACACCGTGATGAAATCCAGAATGCCTGCAAGAGCCCGACGCCAGAACGGCTTCTTTCCTGCTGCTACCGCTTGATCCGACATGGCCTAGTTCCCTCCGATTGAAATGAGAATGGGACGGCACTGACAGCACGCTTCACGCGCGCAGCGACGACGCTGCGGATTCCAATGTGACAAATTAGCGATGATTCGGCCATGGCAAGCTCGCCTTTGGTCGCGGCGTGCGCGACGGCTTTGCGGCTCGGCGTCTTGAATTGAGGCCGACTACATCAGCTTCGACGGCGCATCATGCACGAGGCGAAGGTCGATGTGACCAATCAGATCCGCCCGCAACGCCTCGGCATCGGCAATGGCGGCGTTGGTCTGCCGTAACGTCGAGATGTTCGATCCGAGCGAGACTATACCGCCCAGCACCAGCGCGATCGACCCGAGCAGTGTGACCGCGCTCGCCACGAACAGGCCGAGCACGGCGACGAGCAATAGCGCAAAACCGCCTGCAATCGCGATCCTGGAGGCCAGAATGAATTTTCGGCATCGCTCCGCGGTCTCGGCAAGCCGTTCGATCCGCGCTTCGACGTCCGCAATGTCGCCGGCGGAATCGTCGGGCTCGTCGGTAAGATCGTCGTCGGTCACAACGGCAGATTGTCGTGCTTCTTGATGGGGATCTCGACATGCTTGTCGCGCAGCATGGCGAGCGCGCGGGCGATGCGGCGGCGGGTCGAATGCGGCATGATGACGTCGTCGATATAGCCGCGCTCGGCGGCGATGAAGGGTGACAGGAAGCGATCCTCGTATTCCCTCGTGCGCTCGGCGATCTTGTCGGGATCGTTCATGTCGGCGCGGAAGATGATCTCGACCGCGCCCTTGGCGCCCATGACAGCGATCTGCGCTGACGGCCACGCGTAATTCATGTCGGCGCCGATTTCCTTCGATGCCATGACGTCGAACGCGCCGCCATAGGCCTTGCGCGTGATCACCGTGACCAGCGGCACCGTGCACTGCGAATAGGCAAAGAGCAGCTTCGCGCCGTGCTTGATCAACCCGCCATATTCCTGGGCGGTGCCCGGCAAAAATCCGGGCACGTCGACGAAGGTGACGATCGGGATGTTGAAGGCATCGCAAAAGCGTACGAAACGCGCGGCCTTCCTTGAAGCGTCGCTGTCGAGCACGCCGGCGAGCACCATCGGCTGGTTGGCGACAAAGCCGACGGTGCGGCCGGCGATGCGGCCAAAGCCCGTGACGATGTTTTTCGCGAACGCTTCCGAGATTTCAAAAAAATCCGCCTCATCCACGACTTTGAGGATCAACTCCTTCATGTCATAGGGCTTGTTCGGGTTGTCGGGTATCAGCGTATCGAGCGAGAGATCGACGCGCTCGATGTCGTCGAAGCTCGGCCATTCGGGCACGCCGTCGGTGTTGTTCGATGGCAGGAAGTCGATCAGGCGCCGCATCTGCAGCAGCGTCTCGACGTCGTTCTCGAACGCGCCGTCCGCAATCGAGGAGCGCGTCGCATGCACCGACGCGCCGCCGAGTTCTTCCGCCGTGACGACCTCGTTGGTGACGGTCTTCACCACGTCCGGCCCGGTGACGAACATGTAGCTCGTGTTCTTCACCATGAAGATGAAGTCGGTCATGGCCGGCGAATAGACGTCGCCGCCGGCGCACGGGCCCATGATGACCGAGATCTGCGGGATCACGCCGGAGGCGACGACGTTGCGGCGGAACACATAAGAATAGCCGGCGAGCGCGGCGACGCCTTCCTGAATGCGCGCGCCGCCCGCGTCATAAAGGCCGATGATCGGCGCCCTCGCCTTCATCGCCATGTCCTGGAGCTTTGTGATCTTCAGCGCATGCGTTTCCGAGAGCGAGCCGCCGAACACGGTGAAGTCCTTGGCGAACACGAACGTCCTGCGGCCATTGACGGTGCCCCAGCCGGTGACGACGCCATCGCCCGGCACCTTGGTCTTTTCCATGCCGAACTCGGTCGAGCGGTGCTCGACGAACATGTCGAACTCCTCGAAACTGCCCTTGTCGAGCAGAAGCTCGATCCGCTCCCGCGCGGTCAGCTTGCCGCGGGCGTGCTGCGCCGCGATGCGCTTCTCGCCTCCACCAAGCCTTGCGCCCGCGCGCCGTTCCTCAAGGGTGTCCAGAATATCCTTCATGCGTCGTTTCCAGCCCACTTTCGAATACGGCTGGTTTCTAACACGCTCTTTTCCCGACAGGAAACGCCCCACTGCGGCTTATGGGCCGCCATTTGGCGGACTTATCGCTGCCAATTGGCAGCGCGGCGCAGCGCACCTATCATCGCAGGCTTCAGACGGGGACAAGGCGCATGGCGGACATGGCAAGCGTGGAGACGACTGGCGCGGTATCGGGTGGGGTACGCACCCTGCTCCGCCTCGAGGGGTTGGCGCTGCTGGCTGGGACGACCGGGGCCTACAGCATTTGGGGCGGCCCCTGGTGGCTCTATTTCGTTCTGTTCCTGGCGCCTGATCTGAGTTTCCTCGGCTATGTCGCCGGGCCGAAGGTCGGCGCTTGGATCTATAACGCCGCCCACAGCACGATCATTCCGATGGCGATGCTGACCGTTGGCTTCGGTTTCGCCCCGCCGCTGGTGTTATCGCTGGCGCTGATCTGGCTCTCGCATATCGGCTTCGACCGCGCGCTTGGTTACGGACTGAAATACCAGGCCGGATTCGGCTTTACGCATCTCGGGCGGATCGGCAAAGTCGCGTGAGCTGGATTCCAAAGGGAGGACGAGGCTTGGCGACCATCAGGCGTATCGCCGCGGCCGGCGCCATGTGCGCTGGCTTTTTGTTCGCGATCGTTGCGGCTGGCGCGCAGTCTGTCCCGAAGGAGATGGCCGCCCGCGTCGAGATTTATCCGATTCCGACGCTCACCCTGTCCGACCATCAGTTCCTGACCGGCTCGGACGAAGGTACGCCCGTCACCGTCAGCGGCGAGTTTCGTATCGCGCAAGGCACCGGGCGCTTGCCGGTCGTGGTGTTGATGCATGGATCGGGCGGCGTCGGCGGCAACATGGAAGTCTGGGTCCATACTTTCAACGCGATGGGCATCTCGACCTTCGTGATCGACGGCGTCACCGGCCGCGGGCTTACCATGGTCAGTACCAACCAGGCCCTGCTCGGCCGTCTCAACCTCATCGTCGATGTTTATCGCGCGCTCGCCATCCTCGCCAAACATCCGCGCGTCGATCCCGACCGCATCGCCCTGATGGGCTTTTCGCGTGGCGGCCAGGCGACGCTCTATGCGAGCCTCGACCGCTTCGATCAGCTCTGGAACAGGTCCGGCCTTCGCTTCGCCGCCTTTATTCCGTTCTATCCGGACTGCTCGACGACCTATGTCGGCGACACCGAGGTCGCCGACAAGCCGATCCGCATTTTCCACGGCATGTCTGACGACTATGACCCCGTCGCAAGCTGCAAGGCCTATGTCGCGCGGCTGCTGGAAGCCGGACGCGACGTCGTGCTGACGGAATATCCGGATTCAGAGCATGGCTTCGACGCCGGTTTGTTGGGCATCTCCAGCAGGACGGTGTCGGTCAATGCGCAGACCGTGCGCCATTGCCACATCAGGGAAAGCGACGATGGCGTGCTGATGAATGCGGACACGCACGAGCCCTTCACCTACAAGGATTCTTGCGTGGAATTGAGCCCGCATGTCGGCGGCAATCCGGTCACGGCGCAGGAAGCGCGCAAGGCCGTGACTGACTTTCTCGCTGGCTTGTTCAGGTTGAGGTGACTGCAGTCATTCCGGGGCGATGCGACAGCATCGAACCCGGAATCTCGCGCCACAGCCTCGAGATCCCGGGTCTGCGCTTCGCGCATCCCGGGATGACGCTCGCTGGGCTCGCGTCACTTCTCCCCGTCCTTGAACGGCGGCTCCTTGCCGGGCGGAACGGTCGTCTCCGACATCGCCAGCACCATCGCAACCATCACGTAATTGCCCGCGACCGCTGTGAGATCGACGATCTGCTGATCGCTAAACACCTTCTTGGCTCGCGCAAAGGTCTCATCCGAGACCTTTTGCGTCGTGGTGAGCTCGGTGACGAAGTCATAGACGACGGCCTCGTCCTCGGCCATGCCCGATGGCCGCTTGCCTTCCTTCAGTTCAGCGATGATATCGGCCTTCAATCCTGCCTTCGCCGCAAGCGGCGCATGCGCAAACCATTCGACCTGCGAACGCCATTGCCGCCCGATGATCAGGATCGCGAGCTCGTTGAGCTTGATCGGGACCGATGTCTCCCAGCGCAGATAATGGAAGAGATCGAACAGGCGCTGGCCAAGCACCGGACTGCGCATCAGCGAATTGTACGGCCCGCCGATGCCGACGCTGGAGATCTTCATGATCTGCTCGCCGAGCGGCTTTTGCGCCTCGCTGAGCTGGTCCATGGAAAGCTGCGGAAAACGCGGCTCCTTGCTCTTCGCCGATGGCGCAAACATCGTCGCGGCAACCCAGCCGCCGGCCGCGGCCAGCATCAGCGACGACGTGAAAATGGCAGATTTCATGATTTCCTCCGGCTTGTTCTGTTGTTTTGAAGGTCAAAGGCGCCGAACTCTAATGCGTTGCGACCGCATTCACCAGAGTTCCTGGACCCGCACTGACGTTCCCGCGTTAGGCCCCAAAGGCCTGAGGCCTTTCGATAAAGTGGAAATGGAGATTCCAACATGCTTGGCTCAAGGATCGCACAAGCGGGATTGCTGACGGCTACGCTAGCCTTCCCCGCGCACACGGCGCCCGCCGCCGTTTCGCCTTTCGCCGCCATGGCGGGGACCTGGTCGGGCGGCGGCGTACTCCAGAGTTCGGACGGCACACAGGAGCGGCTGCGCTGCCGCGCCGATTATAATCCTGCCGGTCCAGCCGAACTTCATCTGAATCTTCGCTGCGCCAGCGCGAGCTATAATTTCGATCTGACCAGCAACGTCCTGGACCGGGACGGGAGGATTTCGGGGTCCTGGAGCGAGGCCAGCCGCAATGCGTCAGGAACGATTTCAGGGCGCGCCGCCGGCGGCCGTATCGAGGCGCTGGCGCAAGGTCAGAATTTCTCTGCCGGGCTCTCGCTGTCGACACGGGGAAATCGGCAATCCGTGACACTGCGTCCGCGCGGCACCAACATCACCCAAGTGTCGCTGGAGCTCAACCGACGTTAGCGGCCGGTTATGGCTCGATCGTCGGAGCCGTATTGGGCGGTAGCGCTTCTTCCTTCTCGGACTCTTCCGGGAGGATTTCGCCATGCACGGCAAGCGCCTTGCCGATCCACACCGGATCGACAAGGTGATCCCTCCGCGGATTGGTCGTGTTGGGATGAACGAGGATGCTGAGCCCTCCGTGATTGAGCATCAGCCAGGGCACGAGTTTCGGAAACACATGCGTCGCAAAGGCGACCTGGTACATCGATTGGTCGTGCGGGCCGACCTTGGCATCGTGCCAGCTGCCAAGTGTCACCGCAAAACGTTCGCCGATCCATTGACGCAAGCGTTCGGCCTCCGTTCGCGTCGTGGGATCGTAGTAGATGTGGGCATGGAAGCTGGCGATTTCGCCGAGCGGCCTCGGCGCGGAACTGTGGGCTGCATCCGTCATCTCTGCTTCCTCTCTATCGCCGCTTGTTGTGCAGGAACGTCAAATAGCCGGCACTAGTGTGCCGGCCGCATCAGATCGCGCCGATCGCCGTGAGGCAGGCCTGCGAAATGGTCATGCGGTCGGCGATGTGGCGCGGCTCACGCACGTCGAGATTGAGCGCAAACACCGTGTCCGTTCCGCTCTTCTCGGCCCAGCCGACCAGCCAGCCAAGCGAGCCGTGCTCGTGATCGGTGAGACCAGTCTTGGCGCGGATGACCGCGTCGCCCACTTGGGTCACCGGCAGAATGTCGACGACCAGATCCTGGCTGCGTTTCGCAACCGGCAACGTCCGCCGTCGCAGCCGATCGAGGAAATCGATCTGCTGCACCGGATCGATGCGTATCTCGCCCCTCACCCAGAATTGGTCGATGCCGCCGCCAATGTTGTGGTTGCCGTAGTCGAGGAGATTGACATACTTCTGCATTCGCTCCTCACCGATCCGCCTTGCGATCTCCTGATAGACGGGAAAGGCCGAGACTGCGATCGCCGAACGCAGGGTGTGATCCTTGTTCCATGCCTCATTGTCGTGCTTGACGCCGTCCCACTTGAACACGTCCTTGTCGGGATCGCCGACCACGCCGGTCTCCAGCGCGATCAGTGAATTCGGAATCTTGAAGGTCGAAGCCGGCAGCTTCGGCGTGCCGGATCGCGTCGAGTCGCTGGAGATAAGAAGGTAGTCCTCGACCTTGTAACCGACGAACGTCCCCGCCGTTCCGGCGTCAGCGAACAGTTTGGCGAGATCATCGCGAATTTCACTGCGCGGCGGCGCGACATTGGCGAGCGCGCCGCCCGGCGCGAGCGCTGCGCCGGCAAGCATTCCAAGGGCGTGACGACGGGTGATCATGGGCTAATCCGTTCGGCCGGACGGGTGATGAGGATGCCGGTCCGTCGTGGTGAAACGATGACGTATCCATCACACATTGCGAGCGAAGCGAAGCAATCCAGATAGCTTAAACGACTGGATTGCTTCGTCGCTTTCGCTCCCTTGCGCAAACGCTCTGCGTTTGTCGCAGGCAATGACGACAACCGCGAGAGCCTTGCCTCTAGCGCGCCCGGCCCGACAGGCGCAGCACGAAGACCAAGACTTCGGCGACCGCCTTATAGAGTTCGGCTGGGATCTCCTCGCCGAGTTCGACATTGGAGAGCGCGCCCGCCAGCACCTCGTTTTCCTCGATCGGAATGTTGTTGGCCCTGGCGACCTCGACGATCTTCTCGCCGAGGGTGCCCTTGCCCTTGGCGACGACGCGCGGTGCGCCGGTGCGATCATAATGCAGCGCAACCGCGAGCTGACGCTTCCGGGCCTCGCTCATGACACCCGGTCCAGAAAATGCCCGGCTGCGGCAGGCGCCGCTTGCTGTGGCGCGCCCTCGCGGATCACGATATCGCCGGGTTTGAGTTCTGCGCGAGCAAGCGCCTGCGTCAGTTGCGAAACCCCTGCCCGCAATTGCAACGCGGTCGCCGGCCGCTCTGCCCACATCCGCACCGATGTGCGATCGCCGTTCAGCGACACCAGCGCATGGACCGGACCGGCGGGTTCGACATTGAGCGAAAAGCGCGCGCGCCATGTTGCCTTGGCGGCACTCGCCTCGCGTCCCGCCCCGTCGCGCGAAATCTCGAATTGCGCCATCGCCGTTCCCTGCGGCGTCGCGAACGGAATCTCGAAATTCCAGCGCGGGATCGAGGGATCGATCCGCGTCGCCGAGGGATCGGCGGCCTGTCCGGGCAGCGAGGCAATCTGCAGCAATGTCTGGCGCGCCAGTGCGCCGTCGGTGTCACCGAGCAGATGCTGCAACGCAGCCTCCAGCGGCGTATGCGCAGTGAGCGTGGCAGCCGCAACCGCTTGCACTGCGGGCAGCGCGCCGCTCACTGGCGGCGGCGGAATGTTGGTGCGCGCGGAATCGATGTCGTCACGCGTGCGTGCCCCGGCCACGATCGGCAATAGCGCCAGCGCCTGGGCATTCTCCGACACGAACTGCGACGGGTTGGTGATGGCGAGCGGCGAGGCCTGGATCACCTCCTGCAACAGGTTGAGCGCCGCACTGGAAGCGGCCGCGCGCATCGAATCCGGCGGCACGGCAGCGGTTGTCAGATTTTGGCTGCCGGCGACAAGTTCGAGGATTTGCGCAAGCGCGACCGGCGTTGCGCCTTGGGTCGAGGCCGTTGCGGCCGCAGGTAGGGCTCCGCCTTGCGGCACGATTGAAGGCGTGCCGGGAAGAATGTCCTGCGGCGCGACTTCGGCGACGATCGTGAGAGGCAGAGCCTCCGCCTGACCGGTCAGCTCGCCCGCCTGCACCAATGCGGCGGCGATCGTTGCCGCTGGCTGCTGTGGCGTGCCGGCAGTTGCCGGCGTCGCAACCTGACCATTCGCAGCGGTCGTCGCGGAATCCGGCGGCGCTGCGCCCGTCGTTTGGCCTGAGATTGCGGCTTGTGGCGAAGCGGACTGCGGCACTGATGTTGGAGGGGGGACAGTTGCGCCGGCGGTCACGGTCACATCAGAAAGCGCTGACGTCAGAGCCTCGCGCAGCACGATCAAGGCGGCCTTGAGATCGGGCACACCACCGGACAACGATGCCGATCCGGACGCCAGCGAAGCTTCGAGGAGAATTCCAGACGACTGAAACGCCTGCTTGACCGCATCGGCGTTAAGATTCTGGTCGAGACTGGTCTGCTGCGCCAGCACCTGGACGGCCGCCCCGAGAACCTGCGGCGGCAAATTTGGCAAGCTGCCGGCGGCGTTCAGATCGGCAAACAACGGCGCGAGCGAGGTCTGCTGGCTCGCCGCCGTTTGCGCCGCGACCGAAACCGCGAGCGTCTCGGCCAGCGTGAGCGGGCCTGCCGGGGTCACCGCATCAAGCGTCAGATTGGCGGCGAGGCTCGCAGCCAATGAAGGAGACAACGTGATCACAGAATTCGATGTGGCCGGCGCGCTGCCGTTCGCCTGGCCGGTGGATGCGGGACCTGCGGCTGCCTGACCGGCCGCTGAGCTCGCCTGATTGACGATGGCAAGCCCAATGCCGCTTGGCGTCTGCGAGACCTGCAATTGCAGCGTTTGCCCGACCTGCAGCGGCACCTGCGTTGCCGCCTCGATGGTCTGGTTGCCGATGGCGATCTGCACCTGGTCGTTGGAAAGAACCTGGATGACCTGCGCTGATATCACCTGCCCTGCTTGCAGCACGAGGCCACTCGTCGGCGCGCTGGACGCGGACGCTGAGGCGGGCTGAACAATTGGAGTGATCGTGATCGCCATGATTCACCGGAGAGATCCGGCGACAGGCTATCGATCGGTCGTAAACCTGCCGTTAACCGAAAGGCTCAAGTACCTTGATCCAGCGCTTTAAGAACGCCGGCGGCCGCGTTGAAATCGACCAGTTTGGCGGCCTTTCGCCTCGCCGCTTCCTCGTCCACGCCCCATTGTTCGGCGTTCCAGCTCTCGTCGACATCGGCGGCCGCCCAGGCCTGATCGGGGTCGATGACGCCGTGGAATAGCGCCAGCGCCAGAAGCGCCGATCCCGTCACCGTCGTGATCACATGCAGCGCCGCAATCGCCCATGGATCCTCGGGGAGAGCTGCGCGCGCAGCCGCAACGGCCTGATCGGGCTGCCGGACATGCATCACGCCTTCGGCGAGCATGAAATGCGCACCCAGCGTCTCGGCGGCCCAGAACAGGATCGGGTCCCAATGCTGCGCCTCGCGCGCCACCAACTGTTCCGGATGGCCGGCCCGGTAAAACAAAAGATCGGAGGCAAAATATCTCGCGAGATCGTCGGCGACCGCCGGCGCATTATCGACCACCCCATGCACGACGCTGTTGGCGAAACGTGTCGCCGGCATGGTCAGCGGATCGATCAATTCGCCTTGCGCATTCCATTCGGCCGCGATCGTCTCCGCGAGCGCGCGCACCGGCACGGCCACGAGGCGCCCGGACGGCGTCTTGATCGGCTTGCCGTCGAGCAACACCGTGAAGCTGCCATCGGCCCCGCCGACGCCGGCTTCCTTATAGAAGCGCTTGCGCTGAACCGTGCGCGCCGCGCGCTGCGCCGCCTGCATCGGATTGGTTTCGGACTGGTTGGCGGCTTCGTCGAAAAGTTCGCGCATCTCGTGTTCGGCATCGGTTTTCCTGTATCCTCATTACGACAGCCATCGTGGCAATGAAAGCGACCAAACGCCCATGAAAATTGCAAAGGGCCTGCCCCTCGCCAGCCTTGCCTGGCTCGCGCTTTGCGGCACGGACGCCGGGGCCGGGTTCCGCTCCCCGGAATCACTGGTGCGCAACGTCTATGCCTATTACGGCGACCGCAGCTCACCCCTCTCCAGCGGGTTGCCGCATGATGCCGAAACCGCGCAAGCATTCTTCGATTCCAGCCTGCGTGAGGCGTGGCTTTCGTCAAACAAGGCGCCTTATGACTTTCTGGTGCAAAGTGCGAACTGGAAACTGGGCGCGATCTCGATTGCGATCCTGCGCAAGCAGTACGACAAGACCTATGTCACGGCTCGCTTCGACAATCGGGGGAGGCCCTTGACGATGAACTTCATCCTGATCAAAGGAGCCGAAGGCTGGACGATCTACGATGTCGAAAGCCCGCACGACTCCTTGCGCGCGTTTCTCGCGCAGTACCGCAATTAGGATCGCATCACCTGCTGTTGGCGCAGGCGCGCGCATAGGCCTCGCGATCGCCGGGCCCCAATCCGCCCGCGGCACCCTCCTCCAGGCATGTCGTGATCTTGTCGCTGAACGATGGGCGCGGCCCAGGCACATAGTTTCGCGACGGCAGTTCGTCCAGCTTCGGCACCTTTGGGACCTCGATCCTGGGTCCGGGCGGAGGTGGCGGCAACGGGATGGCGGGCGATGTGCCGGGCGAAATGATTTGCGCGGATACGGTTCCTGCGTTCAGCGCGAAAGCGGCAATCAAACTGGCTGCGAACAAGAAGCTCTTCATGGAGGATATGTCGGGATGCGGCAAGCCCACCGCAAGCGGGACTATTCTTCCGGCGCGTGCTCGATCGGATCGAACCGGTCGGCCTCCAGGCCAAGCAGGTTCCATGATTGCAGCATATGCGGCGGCAATGGCGCGGTCGCATCGATGACGCCGCCGCGCGGATGGGGGATGACGATCCGGCGCGCCAAGAGATGAAGCCGGTTCTGCAAACCTCCAGGCAACTGCCAGTTTTCCTTATTGAAATATTTGGGATCACCGACGATGGCATGGTCGATATGGGCCATATGGGCGCGCAATTGATGCGTCCGCCCGGTCACCGGCTTGAGCGAAACCCAGGCGAGCTTCTGGGCCGATGTTTCCACGACCGCATAATAGGTGACGGCGTGGCTTGCGCCCTCATCGCCGTGCTCGGCGATGCGCATGATCGACTCCTCTTCGCTCTCTTCCTTGGCGAGGTATGTCGAGATGCGGCCCTGCTTCGGCTTTGGCACGCCGGCGACCAGCGCCCAGTAGATCTTGCGGGCCGAGCGATGACGGAACGCGCCGGTCAAGGCGCTCGCGGCAAAGCGCGTCTTTGCAATCAAGAGACAGCCCGCCGTTTCCTTGTCGAGCCGGTGCACGAGGCGCGGCTTCTGTCCTTTCGCGTCGCGCATCACTTCAAGCATCTGGTCGACGTGGCGCGTGGTGCCGGATCCGCCCTGCACGGCAAGGCCTGCCGGCTTGTTGAGCACGAGCACGTCGTCGTCTTCGTAGAGCGTCATCTCTTTTAGCGCAGCGAGCGTCTTGGCGCCCGCTTCCGAAAGCTGCGCGGCCTGGCGCGGCACGTCCAGCTTCAACGGCGGGATGCGGACGCTCTGGCCTTCTTCGAGGCGATCCTTGCTGTCGGCGCGCTTGCCGTTGACGCGCAATTCGCCTTTACGAACGATGCGCTGGATGTGGGAAAACGAAAGGCCGGGAAAACGCGCTTCGAGAAAGCGATCGACGCGCATGTTGTTCTCGTCCGCCGTGACGACGACGGTCTGCACCTTGGTGGGCAATAGCGCCGTTTCGTCCTTCGCGGGTGCGGCCGGGGCCGGCTTCAGCGCCGTAGGCGCGGACGCACCAAAACGCTTGACCGGCGTGTTGCCCACCCGCAGTCCCTGGGACCGCCCCTCAGTCGAACGAAACGGCCGCTCGCCTTTCGGGCGATCGGCAGCATGGCGTTTCGGCAGCGGTTTTCGGGTACGGCGGCTCATCAGGTTTCGGCTCCAAGGGCCTTCACTGGGTAACGCAAAAGGCGCGAATCGTCACGGCGAAATGAATACAAATCCGGTACCTGATCGGCCATGGTCGGGGTCGGAAAGATCAGGAGCGTTTCAGAATGCGATTGACGAAGCGTGCCTTGGCCGTCGTTGCGGCTGTCATTGCCACGTCCGCATGGGCCGCCGAAAGCCCGATGCCGCCGGACATCGCCAAAAAGCTCGCTGAACTCGGTCGCGTGGTCGACCCAGATGCCACGGCCAGGCTCTACGCTCCCCTGCAGCCCATAGAGCCCTATTTCGGCGTCCGGATCGAACGCGACCTCAAATACGGTCCGGCCGAGCGAAACCTGCTTGATATCTTCATGCCGCAGGCCCTCGTCTCCGGCCGCCCCGTGCTGATCTTCGTCCATGGCGGCGCCTTCGTCGGCGGCAACAAGCGGCGGACGCCCGATAGCCCCTTTTACGACAACATCATGCTGTGGGCCGTGAAGAACGGATTCATCGGCGTCAACATGACCTATCGCCTGGCGCCGCAATTCGTGTGGCCCGCGGGTGCCGAAGATGTCGCTGCTGCCGTGCAATGGGTCTCGAAGGAAATCACCGAGCGCGGCGGCGATCCCTCGCGCATCTATCTGATGGGTCACTCGGCCGGCGCGATCCATGTCGCAAGCTATGTGTCGCATCCGGAATTTTACAAGGTGAGGAATGGCGGCATAAAAGGCGCCATCATGATCTCCGGCATTTACGACCTGACCGCAGGCCCGCTGAACCCACCCAAACGCAGTTATTTCGGCGAAGACGCTTCGCGCTATGCCGGCCAGTCCTCGCTATCGGGTCTTTTGAAAACCGACATTCCCCTGATGGCCGCGAGCGCCGAGCTCGATCTACCCGTCTTTGTCGGACAGCTCGAGCAATTCAAGCAGGCGGCCTGCAAGCGGCCGAACGGCTGCGCCCGCACGGTGATGCTGCCCCAGCACAGCCACATGTCGGAAGTCTATGCGATCAACACGGATGACACGCGGCTGACCGATCAAATTCTTGATTTCGTCAAGACGGGTAAATAGAGCTGCGTTGACAGCGTCGCGCGCGCGGCGCATATTTTCACCGGGTGGATACGACCCGCTGCTTGCGCCCTTTCGGGTACGGTGAACGTATCAAGCCGCTTCAGGCCTCCTTTGCGAAAGCGAACGAGTCAGTAACGCAAGCACCTGACCATCCTCGTTCGCCAAAGCAGAGGTTTTCTCATGCGAGATTTCCGCGATGCCAAGGCCATGGCGCAGACGTTGCGCGATGGCCTCAAATCCAAGTCCATCTCCCTCACCCACAGCGAAAGCCTTGAACTGATCGCCAAGACGTTTGGCGTCCACGACTGGAACGTGCTGTCGGCTGTGATCCAGTCGAGCCAGTCGGCTAACGCACCGCCCGCGATGGCGCTCGACGCGACCGGTGATAGCGCGGTCCTGCCAGTTATTCCGTTGCGAGACCTCGTCCTGTTTCCCCAGATGGTCGTGCCCCTTTTTGTGGGCCGCGACAAGACCAAGCGCGCCATCGAACATGCGCTGGCGAATGATGCGTCCTTGCTGGTCGTGACCCAGCGGCGTGTGGGCGACGACGATCCCGCCCTCGACGATCTCCACGGGGTCGGCGTTGCTGCCAAGGTGATCCAGTACGTACCGCTCAACAATGGCACGCTCAAGGTTACCGTTTCGGGTGCACGACGCGTTCGCATCGCCCGAGCAGTTGAGAACGTATTTCTCGCGGTCGAGACCACCGCCATCGATGATGTCCGTGGCGAAGCCACCGAGGAAACGATCGCGCTCTCACATGAAATTGCCGAGGCGTATCAGGCTTACGCCAAAAACCGCTTCTCGCGAATCCTGGGATACATCGCCGAGCCCGGCCTCTTGGCAGACACAGCCGCTCCGTTGGCACAAATGCACTTTGCGCCGGGCATCGAGCGGATGCAGCAAATCCTCGAGACCGCTGACGTCGTCCGGCGGCTGATGATGATCCTGGAGACTATGAAAACGGATCGGCGGGCCGCCTGACCGGTCCGCCTAAAACAACCGCACCTGAACGGAGGTGCCGACCAGCTTCGTCGATGAGGAATCGACGGCGTTCCGCATCTGCTGCGGAAACTGCGCCTTCAGCACGCTCTCGATCTCCTTGCGCAGCGCCGCATTGTTTTCCGCGGACACGACAGCCACTCCGCCCGCGGCAAGGCGATTGACATCACTGAGTTCGGTGAAATCGGTGAAGACGATGTTGGCGCTATAGCCCCTCCCCAGCAGATAATCCTGCATCGCCGTCGCCAGCTCCTTCTGATCCTCGACGTGCAGCACGACCACGACCTTGCCGCTGTTGGGATTTTCCACCGGTGCGGCGGCAGCGCCCTTTTCCTTGTCGAGCGCGTCCAAACGGCGGGTCAGCGCTTCGATCTTACCGTTGATCTTTCCGCCCTGCGCGCCGAAGTCGCTCCTGATCTGCTGGGTCTGGGTCTGAAGCTGCTCCTTGACGACGCTGATTTCCGTGCCGTTCGAAAGTTTGACGGAGAAGTTCAACAGCGTCGGCGCAATGCAAAGCAAGGCGGCAATGACGAGCGCCAGCAGATTGCTGTTGGGAATAGCCGGCTGGTCATAAATTCTACGCGCCAGAATGCCGGTGAGGCCGAGCCCTGCGACGAGCGGCACCACGACGATGGCTGTCGTCAACCATACGTTGTCCATTGGACGCCCCGCCCCAGGTTGATGGCGTACCATAGGACTATCCGAAAAAGATGTCAGCCGTTTCCTCGCTCGCGCCGCAGCTTCGCCCAGTAATCGAGGCGCTTTTTGATTTCGCGCTCAAAGCCGCGCTCCGGCGGATCGTAAAAGGTCTGCCGGCCGAGCTTTTCCGGAAAATAGTCCTGGCCGGAAAAGGCATCCGGCGCGTCATGGTCGTAGTCGTAACCTTCGCCGTAGCCTTCCGATTTCATCAATTTGGTCGGCGCATTGAGAATGTGCTTCGGCGGCAGCAGCGAACCGGCCTCCTTCGCCGTGCGCATCGCCGCGCCAAAGGCCTTGTAGGCGGCGTTGGATTTCGGCGCGGTCGCGACATAGATCACGGCCTGCGCGATCGCCAGTTCGCCTTCCGGTGAGCCCATGAAATCGTAGGCATCCTTGGCGGCGTTGCAGACGGCGAGCGCCTGCGGATCGGCAAGGCCGATATCTTCCACGGCCATGCGCACCACGCGCCGTGCGATATAGAGCGGGTCCTCGCCCGCATCCAGCATGCGCGCGAGATAATAGAGCGCGGCGTCCGGATCGGAGCCACGCACCGATTTATGCAGCGCCGAGATCAGGTTGTAATGGCCGTCGGCCGACTTGTCGTAGATCGGCGCCCGGCGTTGCAGGATCGCCTGGAGCTGCGCGGCATCGAAGACCTCGCCGCCACGCGCCGAGCGCCAGACCTCTTCCGCCAAAGTGAGCGCGGCGCGGCCATCGCCGTCGGCCATGCGCACCAGCGCGGCGCGCGCTTCTGCATCGAGCGGCAGCTTGCGCCCTTCCACTGCCTCGGCATGAGCGAATAGCTTCTCGATCGCCTCGGGACCGAGCGAATGAAAGATCAGCACGCGCGCGCGCGACAACAATGCCGCGTTGAGCTCGAAGGACGGATTTTCCGTGGTGGCGCCGACCAGCACCACGGTGCCGTCTTCCATCACGGGCAAAAACGAATCCTGCTGCGCGCGGTTGAATCTGTGTACCTCGTCGACAAAGAGCAGCGTTCCCTTGCCGGTCTCCCGCCGCGCGCGCGCCCCATCGAACGCCTTCTTCAGGTCGGCAACGCCGGAAAACACCGCCGAAATCTGCTCGAAATGCAGTTCGGTCGCATCCGCGAGCAGCCGCGCCACGGTGGTCTTGCCGGTGCCCGGCGGCCCCCAGAAGATCAGCGAGCCGAGCGTGCGCGTTTCCAGCATGCGCGTCAGCGCGCCGTCCGGCCCCAGGATGTGATCCTGGCCAACGACCTCGCTGAGCGATCGCGGCCGCATGCGGTCCGGCAGCGGATGCGGCGCGTCCTGCGACAACCCCGCGGCGGCGAAGAGACTTTCACCCTGCTGTTTCGGTTTTCGGCTCATCCGCCGAGCGTCGCGCTGATCTGCTGCCCGCCGCGCATCAGCTTGATCCGCCACAGCCGCGAGCTTTCCCTGGTCGCTTTTTCGAGATCGCTGGTCCTGGCGATCTTCTGGTTGTTCACACCCAGAATGACGTCGCCCTTCTGGAAGCCGTAGTTTGCTGCGATGCTGTCGTCGGCGACCTCGGTGACCACGACGCCTTCGGTATCCGCGTCCAGATGCATCTCGTCGGCAACGGCGGGCGAGATATTCGCCACCTTCACCCCCTGGAACGGCGAACGCGTCGTCAGCGCGATCTCGTTGCGGCCACCGTCAGGCGCGGTCTCGAGCGGCACCGACAGTTTCACCACCTTGCCGGCGCGCTGCACGTCGATTGCAGCCGCGCCGCCGAGCGGGCGCGTCGCGAAACGATAATCAAAGGCGTTGGGATCATCGACCGCCTGCCCTTCGATGCCGACAATTAGATCGGACGGTTTCAGCCCGGCACGCGCTGCCGGGCTGCCCACCACGACATTGGCGACCAGCGCGCCATTCGGCACCTTCAGGCCGAGCGTCTCCGCGATCTCTGGCGTCACCGCCTGCAAGCGTGCGCCGAGCCAGGGCCGCTTCACCGCCTTGCCGCCGCTGCGGGCCGAAGCGACGACGACGCGCACCATATTGGCCGGGATCGCAAAGCCGATTCCTTGCGAGCCGCCCGAGCGCGAAAAGATCGCGGTGTTGATGCCGGCGAGCTTGCCGGTCATGTCGACCAGCGCGCCGCCGGAATTGCCGGGATTGATCGCAGCATCGGTCTGGATGAAGAACTGATAGTCGGTGATGCCGACCTGGGTGCGCGCGAGCGCCGAGATGATGCCGTGGGTGACGGTCTGCCCGACGCCAAAGGGATTGCCAATCGCCAGCACGACGTCGCCGACCTGCAACTCGTCGGAATTGGCGAAGTCCAGCGTTGCGAATTTTTCGTGAACGTCCTTCAGGCGCAGCACCGCGAGATCGGATCTGGCGTCCTTGAGCACGATCTCGGCCTCGAACTCGCGCTTGTCGGACAGCGAGACCTTGACCTGATCGGCACCCTCGATGACGTGGTTGTTGGTGACCACAAGCCCGGCCGGATCGACCATCACGCCCGAGCCGAGCGAGCGCTGCAGCTGTTCGGCCTGTTGCCCGGGAACGCCGAAGAAGCGGCGGAAGATCGGATCGTCGAGCAGCGGGTTGTGGTTTTGCACGACCTTGGCGGCATAGACATTGACGACCGCCGGCTGCACCCGCTGCACGATCGGCGCGTAAGAGAGTTTTAGCTCAGCGGCCGAAGACGGAACACGCCGGTCCTGCGCCAGCGCAGGCGTTGCAGCAAATGCGGAGATCAGAAGGACGGCCAGCAGACGGATCGAAAGCATGCAAGATTCCCAGAATTCGTGAGTTACAGACTAAACGCTTGCGACCTCAGGCCACAGCTTCGGCCACCTTGGACGCCGGCGCACAAGACAGCCGCTCCTGATGGCGCTCGCCCCAGGCCTTCAACGTGTCGATGACCGGGCGCAAACTCTCGCCGATTTCGGACAGGCTGTAGTCGACACGCGGCGGCACTTCGGCATAGACCTTGCGGATAATCAGCCCGTCGTCCTCGAGCGCGCGGAGCTGCTTGGTCAGCATCCGCTGCGTAATCCCCGGCATCCGCCGCCGCAACTCACCAAAACGTTGCGTACCGTTTTGCAGATGAAAGAGGATCACCCCTTTCCACTTGCCGTCGATCAGGTCGAGGGTGGCTTCAACCGCGCACCCCGGCCTTTGGGCAAAATCGCGTCGTTTCATGTGGGATTTCTCGATAGTATCCAAACGGGGACTATATCCCCGAAATTACAGTACTTGCCAAGGATGCGCCAGCCGGACAAGTAAACGGTGATGCACTGACCACAGGGAGCGCCCGAACATGAAAGCCGTCGGTTACAAAAAGTCTCTCCCCGTCGACGCAGCCGAAGCGCTGATCGATTTCGAGGCCGCGAAGCCGGAGCCGAAGGGCCGCGACATCCGCGTCGCCGTGAAAGCGATCTCCGCCAATCCCGTCGACTACAAGGTCCGCAAGCGCGCGGCGCCGCCGGAAGGCGAGTTCAAGATTTTAGGCTTCGATGCGGCCGGCATCGTCGACGCAGTCGGCTCGGACGTGACGCTATTCAAGCCGGGGGATGAGGTTTTCTATGCCGGCTCGATCCTGCGGCCCGGCACCAATTCGGAATTTCATCTGGTCGACGAGCGCATTGTCGGCCGCAAGCCGAAAACGCTGGCGTTCGCGCAAGCCGCGGCCCTGCCACTGACCTCGATCACCGCCTGGGAACTGCTGTTCGACCGGTTAGGGGCGGTCCCCGGCAAGAGCGTCGATCCGCGCACGCTTCTGATCGTCGGCGGCGCCGGCGGCGTCGGCTCGGTCCTCATTCAGCTTGCGCGCCGCCTGACGGGGGTGACCGTCGTCGCCACCGCCTCGCGGCCGGAGTCGCAAAAATGGTGCCTCGGCCTTGGCGCCCATGCCGTCGTCGATCATGCGGCCTCGATGAAGGAGCAGATCGAAAAGCTGAAAGTGCCGCCGGTCGCGCTGGTTGCTAGCCTCACCAACACCGACCAGCACTATAAGGCGATCGCGGACTTCATGGCCCCGCAAGGCGCCTTCGGATTGATCGACGATCCGCCGGAATTCGTGGCAAGCGCGTTCAAGGGCAAATCGATTTCGATCCATTGGGAATCGATGTTCACCCGCTCCTCGTTCCAGACCGCCGACATGATCGGCCAGCATAATCTGCTGAACGATGTCGCCGACCTCGTCGACAAGAGCGTGCTGAAAACGACACTGGGCGAAAGCTTTGGGACGATCAACGCGGCGAACCTGAAGCGCGCGCACGCGCTGCTCGAAAGCGGCAAGTCGCGCGGCAAGATCGTGCTGGAGGGGTGGTAAGCCCGGTTTGCGACCAGACCGCCACCCTCCACCTATTCTACCTAAGCATTGACAATCTCCACCGGTTGCAGGCAGCCTGCACTCAACCGGGGGGAGAAGCTATGGCTAAGCAGATTCGAAAGCGAGGACCTGTTGCCGCGAGAAAAACGAGCGTTACCATTCGTGGCCTAAAGACAAAGCGCGGGGAGAAGATGACGAATGGCCGCTACCGGCTCGTGAACGCGTCCAACCGGCGCGTCTTTCTTGGAACTCTAATAGATACAATCAATAAAGGAAAAGTTCGCATTGCGATTTTCAGCGTTCCAAAAGGTTGACGTTTTCAATGCCGGTGGACCACGAGTTTGGCGGACAACACACCGAGTTGAAGCTCTCGATCATCGAGAAATATCTGAAGGCCTATACGACGGCCCTAACCGGAAAATTTGACGAGCTGTGGTACATCGATGCTTTCGCTGGCACCGGGTCCAGGACTGTCAAATACGAAGAAATACCGGCTGGCGTATTCGGTCCCGGCGAACCGGAGCGAATTGAACAGCGGCGCGGATCAGCTCGGATTGCAATAGATGTAACGCCTAAATTCGACCTCATCGTTTTTATCGAAGCGAAGCCAAGCCATGTAGCCGCGCTAAATGACTTGGCTGCAAAGTATCCGAACCGACGGATCGTTGTAGTCAAAGGCGAAGCAAATGAAGCCCTTGAGCAACTCGTTGCCGGAAATACCTGGCGCTCAACACGGGCCGTTCTCTTTCTGGACCCTTACGGAATGGAGGTAGAGTGGTCGACGTTGGAAAAAGTCGCAGCTACAAAAGCTATCGACGTTTGGTTTTTGTTTCCGCTTTCAGGGCTATATCGCCAAGCAACCAAACATTTGACGGACATTGATCAACACAAGAGAGCCGCTCTAAATAGGATGTTTGGCTCGGATGGTTGGGAAAAAGAATTATACCCGAAGACTCTTAGAGAAGATTTATTCGGGACGTCCGAAGAGCCACGGCAACGATCTGCCAACGTAGCCGGTCTCGAAAACTACGCGAAATCGCGTCTCGAGAAAATCTTTAGCAAGGTACTCAAACCTATGCCGTTACCACCAAACAAAAGGCCGCAACTCTTTTCTCTATTTCTATGCATTTCAAATAATGATCCCAAAGCGCTCGGCTTGGCGACCCGCATCGGAAATCACATACTCAAGGCCGGCATTTCATCGTAAGTGCGACCGTGCAACATTCGGCCAGTCGCCTTTTTGTTTTTTCCACCCCATTGTTTGAAAAAGAACGCCGCATTTGATTTGCGGCAAAGGCGCTCTATCTCATCTACCCATGTCGGATTCATTGGTCTCGCGCGAGGCCCACTTTCGCCACCAACGATGGCCCAATGAATGCGGGACAAGTCAGCTTCTCGAACCGATCCAAGCAACGGCTCAAATGAGATGAAGCGAACCGCTGCTCTGACCTGCCTCAGACTATCGATGCGCTGCAAAAACTCCGCAGTTTCGACGCTTGTACCTAACCAGACATTAGCGAGAACAGGGAGGTCGGCAGATATCACCGCCATACGATCAGGCCTCTTGGTGAGTATTTGATACGTATGTCGCGGCGTCGAAGCCATTATCGACCAAACCTCAGCGATAAATTCAGTGGGAACGTCAGGGTGAAACAGATCAGACATCGAGTTCACGAATATCTGCCGTGGCTTCTTCCAGCGTTTTGGAACTTCAAGAGCCTCTCGATCTAAAAATAGCTTTCCGGTCCAAACGTACCGGCCGCCACTCTTCCGCGTGAGGCCGCGGTATTTGTCGACTCGCATAAGTTCGAGTCTCGCAGCCATACGCATTGCATAGCAATTAGTGCATCCGGGCGAGAGGACTGTGCACCCGGCGACCGGATTCCAGGTAGCGTCTGTCCATTCGATCGACGTTTCCGCCATGAAATACACCGTCTGCCAATGCGAGCGCGACTCACCCAGAACAAGGAGAACTTGAGCTTCCTCTTTAAAGTGTTAATCGAGACGCCCGCGTGCAAGTGGCGCTTAGTCTCGCCCATGTTTCGGAGAGTTACTTGCTCTTCGCCGCCGCCTGGATCGCCTTCCAGTCGAACTTTTGCGCGAGCGCGATGGCCTCGTCCTCAGGGATGCCGGTATAGGCGAAGCTGAACATCGCGTCCTTGTCGAGCGCGACCAGCAATGCGCCGGACTTCTGCGCGGTG
>Ga0070741_10006872_pt1 | contig 24051 bp, 23 predicted proteins | sample Coa_R1_4_FD_66440 | JGI IMG/M metagenome (GOLD analysis project Ga0070741, IMG submission 66440) | Surface soil microbial communities from Centralia Pennsylvania, which are recovering from an underground coalmine fire - Coalmine... | ecosystem: Environmental > Terrestrial > Soil > Unclassified ...
TCCCCGGTTCTCCGCCCGGCTGACCTCGCCGTTGAGAAGCTGGACGGGGAAGCCGGGGGAGCACATCATCACCGACAACCCGAGGTGAGCCTCAGGGACCTACATCGGGACGCTTAGCCCGTTGCGGATCGGTGTTGTCGAGGTCGTCGCCACCCGAACCGACCGGCCGTTTCCCAACAAACCGTGCAACGGGGCCTCAGAATCGTGACAACGATGGGATCGAGCGCGGCAAGGGGCGTCGACGAGGCCGGGATCCTCGGGCCGGAGGCGCCGTCCATGCCCGAGGCCGCGTCGCTCCCGGTCGACGCGGTGCTCGAGCGCCTCTCCACGACCCCGAGAGGACTCGCGGGCACCGAAGCGGCCCGCCGGCTCCATCGCGTGGGGCCGAACGCCGTCCGGAGCCACCACGCGCGAGCGCTCGCCGTGCTGGCGCGACAGCTCCGGAGCGCCCTCCTGGTTCTCCTGCTCGTTACCGCGCTCGTCTCCGCGGCCCTCGGTCAGCGCACCGACGCGGCGATCATCGGGACGATTCTTGCCATCAGCGTGGGGCTCGGCTTCGTCAACGAGTACCGAGCGGAGCGGGCGGTGGAGGCCCTGCACGAGCAGATCCGACACGACGTTCCCGCCCTGCGGGACGGCCGGTGGTCCGATGTCGACGTGACGGATCTGGTCCCGGGCGACATCGTCCGTCTGCAGCTCGGGATGATCGTGCCGGCCGACGTCCGCCTGATCGAGGCCACCGACCTCGAGTGCGATGAGGCCGTCCTCACCGGAGAGGCCGAGCCGGTCGCAAAGTCCGTCGACCCAGTCGCTCCGGGATCGGCCGTCGCCGAGCTCTCGTCCTGCGCGTTCATGGGAACCACCGTCCGGGAGGGCGCCGGGCAAGGTGTGGTGGTGGCAACCGGGGGCCGTACCGCGTTCGGGGCCATCGCCCTGGGCCTCGGTGAGCGCCAACCCGAGACCGCCTTCCAATTGGGGTTGAGACGCTTCTCGGGCCTGCTCGCAAGGGTCGCCGCGGTGCTCACCGGCTCGATCTTCGTCGTGAACCTCCTGCTCCGGCGCCCGGTGATCGACGCGCTCTTGTTCTCGCTGGCGATCGCCGTCGGGATCACGCCGCAGCTGCTGCCGGCGGTCGTCACCACCAGCCTGGCCACGGGATCCAGGCGCCTGGCCCGCCGCAAGGTTCTCGTCAAGCGTCTGGTCGGGATCGAGGACCTCGGCAACGTCGAGGTCTTGTTCACCGACAAGACCGGGACCCTCACCGAGGGCAGGATCACCTTCCGGCGAGCCACCGACCCCTCCGGCCGGGAATCGGACCGCGTGCTGCGCCTCGGGCTGCTCTGCAACGAGGCCACCCCGGGGCCGAGGGGTGCGGTCGGCGGGAACCAGCTCGACCGCGCCCTGTGGGACGCCCCATCCTCGATCGAGCTCCCCGTCGACGGGTACCGGCAGCTTGCCATCCTGCCCTTCGATCACGGCCGGCGCATGACCACTGTGCTGGTAGAGGATCCGACCGGGCATCGGCTGATCGTCACCAAGGGGGCGCCGGAGAGCGTGTTCGCGCGGTGCGCGGCGGTCCCTCCCGAGGCCGAGGAATACCTTCAGGCCGAGTTCGCCGATGGCCGTCGCGTCGTAGCGGTGGCGACCCGGCCGGCGCCCGGCCTGGGGGCGATCGGCCCGGAGGCAGAGCACGATCTCGAGCTGGCCGGCTTCCTCGCGTTCGTCGATCCACCCAAACCCACGGCCGGGGATTCGCTCGAGCGTCTTGCCCGGCTCGGCATCGAGGTCAAGGTCGTCACCGGCGACAACGCCACGGTCGCCGAGAAGGTGTGCGTCGATCTCGGCCTCGCCTCGGGAGGGACGCTGACCGGATCCGAGCTCGACGGCATGGACGACGCAGCCCTCGTCGACCGTCTTCCGGAGGTCACGATCTTCGCCCGGGTGAGCCCCGAGCAGAAGGCCAGGATCATCCGGCTGCAGCGCCAGAGCGGGCATGACGTCGGGTTTCTGGGCGACGGGGTGAACGACGCGCTGGCCCTGCACGAAGCGGACGTCGGCATCTCGGTGGACTCGGCGGTGGACGTGGCCAAGGACGCCGCCGACGTCGTGTTGCTGGAGAAGGACCTCGGGGTCCTGGCGGACGGGGTTGTGGAGGGACGGCGGATCTTCTCGAACACGATCAAGTACGTGCTGATGGGCACGTCGTCCAACTTCGGGAACATGTTCTCGGCGGCGGGGGCCTCGGCGTTCCTGCCGTTCCTGCCGATGCTGCCGTCACAGATCCTGCTGAACAACCTGCTCTACGACGCGGGCGAGATGACCATCCCCACCGACGAGGTTGACGAGGAGCAGCTCGAACGCCCCTCCAGATGGGACATCCGGTTCATCGAGCGGTTCATGCTGGTGTTCGGGCCGGCCAGCTCGCTCTTCGACTTCGTGACGTTCGCGCTGATGCTCGGCGTGTTCCACGCCGGGCCGGGTACGTTCCGCTCCGGGTGGTTCGTGGAGTCGATCTGCACCCAGACCCTTGTGATCTTCGTGATCCGAACGCGCCGGGTTCCGTTCTTCCGGAGCCGCCCGAGCCGGCCGCTGTTGATCGCGAGCCTGGTGACCGCGGCGATCGGAGCGGTGCTGCCGGTTTCGCCCCTCGCCAGCCTCCTCGGCTTCGGCCGCCTCTCCCCGCTCTTCTATCTGGTCCTCGTCCTCATGGTTGCCTGCTACCTGACGCTCGCCGAGCTGGTGAAGCGGTCCTTCTTCCGCACCCACGGCCGCCCTCGGCCGCTGGCGGTCCGCCGCCCGGACCGCGACCGGCGGATCCATCGCCGTGCCTTCCGGTGGAGCGAGCCGCGGGCGCTCGCGACCCGCAGGACTTGACGGCGTGCCGCCGGCTCGCATGTATCCCTCGTCGGCCTTCACCCGTCCATGAGGACGAGATCGGAAGGAGGCCAAGATGAAGCGAAACGTGGGAACGGTCGACCGGCTGATCCGGGCCTTCGTCGTCGCGCCGGTCGCGATCGTGTGGGCGGGGCTCGCCGGATGGACCGGCGTGTGGGCGATCGTCGCCCTGGTCGTTGCCGGGATCATGCTGGTAACGGCAGCGGTGGGGTTCTGCCCCCTGTACGCCCTGCTGGGGATCGACACCACCGGGCGACGGAGGGCCGTCCACGCCTAGGATGGACCTCGACGTGGCGGATGCGCGCGAGGATCGGAGCGAGGACCTGGAGGCGGGACGCTTCGAGGTCCTCGTCTCCGAGCAGACACCGTCTCTGTACAGGTTCGCCCTCGCGCTCACCCGCGACCCGTACGCCACGGAGGACCTCGTCCAGGAGACGTTCCTGCGCGCCTTCGAGGGACGCGGGACGTTCCGAGGCGAGGCGTCGGTGGGGACCTGGCTGCACCGCATCCTCCACAACCTGGCCGTCGACCGCGCCCGTCGGCCCGAGCGCGAGGTGCTGGTAGGCGACGTCGAGGCCAAGTGGCAGGACGATGCCTACACGGTCGATGCGGCTGCCGTCGCCGAGCGTGCCGAAAGCCGCGAGGAGCTGGAGGACGCCTTGGTGCGGCTGCCGTTCATCTACCGCTCGGCCGTGGTGCTCCACGACGTGGAGGGCTGGACCGTGAAGGAGATCGCCGAGGCGCAGGGAGGCAGACGAACTGGGGCGCCCGGCCACGTCCCCCGCGGCACGACGCTCGTGATCCATCCAGCTCAGGCTCCGCGAACGGCGCGAGCCGGTCCCGGACCTCGACGATCGTCACGCGCGAGCCGAGTCGGGAGAGGAGCTGGCTCATCTCCGGACCGATCGCGTGCCGCCGATCACGGCCAGCAACCCTCCCCGCCGTTCGACGGCACCACGCGGAGCGAATCGGGAAGGCCGCTCCGGCGTTGACGTGATCGTCGGTTGCGGGTCGAATTGGCGAGGGGGGTGGGGGACATGCCGGAGACCGGGGGCGCTCGGGTCAACCGCGACGGCAACGAGTGCTGGATCGTCGAGACCTCGAAGGACGGGGATCGGTGGCGCTTCTTCGGGAAGGCCTGGAAGCGGCCGCGGGAGCTGCTCTTGCTCCATGGGGTCCCGCGGTTCCTGCGCGTTCGTCTGGACGGCGCGCGGGACTGGCTCGGCCCGCTCGAACGAACCGACGACCTGCCGATCACCCTCGTCGACACGAACCGGGGAGTCCGCAGCGAGCTCTGGCCGGACGAGAGCCATCTGGGCCTCCCGCTGCTCCTGCCGGGGGGTGAGACGGGAAGGCTCGTGAGCTTCGACCACCAGGCCGATCCGGTCCGCTGGACCTACACACTCGAGTTCCGCGGCTCCGCGGAGTGAGCGGTCCTGCGACGATCGAGGACGCGATGACCGACGCACCGATCGACATCTATCTCGAGGAGGGGCCCAAGCGAGTCTTCGCCCCCTGAGGAGGCCACCTCCACCCAGAAGCCACGATCCTCCGCGCGATCTGTCGTTCTGCGAGACGAGACCCGCTCGGCAACGGACCCATCGCGATCCCCGAACTCGGCTTACGATCCTCCTGAGCCGGTCCGCACGCGAGGAGAACGGTGGACATGTCGAGGCGAGGCCGTGACCGAAGGACGCCGCTCGCCCGTGTAGTGGCCTCGACCCTCGCCCTCGTGGTCCTCCTGGCGTCCGCCTCGTCCGCCTCGCCGAGCGCGCTCCGCGGCCGGTGGGGCGGCCGCACCTCGCAGCGGGATCGCGTCGGGTTCCGCGTCGACGGGCACCGCTCGGTGGTGGCGCTTCGGATCACGGCCGACATCCGGGCCGAGACCTGCGACGTGCGGATCTCGCTCATCGGCACGCGGCTTCGCGTCCCGATCAGCGCCGCCGACACCTTCCGGGCCAAGCTGGCGCACGGGCCGTCGATCGCCGTCGTGAAGGGAGCGTTCGCCTCGCCACGGCGGGCCAGAGGCACCTTCAGCGCCGACTACCACGGCTCGTGCGGGCGCGGCCACGCCGAGGGAACCTGGCGGGCGACCCACCGGTAGATCTGGATTCCACCGGGAAGTGACCCCCGGTTCGTTGCGCTCGCGCCGACGTCCGGTAGCGTTGACAAGATCGTGTCCACGCTCAGACAGGATCCGACCACCCGCCAGTGGGTGATCCTCGCGCCGCTTCGGAGCGACCGTCCCCACGAGCCGCCCGCGGCCCACCGCCCCGAGGTGCCGAGCTTCGACGCCCTCTGCCCCTTCTGCCCCGGCAACGAGGACCAGACCCCGCCCGAGATCCTCCGCGAGCCCGCGGACGGCCCGTGGCAGGTGCGGGTGGTCCCGAACCTGTACGCGGCGCTCTCCGGCGGGGGTTCGATCGCCCGCTCGGGAGCCTCTCCGTTCCGCGAGATGCGCGGCGTCGGCAGCCACGAGGTGGTGATCGAGTCGCCCCTGCACGACGCCCGGCTGGACACGATGACGCAGGACCAGGTGGGGCGCGTCATCGACGTCTGGCGCAGACGCTGCCGTGACCTGCTCGCCCTGCCGCACATCCGGGCGGTCGTCGTGTTCAAGAACTTCGGCCCGCTCGCCGGCACCTCGCTCGTCCACCCGCACTCCCAGGTGGTCGGCACCCCGGTGTTCTTGCCCCGACTCCTTCGGCGCCTGGACGTGGCCACCCGCTACTACGACGAGAACGGGATCTGCGTGTACGACGACGTGATCGCCGCCGAGCGCTCGGCCGGGGCCCGCGTCGTCGACGAATGCGGCAAGTTCCTGGCGTTCGAGCCCTTCGCCGCCGCCTCCCCGTTCGAGACGTGGATCGCGCCGACGTTCCACCAGGGCTCGTTCCACGACCTGGCAGACGAGGACGTGGGCGACCTCGCCTGCGTGCTGATCCGGACGCTCGACGCGCTCCGGCGCACGTGCGGGGACCCGGACTTCAACCTGGTCGTCTACTCGGCCCCGACGAACGGGCACGAGATCGTCTTCCACTGGCACATGAAGATCATCCCGAGGCTCTCGACCCAGGCCGGCTTCGAGATGGGCTCGGCGATGAGCATCAACACAGTCCCGCCCGAGATCGCCGCCGCGGCGCTCCGGAACACGCTGGCCGCAACCGCGGGGAACGGCAAGCAGCGCGTCGGCGGGAACCGCCGGCCCGAGAAGCGGGGGGCGCCGACGCGGAACCGCGCGCGGCCCCGCAACGAGTCCGTGACAGACTAGCTGGGCGCGGCCGCGGCGCGGAGCCGCTCCACCGTCCGCTCCCTGCCGAGGAGCGCCAGGGACTCGGGGAGCGGGGGCGAGACGTTCGAGCCCGTCGTCGCGGCGCGGACCGGCTGCCACCCCTCCTTGCGCGAGCGACCGGAGGCGGCGCTTGCCCGGTCCAGGGCCTCCTGGATCCGCTCGACGGTCCAGGGCTCGACCGCCTCGAGCGCGTCGGCCACGCTCCGCAGGTACGCCGGTCCCGCCTGCTGGATCAGCGCGCGGGCGCGCTCGTTCGGCTCGATGTCGTCGGTGAACAGGAACCGGAGCAGCTCGACCGATTCTCTGAGCGTGGTCATCCGCTCCTTGACCAGGGGCATGGCCGCTCGAAGCACCTTCGGCTCCGGCAGGAGCCCCGCCTCGCTGAAGAAGTGCATGCACCTGGCGGCCAGGTCGTCGTCATCGAGCCGCTGGATGTAGTGGTTGTTCATCCACTCGAGCTTCTTGACGTCGAACGCCGCGGGGTTGCTCGAGACCCGCGCGATGTCGAAGGACTCGATCAGCTCGTCCCGCGACAGGAACGTGGTCTCGGCGTCCTTGGACCAGCCGAGCAGGGCGAGGTAGTTCATCAGGGCCTCGGGCACGATCCCCCGCTCGCGGAAGGACTCGACCGAGGTCGACCCGTGCCGCTTCGAGAGCGGCCGTCCGTCGCTTCCCAGCACCTGCGGCACGTGCGCGTACCGGGGCGGGGTGCCCCCGAGCGCCTCGATCACGGCCGCGTTCCGCGCCGCCGAGTCCAGCAGGTCGTCCCCGCGGATCACGTGGGTGACGCCCATCAGCAGGTCGTCGACGGCCACGGCGAGCAGGAAGGTCGGCGAGCCGTCCGAGCGCAGGACCACGAAGTCGGTGAGCGTTCCCGGCGCGTAGCGGACCTCGCCCTTGACGAGATCGTCGACGACGAACTCTCGCGCGGGCATCGCGAACCGCAGCGCGAACGGGCGTCCCTCGGCCTCGAACGCGGCGCGCTCGCCTGCGGTGAGGCGGCGGCATCGACCGTCGTAGCCCGAGGGCTCGCCCCGCGCCATCGCGGCCCTCCGTCGCTCCTCGAGCTCCTGAGGCGTGCAGTAGCAGCGGTAGGCCTTCCCCTCAGCCACCAGGCGCTCGGAGACCCCGTGGTAGATCTCGGTCCGCTGCGACTGCCGGTACGGGCCGTGCGGGCCTCCGACGTCCGGCCCCTCGTCCCAGTCGATGCCCAACCACCGCAGCGACTCGATGACCCCGTGCACTGCCTCCTCGGTTACGCGGCTCGCGTCGGTGTCCTCGACCCGCAGGATGAACTGCCCGCCGTGGTGCCGAGCGAACGCCCAGCTGAACAGCCCGGTCCGGACGTTCCCGACGTGGAGCGAGCCCGAAGGCGCCGGCGCGAACCGCGTGCGGACGGCGCTCACCGGCCCACCACCGGGTTGGCCAGCACCCCGATCCCCTCGACCTCGACCTCGACCCGATCCCCGGGCGAGAGGGGACCCACGCCCTCGGGTGTGCCGGTGAGGACGACGTCCCCGGGCAAGAGCGTCATGAAGCTCGTGACGAACTCGATCAGCGTCGCGACGCCGAAGGCCATCTCCGCGGTGGTTGCGTGCTGGCGGGTCTCGCCGTTCACGCGGGTTTCGATACGGACGTCGTTCGGATCGAGCTCGGTCTCGATCCACGGTCCGAGGGGACACGAGCCGTCGAAGCCTTTCGCGCGAGTCCACTGCCCGTCCCGCTCCTGCAGGTCGCGGAGCGTCACGTCGTTCGCGCACGCGTACCCGAGGACCCAGCGATGCGCCTCCTCGGCCCGGACGTCGCGCGCGATCCGGCCCACCACGACGGCGAGCTCGCCCTCGTAGTCGACCCGCCCGCTGATCGGCGGGAGCGGGATCGGGTCGCCGGGGCCCGAGACCGAGGTCGACGGCTTGAGGAACACGAGCGGCTCCTCCGGCACCTCGTTGCCGAGCTCGGTCGCGTGGGCGGGTAGTTGCGGCCGACCCCCACGACCTTCGAGGGCAGGACCGGCGCGAGCAGCCGCACGTCGTCGAGCGGAACCTCCTCCCCCGTCGGCACCGGGTTCTCGAAGAAGGTCCCGGCCAGGACCCGGATCGTGTCGGAGCCGGCCTCCACGGCACCGGTCGCGATGCGGTCGCCGAAGCGAAAGCGCACAAGCCTCATGGGGCTTCGAGGCTACCGCAATCACGCGGGCCCCCCGCGCGCTCAGCCGATGGAGACCTCTCTCACAACCTCGAACACCGACAGGGTGGGCTCGGCTCCGGCCTCATGGAACATGCGCACGCCGGCCGGCGTCTCCTCCGACGCGCGCATCGCCTCGAGCGCCTCGCGGCTCTCCCACAAGGTCACGATCCGCCAGGTGCGTCCGCGCAGGAGGAACGAGCGGACCAGGCCGGGGGGTGTCGGTCCGCCCGTCTCACGCGCGAAGGCGTCCTCGAGGGCTCCGGCGCGCTCCGGCGCGACCTCTGCGTCCAGCATCGTGATCACCATCGCCATCGCGTTCCCCCAATCTCAGGTGCCGGAGCGGCGCAGGACGCTGCCGCCGACCCACGACACACCGACGCTTCGGTAGTACGCGCCGATCACCTCCACGGGCGCGAGGCTCGAGAGCTCTTCCACGGGCGAGTCGAACAGCTCGAGCTCGGCCTCCCCCGTCCAGATCTCCGATCCCTCCCAGTCGACGCTTTTCATCGTGACCAGCTCGTCCATCGACGGCGTCCCGCCCGGCTCGATCGAGGGAACGTAGCGGTTGTGCAGCATCGGCAGCGCGTTCACGAACCCGTTGGTCTCCGACGGCCCCGTGATCGTGAACCGCGCCTGGACGATGCGCCGGTCGTGGACCGACACGCTCGCGCCGAAGCGCCCGCCGGGCTCGAGCCTCGGCCCCGCCTTCCCGAAGCGCACCGGCCGCGTCATCCAGATCGAGCCGAGCTTCTTCGGGTAGCCCTGATGCCAGCCGCGAGCCAGGGCGAAGTCCTTGTCGACCCAGATCGCGATGCACCGCGAGTAGCGTTCGCCGCGGTACCGGCAGCGCACGACGAAGAAGCACTCCTTGTACTGGGAGCGGACCGGGTCGAGCAGCTCCTCGAACGAATCCGAGCACGACTGCCAGTCGGCGAAGATCACCGCCACCGCATCGGGGTCCTCGTCGACGGGCTCCACCGGCTCGGGGAGCCAGCGGGCCACCGAACCGGGAGCGGCCCGGTACTCGATCGTCAGGAGGTCCCCGGAGTAGTGCCACGGCGGTCCCGGCACCACCGAGGCGCGCCCTTCGGGCGAGAGCGGCGGCATGAACCCCTTCAGCTCTGCCATGCGCTGCATCCTACGCGGTGGGCGACGCGCCGAACCGTTACCCGGCGGTAACCGCCGGGGGTGCCAGCTCGAGGGCGTCCGTCGCGCCTACGCGGGCACCGCGCTTCCGAACCCGGCATCTGTTGCGCTTCACCTGCGGTTCGGGTTCCACCCCGCCGGTCGCTTCGACGAGCAGGGGCGCAAGTTCGGACGCTCCTGGGACGTCGCCTGGTTCGAGAAGCCGATGCCCCCCGCTGATGTCTTCGGTGGGGCCGGGGATCCCGGACCGCCGTCGCTGGCATACTGACGCACCGTGGAGACCCGGCGGATCCTGCTCGACGGCCTGCCGACCACCGTCGTCCGCGAGGGCGAGGACCTCGTGGCGCCCGACGGCCGGCGGGTCCCGGCCTCGGAGGCCGTCCACCTGCCTCCGTGCGAGCCGTCGAAGATCATCTGCATCCACCTCAACTACGAGAGCCGGGTGAAGGAGTTCCTGGCGACACTCCCGCCGGCGCCGACGTACTTCCACAAGCCGGTGAGCGCGTTGAACGCGCACGAAGGCGACGTGGTCCGGCCGCCGCGGTGCCGGTACCTCAACTACGAGGGCGAGATCGCGATCGTCATCGGGCGCGAGTGCCGCCACATCGCGCCGGACCAGGCGGCCGAGTTCATCGCGGGCTTCACCATCGCGAACGACTTCGGCCTGCACGACTTCCGCGACACCGATGCCGGATCGATGTTGCGCGTGAAGGGCTCCGACACGCTCTGCCCGCTCGGTCCCGGCCTCGTGGACGACTGGGACTTTCACGGCAAGCGCATCCGGACGTACGTGAACGGCGAGGTCCGCCAGGACGGCACCACCGACGAGATGGTCTGGGACATGCACTACCTCGTCGCCGACATCGCGCGGACGATCACGCTGGTGCCGGGCGACGTCATCCTCTCGGGCACGCCGGCCAACTCCCGGCCCGTCGAGCCCGGCGACGTCGTCGAGGTCGAGGTGGAGGGGCTCGGCGTGCTCCGCAACCGCATCGTCGAGGGCGAGGTTCCGATCCGCGAGGACGTCGGCGCCCAGCCCTCGGCCTCCGAAGAGGTGATTTCGACCGCGTTCGGCGGGGACTGGGAGTTCCGGGGCGTCCGGCCCCCGCGCCGGGCCTGAGCGTCGTCGGCAGCTCGGGCGGCTCGCGAGGGTCTTCCGGGGCTCAGGCCACCCGCAGGCGGCGGCCCGAGGACCAGTTGCGGCGTCCCCGCCGGCGGGCCTCACGTTGCGGGCGAGTGCGCCGGAAGGTCCAGGCCACGGACGCCAGGACGCCCCCGACGAGGCCGAGCGGGACGCTCGTCCATCCGGTCGGTCGGCACCGAATGGCGACCGAGGGACAGTCCACCGCGAGGAGCGCGCCGGGCTGCGGCGGCACCCTGCCGAGCACCGCGAGCAGCGCGAACCCGGCGGCGGCGGCCGTCGTCGTCGCGGCGGCGAGGCCCACGGCGAGCGCGGCCGCGTCCCGGGGCGCGAGGTCGCGGGGCAGCGCGAGCGGCCGGAGGATCCCGGCGGCGGCGAGCCCGAACGCGCACCACCAGAGCACGACGAACGGGAGCGCGCTCGGGTGCGTCGCGCCCGCGATCAGCCCGGCCGCGATCCCGGCGAGCGAGCAGGCGCGCGCGTCCACGCCAAGGCCCACGTACCCGAAGAGCGTGGCCCCCACCGTGAGCGCGAGCGCTCCCTGCCACGACCACGGCGTCCGATCCACGGCCGGGAGGGTGACGGCTCCTGCGGAAATTCCCGCCACCAGGACGCCGAGGACCGATCGCCAGGAGCCTCGAGCCCGAACCCACCGCCCGGCCACGAGGGCCGCGAGCGCGCCGGCGAGCGCGGCGGCGATGCCGGCGGGGGTGACGCTGCCCCCGAGCTGAACGGTGACGGGCACGTCCCGGACGCTCCTCGGCACGACGAACGTGATCCGGTCGCCCGAGGGCTGCCGCTTGTGGAAGAGCACGTCCGTCGGCTCCCCGCCGAGGAACACCCCAGGCTGGGCGCCGGCCGGGCCGACGTGGGGCGGCAGGGCCAGGCCCTGGGCGGTGGCGTCGGCGCTCAGCAGGAACGACACGTCCGCGCCGCCGGCCCTGGACCTGCTCATCTCGGCCGGCACCGGCGTCGACCGCCTTGGGGCGAGCACCTTCAGCGTGATCGGGCGGGTGCCGGGCTCCAAGGCCCGTCCGACCCCCCAGAGCAGGAGCGGGGCAACCACCAGGGCGCAGGCAGCGACCCCGATCGCTCGATTCTGAGCCCGAGGGTCGCGTCGAACCGGTCGTCTGGGCATCCCGGGCACAGCAATCTACGAACACGGAGCGGTTTTCGCCAGCCGCGCCCGCTCGCCAGCGGGCCGGCCGTTCCCAGGAACCAGCGCCTGGGCTATCCTCCGTGCTCGACCGTTCGGCACCGAAGGAGCGCAGATGGAAACCAAGGGCACGCGGCTCCGTCTCCTGTACCCCGACATCCACGGCCTGGAGCGGGGCAAGTACCTGCTCGGCGACTGGTCCGGCACCGCGGCGTTCTGCATCGGCGTCTATCCGCTCACCTTCGACAAGGAGATCCTCCCGGTGCCGAACACCCAGTTCGACGTCGGCCTGCCCGACTTCGAGGTGCACCTGGATCGTGAATCGCTCCGTCCCGGCTGGGAGGACGGGACGGTCGTCGGGCTCGGGGACGCGGAGTACCGAGGCCGGCCGGCGCCCTGGGATCCGCGCCATGCGCTTCGCGAGGCGATGGGCTGGTGGGAGGACCGCGGACTCACGCCCCAGCTCGCCTACGAGTTCGAGTTCTACCTGCTCGAGCCCGACGGGGAGGGCGGCTGGCGCTCGGTCGACATGCCGTCGCACCGCGTCTACGGAACGGGCACGGCGATCGATCCCACGGGGGTGGTGGACGAGATCGTGAAGACCGCGCTCGCGTGCGGGTTCGAGGCCGAGAGCTGGGGAAGCGAGTACGACACCGCGCAGTACGAGGTGAACATCAAGTACCGTGACTGCCTCGCGGCGACCGACGACGGGTTCCTGTTCCGGCTGCTCGCCCACGAGGTCGCGTTCAAGCACGGCTACCGGACCACGTTCATCGGACGTCCGTTCAACGACCGCGGCGGAAGCGGGCTGCACGTGAACCTCAGCTTCCGCAACGAGGACGGCTCGAACGCGTTTCACGACCCGTCCACGCCGGACGGACTGTCGACGCTCGCGCGCCGGTGCCTGGCCGGGATGCTGGCCCATCACCGCGGGATGGCCGCGCTCCTCGCCCCGCACGTGAACGCCTACAAGCGGCTCCAGCCGGACATGCTGAACGGCTATTGGGCCAACTGGGGTTACGACGACCGCACGGTCACGGTCCGGGTGCCGCCCGGACGCGGCGAGACCAGCCGCCTGGAGCACCGCACGGCCGACGGCGCCGCCAACCCCTACCTCGCCGGGGCCACGATCCTGCACGCGGCCCGTCTCGGCGTCGAGCACGAGCTCGACCCGCCGGCCCCGCAGGAGCCCGGCGCCCCGGTGAACACGCAGGTGCGCGTCCCGGCCACGCTGGAGGAGGCGCTGGAGGCCTTCGAGGCCGACGAGGAGCTCCGCGCGCTGTTCGGCCCCGAGCTCTCGGAGGCGTTTTGCATCCTCAAGCGCGCCGAGTGGGACCGGTACGTGAAGAACGTGGAGGACCCGACCACCACCGACGTCACGCCCTGGGAGCTGTCCTACTACGTCCCGTTCTTCTGATCCGGCCTGACCCCGTCGACCCCTCCGCTTGATCCGGCTGACCCCATCGGTCCCTCCGCTCGATCCGGCTGACCCTCGGTCACCACCCCGAACGGCCCTGGGGAGCGGGACCGCCGACCCTGTCCCGGAGGCCGGCCGCGCGGCGACGATTCCGCAAGAGGGCGCTCCCGCCCGCGGGGGGTGATGACCTATGGCGGCCGTGGCCGAGACCGAGGCGCGGCAGAAGGGCCTGAAGAGCGGTGCGATCGGCGTCGTGTCCGCGACCGTGATCGGAGTCGCGTCGACCGCTCCCGCCTACAGCGCGGCGTGCACGATCGGGCTCGTGGCGGCGGTGGCCGGGCACGGCTCGCCGGCGATCATGCTCGTCGCGTTCTTCCCGATGCTGTTCACGGCGGCCGCGTACTACTACCTGAACCGCGTGGACCCCGACTGCGGCGCCACGTTCTCGTGGGTGACGCGGGCCATGGGGCCGAACGCCGGATGGCTCGGCGGCTGGGGCGTCGTCGTGGCCGACATCGTCGTCATGCCGAGCCTCGCATGGATCGCGGCCTACTACACGTACTCGCTGTTCGGCGCGGACGGGCTGGCGTCCGATCCGTGGGCGCTCCTCGGACTGGGCGCCCTGTTCATTCTCGCGATGACCCTGATCTGCTGGCTGGGCATCGAGCTGTCGGCCCGCACGCAGTTCGTCCTGCTGGCCACCGAGATCCTCATCCTGGTGGGGTTCTCGATCTGGGCGATCGTCAAGGTCTACCTCAACCACCCGCCGGGATCCTCACCCCTGTCCTGGGACTGGATCAACCCGTTCAAGCTCTCGCTGTCGGAGCTGTCCCAGGGCGTGCTCCTGGCGTTGTTCATCTACTGGGGATGGGACACCGCCGCCAACGTCAACGAGGAGACCCGTGACGGACGCCGCTCCTCCGGGGTGGCCACCGTGCTCTCGACCCTGGTCCTGGTCGGCACGTACGTCGTCGTGGCCTTCGCCACCACCGCGTACAAGGGGCCGAGGTTCCTGGCGAACAACCCCGACGACGTCCTCACCACCATGGTGGGCGCCCCCTGGAACAAGCTCCTCATGATCGCCGTGCTCACCTCGGCGATGGCCTCGACGCAGACCACGATCCTGCCGACCGCCCGAACCACCCTGTCGATGGCGGCGCACGGCGCGCTGCCCAAGGCCCTGGCGAAGATCCACCCGAGGTTCCTCACCCCGACCTGGTCGACCTGGTGGTTCGGCATCGCGTCGATCCTGTGGTGGGTGCTCCTGGTCCTCGTCGACAGGGGCGAGAACATCCTGTGGGACACGATCTCGGGTCTGGGCTTCGCCATCGCCTTCTACTACGGGATCACGGCGATCGCGGCCCCCATCTTGTTCCGCAAGCACGTGTTCGGCAGCCTGAAGAACTTCCTGCTGGTCGGTGTGGCGCCGACGCTCGGGTTCGCGGCCCTGCTGTGGGTGTTCGTGAAGTCGCTGTTCGACTACTGGGACCCGACGAACTCGTACACGCCGGCCTGGTTCGCGTTCGGTGACTTCCGGGGGATCGGACCGGCGCTCGTGATCGGCATCGGGATGCTGCTGCTCGGCATTCCGCTCTGGCTGTGGGCCCGGAGGGCGTACCCTGACTACTTCCGGCGCAGGGCGGAGATCGCGGAATCGCTGACCGAGATGCTGCCGGACGAGTTCCGGGTGACGGAGGAGACCACCGAGATCCGGGAGTTCCAGACCCCGAGCGTCAGGAGGGCGGTCGATCCGGCGGGCTCAAAGGAGAGGAGAGACGAATGAAGGTTCTGCTGGTCGGTGTGGGAGGCGTCGGCGAGGCGATCGCCGTCATCGGGAAGGATCGCCCGTGGCTCGAGCACATGGTGCTCGCGGACTACAACCTCGACCGCGCGCGTGAGGTGTACGAGAAGCTGGGCTCGCCGGCCACGTACACGGTGGAGCGCGTCGACGCGAGCGACCGGGCGCAGGTGGCCGAGCTGGCCCGAAAGCACGGAGTCGACCTCATCCACAACGCGGTCGACCCCGTCTACAACGAGGCGATCTTCGACGCGGCCTTCGAGGTGGGCGTGAACTACATGGACATGGCGATGACGCTGTCTCGCCGGCACCCGACCGATCCCTATCGGGTGCCCGGGGTCAAGCTCGGCGACTACCAGTTCGAGCGCGCTCCCGCGTGGGAGGAGCGAGGGTTGCTCGCGCTGGTCGGGATGGGTGTCGAGCCGGGCCTGTCCGACGTGTTCGCCAAGTACGCGGCCAAGCATCTGTTCGACGAGATCGACGAGATCGGGGTCCGCGACGGGGCGAACCTCGAGGTTCGCGGCTACGCCTTCGCCCCGAACTTCTCGATCTGGACCACGATCGAGGAGTGCCTGAACCCGCCGGTCGTCTGGGAGAAGGACCGCGGATGGTTCACGACCGAGACCTTCTCCGAGCCCGAGGTCTTCGAGTTCCCCGAGGGGATCGGCCCGATCGAGTGCGTGAACGTCGAGCACGAGGAGGTGCTCCTCGTGCCTCGATGGATCGACTGCAAGCGGGTGACGTTCAAGTACGGGTTGGGCGAGCAGTTCATCAACGTGCTCAAGGTGATCGAGCTCCTCGGACTGGACTCGACGGAGAAGGTGAACGTCAAGGGCGTGGAGGTCGCCCCCCGCGACGTGGTCGCCGCCTGCCTGCCCGACCCCGCCCACCTCGGCGACCGGATGGTCGGCAAGACCTGCGCCGGGACGTGGGTGAGGGGCGTCAAGGACGGCAAACCCCGCGAGGTCTACCTGTACCAGGTGGCCGACAACGAGACGTGTATGCGCACGTACGGCGTCCAGGCGGTCGTCTGGCAGACCGCGGTGAACCCGGTCATCGCCTGGGAGCTGATCTCGACCGGGGCGTGGAAGGGATCGGGGGTCCTCGGGCCCGAGGCGTTCGATCCCGACCCGTTCATCGAGCTCATGCCCGCCTACGACTTCCCCTGGGGGCTCAAGGAGATGACGCCCGGCACCTCGTGAGGCCGATGCCGGTGGCAAGCCGGACAGCGCTCACCGTTGGGCGGGGCCGCTCGCTTGCGGTCCAGGTCGTTTGGTAGCAAAATACCTCGGACCTCGAGCCGACGTGGGGGGCGGCGTGATCTCGACCGACATCGACCTGGTCAACCCCGACAACTACCTCGAGCGCGTGCCGCACCACTGGTTCACCGAGCTCCGGCGGTCCGAGCCCGTGATGTGGCACGGCGAGCCGGAGCCGAACCGAGGCTTCTGGGCGGTCACGCGGTATCGAGACATCGAGGAGGTCCTCAGGGACACGCAGACGTTCTCCTCGGCCTCGGGAGTCACGCTCGAGGAGCAGACTCCCGAGGAGGTCGAGGCACGGCGCTCGATGATCGACATGGACCCCCCACGACACACGAGGCTTCGCCGGCTCGTGAGCAAGCATTTCACCCGGAGCGCGGTTGCCCAGTACGAGGGGTTCGTGCGCGAGCAAGCGCGCCTCGTCCTCGACCGAGCGCTTCCCAAGGGCGAGATCGACTTCGTCGAGGAGGTCTCGCGCGAGCTGCCGATCCGGGTGCTCGCCCGCATCATGGGCGTGCCCGAGCAGGACCTTCCGATGTGCATCGAGCTCGGCGACGCCATGATCGCCCACGCCGATCCCGAGTACTCGCGCGCGGTGATCGACAAGGAGGACACGAGCGCCTACCGGCTGCTGCCGTTCCGCAGCCCGGCGGCGGTGGAGCTCATGGCCTACGGGCACCAGCTCGCGGCCGAGCGTCGCCGCGAGCCGCGGGAGGACCTCGTGACCAAGCTCGTTCATGCCGAGATCGACGGCGAGCGACTGTCCGAGCGCGAGTTCGACAACTTCTTCTGCCTGCTGATCGTGGCCGGCAACGAAACCACCCGGCACGCGATCTCGCACGGGATGCTCGCCCTGATGGAACACCGAGACGAGTGGCGGAGGCTGCGCGAGGATCCGGGCATGGTGCCGCTCGCCACCGAGGAGATCCTGCGGTGGGGAACGCCGACGATGCACTTCCGGCGCACGGCGCGCCGAGACACCGAGCTCGGCGGCAAGCAGATCCGCGAGGGCGACAAGGTCGTGGTCTGGTTCGTCTCCGGCAACCGGGACGAGGAGGTCTTTCCCGACGCCGACCGGTTCGACGTCGGCCGGGACCCGAACCCGCACATGACCTTCGGCAGCGGCGGGCCGCACGTGTGCCTGGGCATGCACCTGGCTCGCCTCGAGGTCCTCGTGATGTTCCAGGAGCTCCTGCCCCGGCTCAAGGACGTCGAGCTCACGGGGCCGGTCGAGCGCCTGCGCTCGAACTTCATCAACGGCATCAAGCACATGCCGCTGCGCCTGTCGCTCGCCTGACCGCTGGCGAGCTCGCACGTGTGCCGCCGGCCCGCTCACGCCGCGCCGGCGGACGCGGCGAACGGAGCAACCCAGAGGACGCGCGTGCAGACCTGACCACCCCGCGGCAGGACCACCTCGACCGAGCCCGACGAGCCGGGGACGGCGATGCGGATCTCTGCCAGGTTCAGACACGGAAGATTGCCGTCGGTCACGTCGCTGAACGCCACGACGAGCGACGCCTCGTCCCCGGGGCCGAGCGTGACGGTCGAGGGCTGCAAGGCCGGACCCTCCGGGAGCCCGGAGCGGACCTCGACCGACAACGGGGTTCCGGAGGGACCGAGCGCCTCGACGCTCGGCGCCCCCTCCAGGTGGCAGGTGGTGGAGGAGGCGTTCGCAAGCCCGATCGTGACGAACTGCGTCCCCGCGGCACCCTCGGTCGCGGCCACGCGGCCGGCGAGCTGCGACGGAGCGCACGGTGCCCCGAGCGCCGGCGCCGGATGAAACGACGCGAGCGTCCGCGAGACGAGGCGGTCGACCGCCTCGGGGGACGTGCCGGCGCCGAACGTCACGCTCGCGGCAAAGGTCCACCCGTTCGCGGCGAAGTAGGCGACCTCACGTGCCGGAGCGCCGGCCGGCGCGCTTGCTTGCGTGAACGCCTCCAGCGAGAGCGGGAGCGGAACCTCGTCCCCACCCGGCCGTGCCGACGTCCGTGCGACGATCACCGCGATTCCGCTCCGGGGGAAGGCGGAGGCGTCCGGTTGCGGCGCGGTACCTCGGGCAAGCGTCGGGTTCGGAAGGACAACGTTCGAGAGCTGAACCCCCCGGAACCAGACCGAGGGGTCCGAACGGTCGACGATCTCGAACGGGTGCACGCGCCACCCAACGGGCGCGCGGATGCTCCAGCCGGCCGGGTCGCGGTAGAGGGGTGCCGTCCCCGGCGTCGGCGTGCGGTTCTCTGGAGCGAGGGCCCTCCACACGAGGACGGCCCCACCTGCAAAGACCGCGAACGCCACCAGCGCCGCTGCAAGACGCGCCCGCGCGGGCGGGGTCCTCACGACCCGAGGCTCGCGATCCACGCGACGCGCGATGTCGTCGCGGAGATCGGGAACCCTCAGGCCGTCCAGGCGGTCGAACGCACTCCTCAGGTCAGCCATCGCTCTCCTCCAGCAGGTCCCGCAGACGCTTCCGGCCCCGGCTGAGATGGACGCGGACGGTGGCCGCGCTCGATCCCAGAATCCGGGCGATCTCCCGGGCCTTGTAGCCCTCGTAGTAGTGAAGGACCAGCGCCGTCCGCTGGCGTTCCGGAAGCGCCCGGAGCGCTCCGAGCAGCGCCGCCGGGCCCTCCGGCATCTCGTACCCCCGATCGATCTCGAGCTCGAGCGGACGCCGTCGCCGCTGCATCTCGCCGGCGGCGATCCGAAAGGCGGCGGTCCACAGCCACGACTTCGGCGAGCGCACGGCCTCGCCCCGGCGGAGGCACTGCGCGAACGCCTCGGCCACCGCGTCGCTCGCCACCTCCCGGTCCCCGGTCGACGCGTACACCGCGCGCCAGAGCCGCTCGGCGTGCTCCCGGTACAGCGCCTCGAGGGCCGGGGCCGGCTTCACGTGCATCGGCTCATGTCCACACTCCCGCAAGCTGAGGGAGCGTTCGCGGCCGAAAGGTGTACCCGGACGTCGCGCCTACTCGGACCGGTCGACCGCCCGGAGCATCGAGCGCAGCAGACGCGCCAGGCTCTCCTGGTCCTCGGGGGACAGGTGCGCCGTGACCGAGCGCTCCTCCGCGTTGAACCGCGGGAAGAGCGACTCGATCTTGCGCAGCCCCTCCGAGGTGAGGGACACGCGCACCATCCTCGCGTCGTGGTCGGCGCGCCGGCGCTGCACGAACCCGCGGCGCTCGAGCGTGGTCACCACGCCGGTCGAGGTCGGACGGCTGATGCCCACCGCCGCGGCCAGGTCCCGGGACTCCATCTCTCCCCAGACCCAGAGCACCCAGAGCACCACGAACGAGGTCCACGACAGGCGATCCGCCGAAAGGACCTTGCTCTCCATGTTCCTCCTGACCGCGGCCGAGGCCCGGAACAGGTTGGAGACCACCGCCATCGCCCGGAAATCCAGCGGGAGATGCCCCAGGCGCTCGACGACCTTGCGTTCGGCCGGCAGCAGGTCGGGATCGTCCATGGCGCCGAATCCTACGACGCGGGGAGACGGGCGCGTCAGACGTAGAAGATCTTGACCGGGTCGGCGGCCGTGAGGGTCTCGCGCCCGATGCCCCAGGCGGAGACGTCGCTTCTGGTCTTGCCGTCGAAGACGAGCTCCACGAGCGAGCGGCCGAAGACGCTCGCGAACTTGAACGCGTGAGCGGCCCCCTGCCCCACCGCGGCGCGCTCGTGCCCCGGAACGAGATCGATCACGAAGTCCCGATCCGGCGTCATCGTGTACAGGCACGTCTTCTGAAGCAGATACGGGCCGAAGCCCCCCGGCAGGTGCTCGCGCATGAAGGCATCCAGCGTCGCGGCGTAGTCGGGGTCCGGCTCGAACGAGCGCGTGTCGCCGGTCACCTCTTGCCCGCCGACGTCCCAACCGATCTTGGCCCCCGGAAGCCCGAACGCGGGAAACCCGTAGAACGACGGTACGCCCATCCAGATCCACACGGGGAACCGCTCGGGCGCGAACGCATCGACGTCGGCCGACGCGTAGTAGTGGACCTGCTCCTGCGTCACGGTCAGGTTGATGGAACGCCAGAGCTGCTCGAGAAGCTCGTTCGTCCAGGCATCGGCCGTCAGGATCAGCCGTTCGGCGCGGAACGTGCCGCGCTCGGTCGCGAGCTCGTACAGGCCGCCGGCCTCGCGGATCTCGGTCACCCGTGCGCGATCGAGGATCGTCGCGCCGAGCGACTCGGCCAGGCGACGATGCGCCGCGTTCGCGCGCGCCGCCGCCACGATGCCGGTTCGCTCCTGGAACATCACGCGGACGTCGTCCGACAGCCGCCACTGAGGCCACCGGCGCCTGGCCTCGGCCGCGTCCATCCACTCGTAGGCGACGCCGACCTCGTCGAGCGAGCGCACGTAGTCGTCCATCCATCCGTGCGCGTTCTCCGGATACAGGTCGATGCCGCCGGTCTGCAGGAGAAGCCGCTCGCCGGCCCGCTCCTCGACCTCGGCCCAGGCCTCGTACGCCTCGAGGGCGAACCGGACGTACGCCGGCGAATGGTAGGAGAGACGGATCAGGCGCGAGTGATCCTGCGAGGCGCCCCGTTCGTGCCCGAGCTCGAACCGCTCCAGGCCGAGCGCTCCCGAGCCCACGCGCTCGGCCGCCCGGAACAAGGCGCTGCTGCCGAGGCCGCCGAGGCCGACGACCGCGACCTCGAACTCGCGGCGCTCGCCCACGCTCAGACCTCCGTCTCGGTGTGGCCGCGGTACTCGTAGCCCGACATCGGCTTGCCGGTCGGGGACTTCCAGGGACGCTCCTGGATCGGGAGCTTGCCGAGCGCCCTGGCCATCGCGCGCACGTGCTCGGCCACCGATCCACAGCAGGACCCGATCACGTTCAGGCCGGCATCCCGGGCCTTGCGGGCGAACTCGGCCATCTCGCCCCGCGAGAGCTGCATCGGCGACAGGGCGTAGGGGAAGGCCTCCCACGCCGTGAAGTCCGGGCGATCGTCGGTCGTTCGGTACGCGACGGGCTGGGCGGCCACGTACCCGCTCACGGCCTTGCGCATCTGGACGGCGATCGGGAGCTGCTGGTCCGGACCGTTCAGGCAGTTGACGCCGACGATGTCGGCTCCGGCGTCGGCGAGCTTCCTCGCGCACTCGGCCGGCGTGTCACCCTCGTAGGACCGCGGCTCGACCTGCTCGAACGACATCGTGACCATGACCGGCAGGCCGGTCCGGCGCGCGCGCTCGACGAAGAGCAGGGCCTCTCCGAGATAGCTGAAGGTCTCCCCTACCCAGAAGTCCGGCGGACCCGCATCGAGCATGTCCTGGAGCTGGCGGTCGAACAGCGCGCGGACGTGGTCGTGCGAGGACGGGTCGTCCGGCTCGTAGGCCCACGTGAGCGAGAGGTCGCCGGCCACCAGGGCGTCCCCCTCGGCCGCCACTGCTTTGGCGACCTCGACCGCGTTCCGGTTGATCTCGTCCACCCGGTCCTTCAGGCCGACCGTCTCGAGCTTGTCGTCGCTCGCGTAGAAGGTCATGGTCGTCAGGAACTCCGCACCGGCTCGAAGGAACTCGCGGTGGAGCTGCGCGAGCGCGTCCGGATGCTCGATCGCCACCTCGGGCGTGAACGGTCCGGCCTGCACGTATCCGCGCTTCTCGAGCTCGAGCAGGTAGCCACCGTCGCCCAGAACCGGACCCTCCGCGAGGCGCTCGAGGATTCCCGCATGCGACATCGTTCTTCCCTCCCTCGGCCCGCAGGGCCTTGGAGTCTAGTGTTGGCGACGGGCGGAAGAATCCAGCGGCCGTGACCGCTGGTCACCCTTCGGCCGCGCGGACCGGGATCCAGCACTCCACCTTGGTCCCCCGGCCGGGGGTGCTCGTAACGCGCCACCAACCGCCGGCAATTCGCGCACGCTCGCGCATCGAGTCGAGCCCGAGGTGACCGGGCGAGGGGCTCCGCGCGGCCTCTGGATCGAACCCCACCCCGTCGTCGCGCACCCGCGCGCGGATCCCTCCGCCCTCGCTCGCCAGGGAGACGGAGATCCGCCGGGCGTTCGCGTGCTTCCGCACGTTCGAAAGCGCCTCCTGGACGATCCGAAACACCAGCGTCCGAGTCTCGGCATCGGGCTCGGCGTCCAGTGCATTCTCGAGCTCGACCGAGACCCCGGCTTCCTCCGCCACAGCCGCGAGCGTCTCTCGAAGCGCCATCGCGATCCCGCCCCGGTCAAGCGATGAAGGATGCAGATCGAAGATGAGCTGGCGCAGCCGCCGGATCGCGTCGGCCACCGAGCGCTCGAGATGGTCAAAGGACTCCGCGAGTTTGGGGTCCTCGATGGTTCGACGGAGCGCGTGGAGTCGCAGCCCCACCGCAGTCATGGCCTGGACCGGGTCGTCGTGGATATCGTTGGCGATGGTTGCGCGCTCGAGCTCGAGGGCCCGGATCAACTCAGAGGTCAGGCGAGCACGCTCGCGCTCGAGCATCCGCCGATCCGTCACATCTGTAGCAGTACCCTCCAGGCCGACCACCTGACCGGTGGAGTCCCGCACGGCTGTGGCGTTGACCGAAACCCAGATCTCCGACCCGTCGCGCCGACGCATCTCGATCTCGAATCCGTCCACCCTCCCCTGCTCGAGGATCTCTCGAATGAGCTCGGCCCTTCTCGCCGGATCCCGGTACAGGGCCAACACGTTCGGCACCTCGGCGAGAAGACCACCAACGGAGTCGAACCCCGCCATCTTGGCCAGGGCCGGGTTCGCCAGCAAGATGGTGCCGTCCAAAGCGGTACGAAAGATCCCCTCCGAGGACCGCTCGAACCACTCGAAGGCCATTCAACTCACGCGACATCGCTCGGGCAGAGCGCGTCCGCGTGCGGGTACTCCGTCGGGACCTCCCCTCGGCCGACCGCCGTTTCCAACCGGAGCCCCGCGGGTAGTGGCTCCGTCACCCATCCTACACACGCACGTGCGACCCGTAGGACACCGATATCAGCCCTCGCCGGCCAGCACCGCGTAGACCTTCCGCTTGGCCTCGGTCAGGATCTCGGCGACGCGCTTCATCTCGGGCTCGGCCGCGGCCCGCACGACCTGCATGACCGCCGCCCCGAGCTGGAACGCCGACTGCCGGAGCTGCTCGGCCGCCTCCGAGACCGAGCCCCACTCCCACGGCTCGGCCCCGCCGGAGCGCTCCCTTCGGACCCTCACCTCCTCCTTCCCCGCATCGGTGAGGGAGTACACGCGCTTGCCGTCCTGCTCCTGGCTCGTCACGAGCCCCTCGTCCTCGAGCATCTGCAGCGTCGGGTAGATCGAGCCGGGGCTCGGGCGCCACATGCCGCCGCTGCGCTCCTCGAGCTCCCGGATGAGGTCGTACCCGTGCATCGACCGGTCGGCAAGCAGCGAGAGAAGCGCCGTGCGGACGTCGCCCTTGCGCGCCCGCCGGCCACCGGCCCACGGTGGACCGAAAAACATCCCGCCGCGCCAGTGGCGCGCCCAGGGCGGCCCGCCCTCGTGATGGTGATGCGCGTGCTCGTGGTGCGGGGTTCGGTGGTTCGAACGCTCATGCATCGCGTCCTCCTTCCATTCTCGCCCCATTCTCGCCGTTCGGTCGTCGTTCGATCGCGACATATCGTAACACATCGAGTTTGAGAGAGCACGGAGCGGAAATCAGTGCATGCGGCCGAGCGCCCAGGAACGGGTCAGCCCGGCCTCGGGGCAGCCTCGGGGACGAGCGGCCGCGGCGGATCGGGAAGGGGAGCAAGCTCCTGTCCCCGCGGCCCGAGCGCGTACCAGGGGGGCGGTCCGGGCCGGTACCTCGTGCCGTCGGGCCG
>Ga0070741_10006873_pt1 | contig 24050 bp, 25 predicted proteins | sample Coa_R1_4_FD_66440 | JGI IMG/M metagenome (GOLD analysis project Ga0070741, IMG submission 66440) | Surface soil microbial communities from Centralia Pennsylvania, which are recovering from an underground coalmine fire - Coalmine... | ecosystem: Environmental > Terrestrial > Soil > Unclassified ...
TGGGTGAGAGGTAACCGATCCTCTTCGGCCCGCGGTCGTGTATCTGCTGCGGTCGTGGTGTGACGGCCGAACTGCTCTACCGCTGAGCTACCGGAGCATGCAGTGCTCCGGGCAGGATTCGAACCTGCGACCTGTCGATTAGGAGTCGATAACGGCAACGTCGCCGGCCCGCAGCAGAAGGAAGGAGAACGTCGCGGTCGTGGGGTGCAGCCGGATCCCTGTCTCGCACAACCATGAGTCAGGGGCGGGAATCGAACCCGCTGTACGCCAGATAACCGGACCGCTTCGGCCCGCGACGATCGTCGAACAGGCAAACCCGCCAGGATTCGAACCCGGACCTGCGAGGTTGGAGTTCGCTGTGCTCCCGTTACACCACGGGCTTGCGCAAGCGGACGACCCGGATCGAACGGGCCTCTCCGGAGTGGCGCTCCGGTGCTCTTCCCTCTGAGCTACATCCGCGTCGAGCACGCCCGGCTGGAGTCGAACCAGCGTCCTCTGCCGTCGCAGAGCAGCGCTCTATCCGCTGAGCTACGGGCGTAAGAAGGAGCCTCCGGCAGGAGTTGAACCCACACCTCGGCCTTACGACGGGCGCGTGCTTGCCGTTGACACTACGGAGGCTCGAAATGGAGACGGTCGGAGTCGAACCGACACCTCCCTCGTTGCAAGCGAGGCGCTCTTCCTGTTTGAGCTACATCCCCAAGGTGAGTGCGGACGGGTGGAGTCGAACCACCACAGCGCGAGGCGACAGGGTTACAGCCTGCTGAGCTCGCCGATGCTCAGCGTCCGCGTGAAAGGAGGGGCGGCCGACCGGACTCGAACCGGTACCGCGAGGATCACGACCTCGGATGCTGCCGTTACACCACAGCCACCACGAAGAAGCGGGGACGACCGGACTCGAACCGGCGGCCTATCGCCTGACAAGCGAGCGCTCTCCCTCTGAGCTACGCCCCCAGTGCATGGCGCGGGTGGGATTCGAACCCACGGTCTCGAGCTCATGAGGCTCGCGAGGACAGCCGCTCCTCTACCGCGCTAGGTCTGGCCGGCAGAGTCGAACCTGCGATCTCCGGCGCCCGAAGCCGGCGGGGTGGCCACGCTCCCCCACGACCAGACGAATGAACAAGCACCCCCGGCGGGACTCGAACCCGCAGCTTCCGGGTTGAGGGCCCGGCGTCATCTCCCGTTCGACCACGGGGGCGTAAAGGCTCCGGCGGCAGGACTCGAACCTGCGCCTCACGATTAACAGTCGCGCGTCTTTCCGTCTCGACTACACCGGAACGAACGGAGGCAGCAGGATTCGAACCTGCGGACGGTCACCCGCCTGCGCGTTAGCACCGCGCCGCCTTCAGCCTCTCGGCCATGCCTCCACGAAGCGGAAGGGGAGGGAGTCGAACCCCCAGGGCCCGAGGGCCCACCCGTTTTCGAGACGGGGCACCGCACCCATGGCAGCCCTTCCGCGAATGGCTCCGGCAGGAGTCGAACCTGCACCACACCGATTAAGAGTCGGCGGCTCTTCCTGTTGAGCTACGAAGCCGAAGGTGTGACCGGCAGGGATTGAACCTGCGCCGCCTCGCGTTTCAGACGAGCGCTCTACCGCTGAGCTACGGTCACAAGAAGTAGTAGGCGGAGCTGGAGTCGAACCAGCGGCCTCCTGCGTATCAGACAGGCGCTCTGCCGCCTGAGCTATCCGCCTTCGAGCGTGAGTAGGCAGAGCTGGAGTCGAACCAGCAACCTCCTGCTTGTAAGACAGGCGCTCTCCCAGTTGAGCTATCCGCCCATAAAGCTCCGGGACAAGGAGTCGAACCTCGATCTCCACGTTCAGAGCGTGGTGTCCTCCCGGTTAGACGATCCCGGAATGCAGGCGCCCGCTGGCGTGCGGGCGCCTGTTCCCTTCAGTCGATGAACGCGACGTGCCGCATCGCACGCGCCGCGTGCTCAGTGTTCATCAGCACGCGATGCCACCCGTGCAGAACGATCGTGTTGTGGTCCGGATGACGCACGGCGCCCGTCGCATACAGCTCCGGGTCGCGCACCATCTCACGCCAGCCACCCTTGCGAACCTGAGCCGGCGGCAGCAACTCGAACTCCGCGGCGTTGATCCCCGTCGGGTGAGCCGCGTTGACGAACACGGTCTCGCCGCCGCGCCGGAACGCGTACTCCAGCACATGCGCCTTGCCGAGTCCCCGCGTCAGCGGCTCGTCACGGAGCACCGCACGCTCGTCCACCTCGACCGACCACTGCGGCAGGAAGAACCACTCACCCTGCCGCACATACGCGGCATTGCGGCGACGGAAGCGATCTCGCGGCCGCACACGAGCCACAGCATCACGAACCGCATCCGGCTGAAGCGCATCCTTGGCGGCAACGACGCCGCCGACACCACGGGCGAACTCCGGGATCGCCGCGACGAACCAATGCCGCTCGTCAAAGCCGCAGAGGAACTTGCTCTTCTCACCGCCGTCCCGCACGAGCAGAAGCAGGCAGCGTTCATCGCGGTCCGCGTGGACGACGATGACAGCCTCTCGATCGCTCGGCACGCGCAGGGCGAAGAACTCGCCACGGCGATCAACATCGACGTCGATCCGCGGAGTACCACGCACCCGCTCGACCTTCACGCGAGCACCGATCACGGCGAAACGCCGCTCGAGAACCTCGTTCACGAGGTCTCTCCTCTCTAGCTGCCGAATCGTTGCGAGAAGCGCGGGTCGGCAGGGCCCGCGCTCCGTCCACCACCGACTCCGGTCGGAGGTCGACGCAGCGCCAGCGAAACCATGCCCGCCACCGTCATCTCGCGCTCTGTCACGCCCGCCACATGGCAAGCGATGTTGTCTAAGCCACTCGCCCACCCTTCGACCCTGGATCGACGAAACCGAGTCGCGCATACTGGCGGTTCCACCGTCCTACGTGGAGGAGTATTGGAGCCCGGCGCTCTTGTGTCGACGGAAAAATCACGGGCTAAAGCCGAAGCATTATCTCAGCCTCCATTTCCGTGCCGAAGCACAGAGGAACCTTTCTCTCTTGGGCGGGGCCTCATAGTCGATTAGCGCTTCTTCAAGCTGAGCATCTTCCTCTCGTTTGATCCTGATCTGAGTCCTGAAACGACGAAGGCGACCCGCTGGGTCGCCCTCGCTTGGAGCTGCTATGCCGCTAGTTCCCTAGCGCGCGCACCTCTCAGCGAGGGTGAAAGCGGACTCGAGCCGGCGCCCGTCATTGACGGGCACGTGCCAGCACGGCACCGAGACGGCCTGTGCCGCTTCGGCAAACGTCGGGGTATAGGTGGTCTTCAACATCGTCTTCATGGTCTTATGCCGGAGCTGAGAATAGACCAAACACCCGACTTCCGCAAGTGTTCCACGAAGAAAACTTTGCGGTCGTGGACACACGACTCAGAAATCACGGCAGAAATACTTGTCCGATTCGGCGCACAAGCCAGTGCCGTTGCGACCGCGCCGACGGCTGCGTAGCGGATCCTCGGCCCACCAGGTGCCGGGCTAACGGCGTTCGGCAGTTCGACACACCACGATCTGGCTGGGACTCAAAAGGCATCCGCAGCCGTACTCCGTAGTGATGAGTGTCGGAGCGGCCCGCAGGACGCGCCTGCCGCGCATCGGAGCTGGCTTGGTCGCCGCGGCCGTGGCCGTGCTTCTGCCAACAGCGTCTGCGATCGCCAACGCCCCACCAAGCGAGACAGGGATGAAGACACGCAGCTTCGAAACGACTCGCACCTTTCACCTTGGTCCGGGTCGCGCATCACGAACGTTCGCCTTCCGCGAGCACAGTGGTGTCATCCTCCTCAACCGACTCATCGTCCGCCGCGGCGTTCGCGTCGTCGTGGACGCACGGATCCCGCATCTCGCCGGCGCCCGCGTCGTCAGCTGGCAGAGCCAAAACGACCCATCACTCTCCTGCAGCGAACGGCGCGCCCCCGTCGTCTGCACGCAAGGCGAGGAGTGGTGCCCGATGCCGCAGGCGACCTGGCGTTTCCACCTCGTCAAGCTCAGCGGCCCCGCGGGCCCGGTTCGCTTCGACTACGTCGTCGCCGCGCCGCCACCGAACAGTTAGGACAGCCAGCTCAACTTCTGCTGCTACTCATCGCGTCGAACCGCGATGAGTCCTGTCCCGCGCTCCGGTCTGTACCCGCGACCGATCAACGCCCTCAAGGAGAGGATCATGACTGCGACCTACACCTTCGACGTCTTTTCCAGCCTGGACGGCTTCGGCTCCGCCAGCGGCGGCGACTGGGGCGGCTACTGGGGCAAGCAGGGCCCCCAACTCCTTGACCACCGCCTCGCCCTCTACAGCGAGGAACAGCGGATGGTCTTCGGCGCCAACACCTACCGGCTCTTCGCACAGTTTCTAGCCACGGAACCCGAAGACTCCGAAGTGAGGGACCCGTGGGTCACCCGCATGGTTAACCTGCCAGCGACCATTATCTCGACCACGCTGGAAGGGCCGCTCGACTGGGTAGACGGGACAGTGGTGAGCGGCGACGCGGTCGACGTCGTCGCCCGGCTCAAGCAGGAGTCCGACGTGCCGCTGCGCTCGCACGGGAGCCTGTCCATGAATCGGGCGCTGATGGCCGCCGGCCTGGTCGACCGCGTCCAAGTGACCCTCTTCCCCGTGATCACCGGCCAGAACGGGTCGGACGCGATCTTCCAGGGCGCGGCGGACTTCGACCTCGAACTGCTCGAAACACGAACGCTTGACGACAACATTCAAGAGCTCACCTACCACCCCACCCTGCACATCCATGTTTGATCCGTACTGTGCTGGTGAGCGCTCCGACTCGGAGCGAGGCAATGATGCCCTCGATCAACGCCCACCTCGCAGCAGAGCTGATCGTGAGGGCGAAAAGTGGCCTGTGTTCCTTGACGGACTCCGGCTCGCGCTTGAACGACGTCGACGCTCATCAACGAACCGCTGTAGTTCCGGGATCGTTCGCGTCCCCGACCCCTCGTACCATGGTCGACATGCTCTCGGTGTTTGTCAGCTCGGTGCAACAGGACTACGCCGCCATTCGCGGCGCGGTCCGGCGCGCGATCGAGATCCTGCACATGCGGCCACTGATGGCCGAGCTCGTCGGCGCACGCCCGGAGAGCCCGCAGCGCGCGCTGCTCGACCTTGTCGCCGGGGCCGACGTTCTTCTCTTGATCATCGGTGCCCGCTACTCGAAGCCGACAGAAGACGAGTTCGACGAGGCGCGCCGTCTTGGCCGGCCGATCGTCGTGTTCAAGCAGCGGGTGGAGCTCGAGCGCGAGCAGCAGGCCTTCCTTGACCGTGTCGCCGCCGGCTGGGTCGGCGGGCGTATGTGGGCCGAGTTTGACGATGAACGCGACGTCCTCGAGGTCGCCGTGGAGGCACTGTCCAGCCTCGCCGTCGACCGGCGCCGCAGCGAGCTCGGGCCAGTGGCGCAGGATCGGGCCGTCGAGCTCGCGGCCGGCGAGCGACGGCAGGGGTACGGTGGTCAAGGCTCGTCGGCGCGGATCGCGCTCGTCCCGCTGGTCGCGTCGCCGATCCTCGACGCGCTCAGCCTCGAGGACGAGCTGGGCGACACGATCGCCGGCCTCGCCCGCAACGCGCGACTCGTCCCGCACAGCCTCGGCATCAACGCGCATGTCCGCCGCGACGGTGTCTCGCTGACTCGCGCCGCAACCAGTTACGTCGGGGAACCCGGCTTCATCACGGTCGGCGCCGACGGCACGATCGTTGCCGAACTCGACGTCGGAGGCGAGGGAACAATGGCCGGGATGCGCGTCGACTCCGTGCTGCTCGCGCGTGGGGTCGAGAACGCGGGGTCGTTTGCGTTGTCGAGCTGGCAGGCAATCGACCGGCGCGAGGAGGTGCAACAGGTCGCCGTCGCAGTTGCGATCCTCGACGCGCAAAACAAAGTGTTCGACCTTGCGCCAGACGCGACGACGTACTCGATGGGAATGCAGAGGCCGGCGACTGTGATCGTCCCGGAGCCGGCGGCAATCGTCCGTCGGGGGGAAGTAGCAGGCGCTGAGCTCGCCCGACGGATCGTCGCCGAGGCGCGGCGAGTGTTCGCGGATTCCGGTGCGATCGGGCGATGACCGTCCTCGAGCTGCACACCGAGCTCCTCGACCGGCTCGGCGATGGCGATGATGTCTTCGCTGCCGAGCGCCTCAAAGCAAAGGTGCTCGCGCTGACCGACGGACTCGCGAGCTTGAACGTTGACGTCGACGGCGGGACACTTGAAGAGCGCGTTCAGGCGATTCTCGAACCCGTCGGCGAGAACGCCGATGCCCTGCTCGCCGTGCTGCTGCCGATCGCGGAGTACGCCGGCCCCACGGCGGTTGACGTCCTCCCGCGCCTGCTCGTCCACCTCGCTCGGCGCACCAGCCTTGCCGAGCAGCAATCGTCCTTGCCGTTCCTCGCCGCAACGCTCGTCGTCGGCCGCATCGCTTGGGCATTGGCCGCGTATTCGCTGCACTGCGGCCGCTTCGGCGCGCTGACCGCCGCATGGCGCGCAACTCTCCCGTCGCGATATGACGAACGAGTGCCGTCGCCGCTGCTCGCCGACTCGGGGCTGCGTCATCCAGACGTTTTCGAGCGGCATGCCGACAAGGCGTACGTCGACTACCGCGACTGGCTCGGCCGGCGTGAACTCATCGGCGAGCGGTACGCGCTCTTTGCCGAGGAACTGGAGGACATGTTCGCGGAGGCCGATGTCTTGCTTGCGCTTCGTGCTGCCGCCGCAACCGAGTGGGACATCTACTCGCACGGCCTGAACAGCGCGACGGTACGGCGGCTCCGGCCCAGGTTGACCGATGCTCGGGAGCGCGAGGGGCTAGCCCGGCTGTTCGGGGTGCCGAACGCGGAGCTCAATCGGACCCTGGCTGAGGCGTATGGGCGGCTGAAAGTCGACCAGCGTCATTGGGACCGTCCGCCGGCGCAGCTGATTCCCGAACAGCCCTAAGCAGAAGACCTGCCCGGCGTCCCGCGGCCGCCGCGTCAACCGCTGCGGCCGAAACTCGGCGACCGAGTGCGGCGAGGGAACACTGAGGGAACACCACCGCGGGCACGCGCGTCCACGACGGGTCAAGAGTCTTCGGCCGTTTCCTTCCTCTTGCGCGGCTTTCGTGCCCGCGGCTTCCCGGCCGTGCCCGCGCTTCCCGCTTCGTCGCTCGATGGTAAGGAGGGGGTCGACGGTTCGAGTCCGTCAGAGGGCTTCGCAGAAACCCCTGCTAATCGAACGGTTGAGTTGTCTTGGTCGTCAACGGCTGTCACGCGCGGGCACTCGCGGGCACGACCTGGTGTTCCCTCGTTGGGCGCATCGGCAGACGGGTTTCGGCTTGTTCAAGCCGAAACCGAAGCACCTGACCCCCTCCGTACCGAGAAACGGCAGCTGCTGCGCTGCCGCGGTCAGCGTGTAGTACGAAGGGGCTCGTCGGCCCATGTCGCGAGCTCGCGAAGCGCTTGCTCAGAGCGTGAGCCGGGCTCCGCGGTGAAGACGACGAGCTGCTGGTCGGGCTCGGCGTCAGAGGTGAGCGCGTCCCAGTCGAGTGTGATCTCCCCGACGACAGGGTGGTCGTACCTGCGGGTGCCGCGGCGCTTGACGGCGACGTGCGTACCTGCCCACCACTGACGGAACTGCGCGTCGCGGATCGAGAGGTCACCCACGAGCTCGGCGAGGCGCGGGTCGTCCGGCTTGCGGGCTGCCTCCATCCGCATGTAGGAAACGACAGCGCGAGCGAGCTCTTCCCACTCAGGGTAGAGCGAGCGCAGGCGCGGGTCGGTGAAGAGCAGGCGCACGAAATTGCGTTCGCGTTCCGGTATCTCGCCGAAGTCGACCATCAGCGCGGCGGCGAGCGGGTTCCAGGCGAGGATGTCGTGCGTCGGCGTCATCACGATCGCCGGCGCGTCGATGCGGGCGAGGAGGCGCTGCAGGTACGGCTTCACCTTTTGCGGCGCGCGCCGCCGCGACTTCGCAGGCGTGCCCGCGAGCTCGTACATGTAGGTGCGCTGGTCGTCCTCGAGGCGCAGCACGCGCGCGAGCGAGGCCAGGACCGGCCCGGACGGCTGGATCCTGCCCTGCTCGAGGCGCGTGTAGTAATCGGTCGAGATCGAAGCGATTTGCGCGACCTCCTCCCGGCGAAGACCGGCGACCCGCCGCTGCGTCCCACCCTCCGGCAGGCCGACATCGCCCGGGCTGAGCTCGGATCGGCGCGCGCGGAGGAAGTCGCCGAGCTCATTGTGTTCGTCCTCGCGGAGGTTCATCGCGGCTGCCATTGTCGCTCGGCTGCCTGCGACTCGGGTGGGCGAGATGTTCCTAGGAGTCGTTTTCCTAGGAAGAACCCTCTCTAGCTGCAGAGACGTCGGCTCGGCACCCTGGACTTCGCGATGCGGAACGAAGCGAAGAACATCGGCCGGCTCGAACGGTGGACTCGTGGCGAGAAGCTGCTGCTGGTCGTCCTCGGCGGCGTCGTCTTCCTCGACACCCTCGACCTCTCGCTCGTCCAGGTCGCGCTGCCCGCGATCGGCTCGGACCTGCACCTTCCCGATGGCCAGCTCCAGTGGATCGTCTCGGCATTCGTCCTCGGTTACGGCGGGTTCCTGCTCTTCGGCGGCCGAAGCGCCGACGTTCTCGGCCGCAAGCGCGTTCTGGTATGGGGCCTCGTAGCGCTAATCGGTGCGTCGATCCTCGGCGCCATCGCGACCGACGGAACGCTGCTGATTGTCGCCCGGTTCGTCAAAGGCGTCACCGCGGCCTTCACAGCGCCCGCCGCGCTCTCGATCCTCACGACCTCGTTCGGTGAAGGCCACCGCCGGAACCGGGCGCTCGGCGTCTACGCCGCAGCTGCCGCCGCCGGCTTCACGTTCGGTCTCGTCGCGGGAGGCCTGCTGACACAGCTCAGCTGGCGCTACACGTTCGCCGTCGTCGCTCCCGTCGCCCTCGTTCTGCTCCTGGCCGCACTGCGCGTCATCCGTCCCGACCCGAACGCGAACGACAACGGCCGTCGGCTGGACGTCGCGGGCGCACTCACCATCACCAGCACGTTCCTCATCTTTGTCTGGGCGATCGTCGAAGCGCCCTCAGCCGGCTGGACCTCCCTACGCACGCTTGGCGCGTTCGGCGTCTCGGCCTTGCTCGTTGCGCTGTTCGTGGCCATCGAGAGCACGGTGGAGCAGCCGCTCGTCCGGCTTGGAATCCTCCGCTCCGGACTGCTGATCCGCGCGAACCTCGGTTCCCTGCTCCTGTTCGGGTCTGCGACGGCGCTCAACTTCATCACCACCCTTTATCTGCAGGACGTGCTCGGGTGGGGCCCGCTGAAGACCGGGCTCATCTTCATGACATCGAGTCTCGCCACCGCCGCTGTCGGGCCACGCGCCGGCGCCCTCGCGACACGGATCGGCGGTGCACCGATCCTCCTCTCCGGCGCTGTCGCGACCGTCGTATCGAACCTCGTCTTCCTCGACATCGGCATCAGCTCGAACTACACCGTCATCGTCGCGTCGCGCCTGCTGACCGGTGTCGGCTTCGGACTCGCCTATCCGACTCTGAACATCCAGGCGCTAGCCGGCGTGCGCAACGATGAGCAGGGTCTCGCGTCCGGTCTCGTCGGCAGCTCGTTCCAGATCGGCGGCGCGATCGTCCTCGCGCTCGCGACCGCGACCATCCTCGCGCACACACCAACCGAAGCGACACCCGCCCAGAGCGTGCACGCGTTCACCGCAGGCGTTTACGTGGCCGTCGCCTCAGCATGCTTGCTCGTAGCGATCGCCGTCGCCTGCTGGCGCAGCGAACGACGCCATACGACCTTGCACAACGCCGTCCAGCACCATTCTCCGGCGCCCCCGACCGAGACCGTCGCCGACTCGCTCGACGTCGCCGCCTGAAGAAACCGAAGGAGAACCGCATGCAGATCACACGCAACACGCTCGGCACGAGCCCCGGCCCCGCCGACTGGTTCAGCGGCACCGTGTTCATTGACGCGATCGTCGCGGCCCCGCCGCTCGGCGCCGCAGCAGTTCATTTCACGCCCGGCGCACGCACCGCCTGGCACACCCACCCGCACGGCCAGACGATCTTCGTGACCGAGGGCGTCGGGCTCTGCCAGCGCGAGGGTGGGCAGATCGAGGTGATCGGCCCCGGCGACCGCGTCTTCTTCGAGCCCGGCGAGAACCACTGGCACGGCGCCGCACCGACACGTCTGATGACGCAGCTGGCGATGCAGCTCGCAGATGAGAGCGGAAGCCCTGTCAGTTGGGGCCGACACGTCAGCGACGACGAGTACGCACAGGCGCCGACGCTCGAGGACGGTGATCGTTGATGCGCGGCGCGGTCATGTACGGCCCCGGCGACGTGCGCGTCGAGGACCGCAACGATCCGCGCATCGTCGATCCGACCGACGCGATCATCCGCGTGTCGGTCGCGTGCGTCTGCGGCTCCGACCTCTGGCCGTACCGGGGCATCGGCGTCGGCGACGACGCCTGGCCGATGCCGATGGGTCACGAATACGTCGGCATCGTCGAAGAAGTCGGCGACGAGATTGCGACGATCCGGCCGGGCCAGTTCGTCGTCGGCTCGTTCTGGGCCTCCGACAACACTTGCACGATCTGCCGCGGCGGCTACCAGAGCGCCTGCGTCAACCGCGTGCCGATGGGCGCGCTCGGCGCACAAGCGGAGCTCCTGCGTGTTCCGCTCGCCGACGGCACCCTCGTCGCCACCCCCGACATTCCCTCCCACGACCTGCTCCCCAGCCTGCTCGCCGCCTCAGACGTGCTCGGCACGGGCTGGTTCGCTGTCGTCGCCGCCGAAGCCGGCCCCGGCAAGACCGTCGCGGTCGTCGGCGACGGTGCAGTCGGCCTGCTCGCCGTGCTCGCGGCAAAGCAGGTCGGCGCCGAGCGCATCATCGCGATGAGCCGCCACGAGGACCGCCAGCGCCTGGCGCGCGAGTTCGGCGCGACCGACATCGTCGAGGAACGCGGCGACGAAGGCGTCGAGCGGATCAAGGAGCTCACCGACGGACTCGGCGCGCACTCCGTCGTCGAGGCTGTCGGCACACAGGAATCGATGATGCAGGCTCTTCACGCGACCCGCCCCGGCGGGCACGTCGGCTTCGTCGGCGTCACCCACGACGTCGCCGTACCCGGCATGGACCTCTTCTGGAGCCTGGCTCACCTTCACGGCGGCCCGGCTCCGGTCCGCCGCTTCCTGCCCGAGCTGATCGAGCTGATCTGGAACCGGACGATCGAACCCGGAAAGGTCTTCGACCTCGAGCTCCCGCTCAGCGACGCCGCCGCCGGCTACGAGGCGATGGACGAACGACGTGCGATCAAGGCGCTTCTGCGCCCATGAGCGCGCGACCACACACCAAGGGAAGGACAGAAGGATGACTGACAAGAAGGTATGGCTCGTCACCGGGGCCGGCCGCGGAATGGGCGTCGACATCGCGAAGGCAGCGCTCGCCGCCGGCCACGCCGTCGTCGCAACCGGCCGCAACACCGACACGGTCAAGCAGGCGCTCGGCGACCACGCCGACCTGCTCGTCGCCGAACTCGACGTCACGAGGCCGGCATCCGCCGAGGCCGCAACGAACGCAGCGGTCGACCGGTTCGGCCGCATCGACGTGCTCGTCAACAACGCCGGCAACTTCTACGCCGGCTACTTCGAGGAACTCACGCCCGAACAGATCGACGCACAGCTCGCCGTGACGCTGCTCGGCCCAATGACCGTTACCCGCGCCGTGCTGCCGGTCATGCGAAAGCAGCGCTCCGGCCACATCGTCACGATCACCTCCACGGCCGGCATCGTCGGCGGCGAGACCACCTCGAGCTACGCCGCAGCGAAGTTCGGCGCCGAAGGCTGGATGGAGTCGCTCGCACCGGAGGTAGCCTCGTTCGGGATCAAGACCACGGTCGTCGAGCCCGGCTTCTTCCGCACCGAGCTGCTCGAGCCTGCCTCGACAACGTTCGCCGAGCTTTCGATCGACGACTACGCCGCGCGCAGGGCCGAGAACCGCGCCTGGTGGGGGTCGATGAACGGCAAGCAAGAAGGCGACCCGGCCAAGCTCGCCGCCGCGCTCGTGCAGATCGTCGACCAGGACAACCCGCCCGTCCGCTGGGTCGCCGGCGCAGACGCCGTCGCCGCCGTCGAGCAGAAGGCGCGCGACCTGCTCGCACAGGTCGACGCCTACCGCGACATCTCGACCTCGCTCGCGATCGCATGACCGCCGTCAACTTCGGCAAGATCGGCGTCTGGACCAGTTACCGGCCGTTCGGCGTCGAACTCGCGGGCGAGGCCGCCAAGCTCGTAGAACAACTCGGCTACGGCACCTGGTGGATCGGCGCCTCGCCTCGCGTCCCAGACGTGCGCCCCGTCCTCGAAGCGACCTCCAGCCTCGTTGCCGCGACCGGCATCCTCAACGTCTGGGCAAACGAGCCCGCCGAGACAGCGGCTGCAACGGCAGCCGTACGGGCCGACTTCCCCGGCCGGTTCATGCTCGGCATCGGCGTCGGCCATCGCGAGGCGACGACCGAGTACCGCACGCCGCTGGCCACTATGCGCGCCTTCCTTGACGGCCTCGACGCATCAGAGACGCCGCCCCCGCCCGAGGAGCGCTGCCTCGCCGCACTCGGCCCGAAGATGCTCGAGCTGGCATCCGAGCGCGCCGCCGGCACGCACACCTACTTCGTCCCCGTCGAGCACACGCGGGCAGCGCGCAAGCGGCTCGGCCCTGACAAGCTCGTCGCCCCCGAGCTCGCGTGCGTCGTCGACGCCAACCCCGTCCGCGCGAAGGCCGTCGCCCGCGATTATGCGAAGCACTACCTGGGTCTACGCAACTACGTGCGAAACCTGCTCCGACACGGCTTCACCGATGACGATGTCGCCGACGGCGGATCCGACCGGCTGATCGACGCGCTCGTCCCGCAGGGCAGCGCAGCGGAGATTGCCGAAATCGTGCACGCGCACCTCCATGCCGGAGCCGACCACGTCTGCCTACAACCACTCGGCGAAGACGGGATCCCACGCGACGCCTGGACTGCGCTCGCGAAGGCGCTCATCTAAGAAAGGCGGCCGATCTGTGGCACGTGTCTTCATCACCGGCTCCGCAGACGGTCTTGGCCGGTTGACTGCGCAGACGCTGCTCGAAGATGGACACGAGGTCGTCGTCCACGCTCGGAACCACGACCGCGTCACCGCAGTCCAGGACCTCGTAGACCGCGGCGCGACGGCGGTCGTCGGCGACCTCTCCGAGATCGAGCAGACGCGCGGAATCGCCCGCGACGTGAACCGCCTGGGCCGCATGGACGCCGTGATCCACAACGCCGGTGTCTACACGGGGACGCAAGTGATGCCGGTCAACATCGTCGCTCCCTATCTGCTCACGGCTCTGATCCACCCACCGCGGCGCCTCGTCTACCTCAGCAGCGGGGCTCACCGCAGCGGCCGAGCCAGCCTCAACGACGTCGACTGGAGCGGCCGCATACCCGGCTCCTATTCCGACAGCAAACTCTTCGTCACCACACTCGCACTCACCGTCGCTCGACTTTGGCCGGACGTGCTGAGCAACGCCGTCGACCCAGGATGGGTCCCCACGCGGATGGGCGGGCGCGGCGCACCCGATGATCTCGGGCTCGGACACCTCACACAGGAGTGGCTCGCCACCAGCGACGACGCGGACGCGCGCACCTCCGGCGGCTACTGGTACCACCAACAGCGGATCGAACCGCACCCCGCCGGCCACGATCAGCGGTTCCAGGATCAGCTCTTGGAGGAACTCGCGCGCTTCAGCGCCACGCGCCTCGTCTGACCGCAACGGAACATGCTGATGCTGCGGTCCACTGCAGGGGTCCTCTGTCACCCCGCCCGGGCGAGGGAACACCGAGGGAACACCACCGCGGGTACGCGCGTCCACGACAGGTCACTCGTCGGCGGGCGATTCCTCTTCCTTGCGCGGCTTTCGTGCCCGCGCCTTCCCTGGCTTGCCCGCCGTTCCCGCCTCGTCGCTCGATGGTAAGGAGGGGGTCGACGGTTCGAGTCCGTCAGAGGGCTTGAAATACCTGCAAATCAGCTACTTCTGTTGCCAGATCTGATAGCGAAGAGCACCTCCTTCGAACGGAGGGGGTCGACGGTTCGTCGCGACAGCGGGAGAATCAAGAACGCCTGGAAATAGCGCGGGCCTTGAGGGCAACTGCCCGGCGTTCGAGTTGGGGACAGGTTCTGGGGACGGATTCGGTCCCGTTTCGCGCGCCTATATATAAGGAGAGACTTCGTGGCCGCCACCGGTCATGAACATCCTCCGTGCTAGAGAGGGGGTCAGCGGGCGGGCCCGCACATACGAACCTGTCTCGGGACAGGTCCTGGAGATGTCGAGCAGCAGGATCGGCTGCTGCGATTACGACTCGTCGCGCCGGAACGGCCGGTCGAGCACCTCGACCGACATGACAGTCCCGCGCCAGTAGACGTAGCGTCCTTCGGGCAGCTCCCGATACGCTTCGCCGCTCGTCGGGAGCCGGACGCCGCCGAGGGCCTCATAGTCGCGAAACTGTCCGCCCCAGGGCCGCGGCACCCACTCATTTCCGGACTTGAACAAGCGCTTCTCAGATGAGGCGTGGACGATGTCTCCGTGCTGGTCTGCCTCGAGCGTCACAGCAAGTCGCTCGTCTCCGACGACGGTTGCGACCTCGGCGCTGTGTTCGTCGAGGCTGCACCACTCGAGCTGCTCGTTGAGCACGATTGCTGGCGGCGCGAATGGCAACTCGGCTAGGTAGCGCAGCGCCTCGCCCTTCGTCGTCTCAGCGCCGCGCTGGCGTTGCAGGGGCAGTCCGAAGAGGCGTAGCTCGAGCTTGCCGTGGTCGTCGGCGTACTCGTCGACCACCTGCATGCTGAGTCGCCCGAGCAGCGGGAAGCGTGCCCGCCACCAGAAGCCAACGCGGTCGACCGCGCATGACTGCGTCGCCTCGAAGTGCGTTGCGCGTCCGCCAGGCTTCAGCCACATCTCGCCTCGCTGCGTGATCCGCACCTGCCGACATGGGGCGCTCGCCGGCCATGCCCGCTCGACATGTCGCCGAACGACGTCGGGTAAGTGAGCCAGCGACTGGGCGGATGCGTGTCCGTTCTCGCTCATGCCGGATCGCCTAAGCGGTAGAAGGCGGTGCCGCTGACCGCACGATGTGATCGGCGCGCACGCTCCAGCCGCGCGGCGAAATGGTTACGCTCGTTCCGTCGCGCAAGCGCTGCGGGCTGTGTGCGCAGCCCAGCACGACCTCGATCACTCCCTCCTGCAAATTTCGAGACGTCTCGAAGCCGACGTCTCCGAACACATGCAGCATCGCGGCGTTCTGTGGCAGGACCTCTGCGACGAACTCCCGGATCCCTGCCTCCGCGGCATGCGCAGCCAGCCGCTCCAGCAGCCGCGTGCCGATGCCGTGCCCTTGCAGATCGTCGGCGACTGCGAACGCCACCTCTGCCCGGCGTGGATCGCGGAGCCGGACGTAGGTGGCAAGCGCGACCGGCCGCAGGTTGCCGTCCTCGTCTGTGAGCTCCCCGAGCAGCGAGCCGCGCTCGCTCCAGTCGCTTTCGAGTGCGGGCGCGACGAGCTGCCTGTCGATGGTCGCGATGCCGTGGAAGCGGAGGTAGCGGCTCGCCGGCGAAAGCGCGTCGAAGAAGCGGATCAGAGTGTCTTCGTCGGCCGCGGTCGGCGTGCGAAGCCGCAGCGTCGAGCCGTCGCGGAGGACGACGTCCTCGACGAGCTCGGTCACCGTCGCGGTCACGCGCGACGGCGACGAAGCGCAGGCATGAACGCAACGAGCCGTGCCAGCTGCGCCGCGACCATGACGGTGTCGAGATCGACTCCTTCGTCGAAGCTGTCCGAGGCGAGGCGGAGGTCGAAGCTGCCGCCGTTTGCGAGTTCCAAGTTCGCGACGAGCACGATCCCCACAGCCAGCGCCGCGATGGCAAGGCGCTGGAGCGCCAGCCGCGTCCGCCTCGTGATCCGCGTACCGGCGGCGAGTTCGCTGAGGGCCACGCCGACAAGCACGACGCCCGCGGCGACTTCGGCAATCTCGATCAGGTAGCCGAAGGCGACGGCGTGCGGGACGATGGCCGTCTTCAGGAAGTGTCCGTACCAGGGCGAAGCCTGGTTGCCGAGATCGCGGAGCTGCGAGGCCAGGCCGCCAGAGAAGTCGCCGTTCGCGACCTTCGAGAGACCGGAGACGAGCCATTCGTAACCAACGACGAGTTGCACGAGCATGAGCGCGGCGACGGTCGCGGAGCGGCTCTCGCGACCTTTTGGCCGCACAAGTGTGGAATCGATTGCTGCCGTGGTGTGCAACGTAAACGGGTCCGCGCCGCCCAGCTTCCGCGGAGGGCCGCACACGGTCTGCGGGTTTCCACGGAACGGCGATAACGTGACAGCGTGGTCGTCCGGGACGCCGACGCGCGGCTGAGACAGCTCTTCGAGGCGAGCGTCGCCCTCACCGCCGAGCTGTCCGTCGACGCCCTCCTTCAGAAGCTCGTCGAGACCGCAGCGGAGCTGACCGGGGCTCGCTACGCGGCGCTCGGGGTGATCGACGAGTCGGGCACCGCCCTGGAACGCTTCGTGACGACGGGTGTCGACGCCGATACGCGGGCGGCGATCGGAGATCCGCCGCATGGGCGCGGAATCCTCGGCGTGTTGATCCGGGACGCCGAGCCGCTCCGGCTCCGACACATCGCCGACGATCCGCGCTCGGTCGGGTTTCCGCCCAACCATCCACCGATGGACACGTTTCTCGGCGTGCCCGTGGTGCTCCGCGGCGTCGCCTATGGGAACCTCTACCTGACCGAGAAGGCCGATCGGGAGCAGTTCACGGTCGAGGACGAGGAGATCGTCACGCTGCTCGCCGCGCAGGCTGCGGTCGCAATCGAGAACGCGCGCCTCTATGAGTCGGCGACGCGCTGGTCTCGTCAGCTCGAGACGCTGCACGAGGTCGTCCGCTCGATCGTCGACGAGACCGACGTCGAGCGGCTCCTGCGGCTCGTCTGCGCGCGCCTGCGCGAACTGACGGAAGCGCGGCTGGCGCTGGCTGCCGTGGCGACCGAACCGGACGGCGATCTGCACGTGGTTGCGGCCGACGGCGAGGATGCGGAGGTAGCCGCCGCGATGGTCGGGCGCCGGCTCGACCACCGCCACTCGAAGATGGGCATCGTCCTCGAGCGCCGCCAGAGCGCGCGGGTCGACTCGCTCTATGACGACCCCGACGTCGCGCAGGCCGAGACCCGTGCGATGGGTGCCCGGACGGGCCTCTACGTGCCGCTCGTCGCGCACGGACGCGGGCTCGGGGTTCTCGCCGTGCACGACAAGCTCACGACGAGCGGCCGCTTCACGGACGGCGATCTTCGCCTGGCCGAGATCTTCGGCGCTCGCGCGGCAATCGCGGTCGCCCTCTCGGAGCGGGTCGCACGCGACACCGTGCGGCGCGTGGTCTCCGCGCAGGAAGAGGAGCGCCGGCGGCTGGCACTCGAGTTGCACGACGAGACGGGCCAGGCGTTGACCTCGATCCTGCTCGGGCTGAAGGCAATCGGAGGGGCGAAGACGAAGGAGGAGGCCGAGCAGGCGGAAGCGGAAGTGCGAACGCTGGTGGTGCAGGCGCTCCAGGACGTGAGGGCGCTTGCCGTCGAGCTACGCCCTTCGGCACTCGACGATTTCGGGCTGGGGTCTGCGGTCGAGCGCCTCGCGCAGACATTCCAGGAGCGCAGCGGCATCGAGACGACAATGCAGACGACGCTGGAAACCCGTTTGCCGCCCGAGGTCGAGACAGTGCTCTACCGGGTCGTGCAGGAGGCGCTCTCGAACGTGGTCAAGCACGCCGAGGCCGACCGCGTCAGCATCGTGATCGGCCAGCGCGATGGCCGTGTCGTCGCGACGATCGACGATGACGGTCGTGGCTTTGCCGAAGCGGATGTGCGCGAGGATGCGCTCGGGCTGGTCGGAATGCGGGAACGGCTCGCGCTCGTCGGCGGGACGCTCGAGATCGAGTCGACGCCGGGTGCCGGGACAACGGTCGCGGCTCAGGTGCCGGTCGCGGCAAGCTGACGCGCGCCCAGCCGGGACGCGAGCTCGAGCAGCGATCCGGCGCCGCCCATGCTCGCGACGCGGAGGACATCGCCGTCTTCGAGCGTCATAGAGAGGACCGGCAGACAGCGCAGCCGCTGTTCCGGAGCCCGCTCGATGGCGAAGGCGGTAACTGACGCGGCTCCGAACGAAATGGTCTCGCCCTTCGAGATCAACTTCATCTGGTCGCCGACCAGCTCGAGGCGGCCGGCGTGGGTCGCGCCGTTGGTCGTCCAGATCACCGGCAACTCGTACCTCATGGCCGCAACGTACTGGCGTTCCGACCCGTCGCCATCGGTTTGCAGCGCAGAGCATCTGCGGGTTTCCACGGATCCGGATGTGACGACGCGGGATAAGGTCACTGCTCGTGTCCGAGCCGATTCGCGTCTTGATCGTCGACGACCACGCCGTCGTTCGCACCGGGATCAGGCTCCTGCTCGAGCAGGAGGATGACATCGAGCCGGTCGGCGAAGCCGGATCGGCCCGCGACGCGATCTTCCGTGCCCGCAGCACGAAGCCGGACGTGATCCTGCTCGACGTCGTCATGCCGGACACGACCGGGCTCGAGGCGATCCCTACGCTCCTGCACGAGCACCCAGAGACGAAGATCCTCATCCTCTCCATGCAGGACGACCCACGGTACGTGCGCGAAGCATTCGCGGCCGGCGCCAGCGGCTACGTGCTCAAGGAAGCGGCGGACGTCGAGGTAGTCGCAGCAGTGCGCGAGGTCGCGCAGGGAAGCCGTTACGTCCACCCCGAGCTCGGCGCTCGGCTGATCGCCGCCGACGCAGCTGCGGCCCGCCAGGCGGAGGAGGATCCGCTCTCGGAGCGCGAGCATGAGGTGCTCCGGCTGCTCGCACTCGGACACACGAACCAGGAGATCGCAAAACAGCTCTTTATCTCGGTTCGCACGGCCGAGACGCACCGCGCGCACATCATGCAGAAGCTCCGCCTTTCAACCAGGGCGGACCTGGTGCGCTACGCCCTCGCTCAAGGAATGCTCGAAGAATGAGGAGAGGGCCGCTCGCGCGGCCCTCTCGCTAACGGCACCGCTGGAGTGGTCAGGCGGTGGCGATCGTCTTGGCCGCGTGCCGCTTCGCGAACCAGGTCAGCGCGGTCTGCGGGTTCCGCAGGGCGCCACCGATAGCGAGGATCGCGAAGCCGATCCCGGCGAGCAGGAAGGCGACGCCGGTGACAATGCCGAAGAGCGCCAGTTGGCTCGCCATGTAGGACGTGTTCAGCGCCGTCGTGAGCGCGGTCTCGGTGACCCAGACGTTGCGGGCGCCATTTTGCGCCGGCTGCTTGGTCTTCGGGTCGATCACCGCGTACTTGACGTTGTCCGTGCCGCCCCCGGGCATCAGCTGCGACTTCGGCGCGTTCGGGGCGGCGGTGTAGATGCCCATCTGCGAATAGACGTAGCCGCCGGTCGCCTCGAGCGCGTGGATGCGCATGTAGCCGGCGAACGTGCGGGCGCGGTCACCCGAATTGATCGCCAGCCCGGCGACGGACTTCGTGGGCAGGCTGATCTTGCTGATGCCGAGCCCGGCCTTGACGGCCTCCGACTTGATCAGCGCCGGGGTCATGTCCGGCGTGCCGGTGATCTGCTGCTGCTTGAGCTCGCTGGCCACGGTGCTGCGGCCGTTGACGCCCATAACGATCGCGACGACGCCGAAGACGATGAGGACCGCCGCTGCCACCAGGCCACCGATTTCCAAAAGCTTGCGCATGGTGCGCTCCTTCCATCGACCTTTGTGCTTGTTGGCCGCAGTCTCCGGCGGCTGAGGAAGCGCGGAATCGTGGCTAGCGCGCATTCGACTTGCGGCATTCCCGCAGCGCCCTTCATGACGCCGGCACTCGACGCGCTCGATCAAGCGCGCGAACTCTTCCCGGCGGTGCCCCACGTCGCCGTCTTCGACACCGCCTTCCACCGCACGCTGCCGGAGCGGGCAAGCACCTACCCGCTCCCGGAGCGCTTCCGCGCCCGCGGGATCCGCCGCTACGGCTTCCACGGCCTGTCCGTCGCCTGGGCAGTCGAGCAGGTGCCGGTCTCGCGGCTCGTCGTCTGCCACCTCGGCGGCGGCTGCTCGGTCACCGCGGTCCGCGACGGCCAATCCATTGACACCACGACGGGCTTCACCCCACTCGAGGGCGTCCCGATGGGAACCCGCGCCGGCAGCGTCGATCCGGGCGCGCTGCTCTACCTCCTTCGCTCCGGCGTCACGCTCGATGAGCTCGACGAGGCGCTCGAGCACGAGTCCGGGCTCGTTGGCCTCGCCGGCACCGACGACGTCAAGGCACTCCTCCAGTCGGACGACCCGCCGGCTCTGCTCGCGCTCGAGATCTTCGCCTACCGCGTCGCGCAAGCGGTCTCGGCAATGGCGACGGCAATCGGCGGCATCGACGCGCTGGCCTTCACCGGCGGCATCGGCGAGCACGCCGAACCACTACGCGAGCGGATCGTCGAGCAACTCGGTGTGCTCGGCGCCTTTGCGACACACGTGGTCGAGGCGCGCGAGGACGTCGTCGCCGCCCGCGTGGCACGGCAACTCGTTGCACGAGATCTGCGGAGAACTACGCGCTAGATCGCGCGGTATCCACGGATTCCGCCGCGGCCGCCGGCGCCGAGGATGCGCGCCATGCACCGCATCCAGATTCGTCCGTCTGAAGGAGTCGCAATGAAGATCTCCGCGCTCTCACTGATCGCGGCCGTCGCGCTCTGCATCGGCGCGGGCGTCGCGCCCGCGGCCCACACCGCCAAGGCGAAGACGCTGAACGTGGTCATGCACGACCCCGGCTGCCACTGGTTCTCGATCGGCGGGAAGTTCAGGACGACCGCCTCGGTCACCGGCCCGATCCGGCTCGCCAACTACGACGAGGCCACGCTCAAGGTCCGCTCCGGCAAGGGCATCCAGCGGATCAAGGTCGGCAAGTCGATCCTGCTCCGCCACGGCCACTACCGGATCACCATGGTCGGCCAGGCACCCGACGACAACCACCTCAAGCTGACCGTCCGCTGAGCGCGAGCCACTCGGCGATGGTGCGGAGAGGGCGGCGAGAGCCGCCCTCTCGCATTCCGTAAAACCCCGCAGCCCAGATACCCGCGCGCCCCGATGAACATGACGCTCCGACCGCGGACACTCCCGCCATGAACAAAGCCGACTCCCCCACTTGCACGCTCCGCCTCGCCGCCCATGGCGCTGCCGAGCCTTGTCCGCGCGAACGCTGCAGCTTCTGGGAAGCCGGCGACGCGGTCGTCGAAGCGAGCTGCGTCATCGAGCGACTCGACGTCGACGTCAGCCGCCCCGACCTCGCCGCCTACCTGCTCGAGCTTCGAGAGCAACTCGACGAGGCACGGGATCGCCAGGAAACCGAGGGTTTGCACAGCCAGTTCGCTCGCCGAATCGGTCTCGAGCTTTGACGCGCGCCTATCCGCCGAGACGCTGACCGCGTGACGAGCTGATCGCGATGTCCGAGCCGCATGAGCGAATCGAGGAGCTCTGGAATGTCGCCTTCGACGCGGCCGAGCGAGCTCTGGACTGTGCTCGCGCGACGCTGGGAGACGAGGAGACCCGACGGCGCGCGCTCAGCCTTCGCGACGAGCGGCTCCGAACGACGGAGCTGCTGTCGTCGCTGCGCCTGTTTCTCGGTCCTGCGAGCGATGAGTTCCGATGCCAGCCGCGCTCGCCGTCGACAGAGCAGACCACGCTATCAAGCGTGCACCGAATGGCTAGGCCGCGGCGCCGACCGACGGGCGCAACTGCCGGCAAGTCAGTACTAGTCCGCAGCCGGAATACGCAATCGCGCCGAAGAAGGCGCCGCTCGTCGCGCCTACGTTCGTCCTGAACACGAACCGAAGGAGAAACCGTGGCATCCCACCCGGCGTCAACCCAGCTGCCCGCGTACTACGACCGAACCCGGACCGAGTCGGACTCGAACGTCGCACTCAAGCTGCTCGCCCTGTTCCTCGGGCTGGCCGTCGGCGCGATGATCCCAATCGGCATCTGGCTTGCCGCCTCCGCCCAAGACGCAAAGCACGATGCGCTGGCCGCCGCAGCGAAGGTCAGCGCCGCCTCGACCGGCGGCGGGACGGCCACGATGAACATGGCTGCCACCTCGAGCACCGCCGGGTCACGCGCAAGCGCGAGCTTCGCCGGGATCGCTCCGGCCAACGCCGACGCGATCGCGATGAAGCACGCTGCCGTCCCGGCCGCGCTGCCCGCAGCGCCCGTCGGGCCGGTCGCGCACGTCCGGCTGACGATCCAGCACAAGGTGATCTCGATCGCCCCCGGGATCCGCTACGACGCCTGGACGTTTGGCGACAGCGTCCCCGGTCCCGCGATCCATGTTCGCCAGGGACAGCGCGTCGTCGTCACGCTCGTGAACAGCGCACCGATGCCGCACTCAGTCGACTTCCACGCCGCCCAGGTCGCTCCCAACCAGGACTTCTCCGACGTCATGCCCGGCAAGTCCAAGACGTTCAGCTTCATCGCCTCGACGCCCGGCGTCTACATGTACCACTGCGGCACCGCGCCCGCCTTCATGCACATCGCCAACGGCATGTACGGCGCCATCGTCGTCGAGCCGAAGAACATGCCGGCCGCGCAGCAGCAATACGTGCTCGTCTCGAGCGAGTGGTACCTGAACAGCCCGGGCGAGAAGACCCCCGCCGCCCTCGACCTGACCAAGGCCGAGCAGATGACACCCGACTGGGTCACCTTCAACGGCTATGCGAGCCAGTACAAGGACCACCCGCTCACCGCCGAGCCCGGACAGACCGTCCGCTTCTGGGTCGTCGACGCAGGCCCGTCGCTCAACACCGACTTCCACGTCGTCGGCACGGTCTTCAAGCGCGCCTGGCTGAACGGCGACCTCGTCGACGCGCCTCAGCACGACATCCAGACCGCGACCGTGCCCGGCGGCGGCGGCGGCGTCTTCGACGTCACGATCCCCAAGCGCGGCATCTACCCCTTCGTCTCGCACAGCTTCGCCAGCGTCGCGATGGGCGAAGTCGGCCTGCTCAACGTGGGCCATGTCGCGGGCACGATGAACCACTGACGAAGCGATACCACGCAACTACCCCAGCAGCGCGGCTACCTCCGCCGCGCTGCTGCTACGCGCACGTAGCCGGGTATGGATAGACCGAGTTGAAGCGCCACCACGCTCTCATCCCGCTCTCGCACGATCACCATCACGCCCTAGTCGAGGCGAAGCGGCTGCGCCGCAGCGCGCAGACACCCGCCGACCCCGATGCTGCCGCAACGACATTCGCGACGTTCTTCGCACAGGTCACCATCCCGCACTTTCGCGAAGAAGAAGAGGTTCTGTTCCCGCTAGTCGCGGACAGCGACGAGGCTACCCCGCTCGTGGTTCAAGCACTCCTCGACCATCAGCGCCTGCACGCCCTTGTCGCGCGACTTCAATCGCCAGAGGAGGACCTGCGCGCGACAATGGTGGAACTCGCCGATCTCCTCGAGGCGCACGTCCGGCGAGAGGAGCGTCAGCTGTTCCCGCTAATCGAACGGCTCGCACGGAACCAGCTCGACCAATCTTCAGAACGATGAGCAAACCGGACGAGTACGGGGGACCGCGTCGCCAGCCGGTTAGGGGACAAATCTTGGGGACAGGTTCGGGGCATTCGAAGCGCACTCAGGGCAAGTCGAGACGCCCCGCTCTCCCGCCCCCAATCGGGCGCTGTGCAGGCAAAGCGGCGCTTGGAGCGCGAATACAGACGCTCCCAGCACCAACCCGAAACCTCCATGGTAAGGAGGGGGTCGACGGTTCGAGTCCGCAGAGGGCTCTGAAGTGCCTGCAATAAGGGCAGTTTCGCTGTCTGGGTGCAACCGACGCGCGCTGCATCCCGATCTGCGGCACTTTTGAGTGAGGGTTGCTGGATACCCGTGTCGTGCCGGTCCAAGGGAACACCAGGGTTCGACAGATACGGTCTACGACATGACGCCGGTCTACACGCTGATCGTCGACAGCGTTCCGTTCTCG
>Ga0070741_10006874_pt1 | contig 24048 bp, 19 predicted proteins | sample Coa_R1_4_FD_66440 | JGI IMG/M metagenome (GOLD analysis project Ga0070741, IMG submission 66440) | Surface soil microbial communities from Centralia Pennsylvania, which are recovering from an underground coalmine fire - Coalmine... | ecosystem: Environmental > Terrestrial > Soil > Unclassified ...
AGCGCCCTTGGCGCCGCCAAGCTTCACGTAATTGCGATCTTCCATGGCGTGCCGCTCGGCAAAAAGAGAACTGACAAACGCCTGAAACTTGTCCGCGAACTTCTGCACCTCCGCGCGCGGCGCCTTCTTCGCCATCAGCTCATCGAACGGCTTTAAAAACGAGTGATCCTTGTCCGGCTTTTTCAGGTAATGAATCCAGCGCTCGAGCGTCTCGTCGTCGAGATTGTTTTCACGCGCCGCCTTGCAGGCATCCAGTTCGTTTCCGCTCAGCACCTCCCAGGAGGCCATCAGGTAACGCGACGTCTTCTCGGCCAGCATCTCGCCGAGCTCGGTGTTGTGCTTCTGTGTAAAGTCCTGGATGGCCTCTTTCTGGTCTTTGATCTGTTGTTTCAACTTGTCGTATGCTTCTACAACCCCTTTGGGCGCAAGCGGCACCTCGCGTGTCTCCGTGCTCTTGAAGACCCCCAGGAGCGAATAGAAATCCTTGGTAGGGATGGGATCGTACTTGTGGTCATGACACTGTGCGCAACCCACGGTTAATCCGAGAAATACTTTCCCCGTGACATCGACGCGGTCGTCGTCGCTGGGACCGAGCGCGTAAAAGCCGAGCGCCGGGAGCAGCCGGTCGCGGTCGCTAGAGGGAAGGAGGTCGGCAGCGATCTGTGCCTTTACGAAAAGATCGTACGGCATGTCGTCGTTGAACGCGCGAATGACCCAGTCACGATAACGAAATGCGTTCGGGAAGGGTGTATCGTGACTTGCCCCAAGCTGCCCGTCGGCGTAACGGGCCAGGTCGAGCCAGTATCTGCCCCAGCGCTCTCCATAGTGCGGCGATGCCAGCAGCCGGTCTACGACTTTCGCGAACGCTTTGGGTGAGGAGTCGCTCACGAACGCATCCACTTCTTCGGGCGTTGGCGGCATCCCGATCAGGTCGAAGGTAACGCGCCGAATGAGCACACGTTTATCGGCGGGGCGTACCGGCCGCAAGCCATGCTCCTCCAGCTTCGCCAAAATGAACCGGTCAATCGGTGTTTTGGGCCAGCTCTTATCCCGTACCGGGGGCGGCGCCGGCTTGCGAACGGGCTGGAAGGACCAAAACGCCCGCTGCTCCGGCGTGATCAGATAGCCGTTCTTAGTCGAGGCCGGGGCTATGGATACTGCAGCCGGCCAGAGAGCGCCGTCTTTCACCCAGGCAGTCAGATCGGCGATCTCCGTGTCTTTCAATTTTCCCTGCGGCGGCATTTTGAAGCGGGGATGGGAGTGGCGCACGGCCTGAATCAGTAGACTTCCATCCGGGTTCCCCTGGACGATGGCAGGTCCGTCTTTGCCGCCTTTCAGCAGGGACTCGCGCGAATCGAGCCGCAAGCCGCCCATGTGGGATTCGGCGTGGCAGGCGAAGCAGTTTTTGGCGAGCACCGGACGCACGCGCGTCTCGAAGAATTCGGCGGATTCCGGTCCGGAGGCGGCGCCGCACACGCCGGCCGCGAGCGTCACGAGCAAAATGCGTAGGTGGGGCAATGCGGCCTCAGCCCGAATCTAACAAAGCCTCACGCGAGGTGTCAACCGCCGTTGGATCAAAGGTTTACGTCCGTACGGCCGGTTGCTTCGGAGGCGTGCCGCCTTCGAGTACCGCCGGCAAGTCTGCGGCGGGTATTCGCACACCCACATAGAATGTGCCGAATAAGGCGTATACGGCGCTCACCTGGTCGAAGCGCATTTCATAAATCAGCTTCTTGAAGACGAGAGGATCGTCGGCGAACAGATCGACGCCCCACTCCCAATCATCAAAACCGATGGAGCCGGTAATGATCTGTTTCACTTCGCCGGCATAGCGCCGTCCGACCATGCCGTGTTCGTGCATCATTCGCTGGCGCTCCGATATCGGAACGAGATACCAGTTCACAGACTCTCCGCGCCTGCGATCCATCGGGTAGAAGCAGATATAGTGCGCCTTCGGGATCTCCGGCCAGAGCCGGGGCGCCATCGCCTGCCGCTGCCGCTTCAGCACCTCCTCAATCGCGGCGCGCCATTGGTCTGAATGCGGCTCGATGCCTCGTTCCGCGAGATCTTGATACACCTTAGTTGTGGACTCATACAGGCCCAGCTCGATTACCGAAAGGTACGAGCTAGCGGGCTCCAGGTAATCGGAGAGCTGCAGCCGGTTTAGCGCAAGCTCCGCTTGATTGAGAAGCTCAAAGCTCTGCCGAAAGTGGAGAAACAGGAAATCGCCTTTGTGCCCCAGAAGGGAGTACAACGCGCTTTGGCCGTTTTCAGCGCTCTCAAGCGGCGCAAGCGCCGATACAGCCTCTTGCAGGATCCGTTCACGCTCGGAGCGGTCCAGAGCTCTCCAGGCCGCCCAGCGGAACCGCATCATCTGATGGAGTACGCTGGCCCCTTCCACAGTAAGGGGGACGGCAGGCAGTTCGGCCTGAGAGGCGGTGGCATCGGTGAGCAAGCGATATCTCCTTTCCTTCGATTATAAGAGCGAGATTTGTGGAGGGCGGCGCCGGTCTTATCTTACACGGGACGTGCATCCAGCACTTCGCGGACTTTGCCTAAGAGAATGTCCGGAGTGAACGGCTTATGAAGAAACGCCTGCCGTTCGGCGGCCATGTTTCCTATGGGATTGTCACGGTAACCCGACATGTAGAGGATCTTGAGCAGCGGATTTTTTTCGGTCAGCCGTTGAACCAGTTCAAAGCCGTTCATCTGCGGCATGACCACATCCGTGAGGACAAGGTCGATCTTGTGCGCGTTTTTTTCGAAAGACGCAAGAGCCGCTGGGCCGTTGCTCGCCTCGATTACGGTGTATCCGTTGGCTTTTAAAACAGCCTGCACCAGCTTGCGAACGCCCTCCTCATCATCCACCAGCAGAATGGTTTCCGACCCCTTCGGCACACCCGCCTGACGGGACTTCCCCACGACAACGGGATCCTTAGCGAGCGGCAAATAGATCTCGAAAATGGTGCCGCAACCGACCTGGCTGTAAACACCGATATAGCCCTCACTTTGGCGCACGATTCCATACACGGTCGACAGCCCTAACCCGCTTCCCTTGCCGGGTTCCTTGGTTGTAAAAAAGGGCTCGAAGAGCCGCGACCGCGTTTCCGCGTCCATGCCGATACCGGTGTCGCTCACAGACAGCATCACGTAGGAGCCGGGCTTAGCGCCGATCTTAGCAGCCCCTTCCTCGTCGAGATCGACATTGCCGGTCTCAATTACGAGCTTGCCGCCGGTTGGCATTGCATCTCGAGCATTGTTCGCAAGGTTCATCACGACCTGTTCGATGTGGGCGGGATCGGCAAGCACCCTGGCCAGGCCCGGCCCGGGCAGCACCAAGAGCTCGATGTCGTCGCCGAGCATGCGGCTCAACATCGGCTCCATGTTATGGATCATGGTGTTCAGATCAAGCGCGCGAGGCTGTGCTCCGTGCCCCCGGCTGAACGCCAGAAGTTGGCGGGTGAGTCCGGCCGCGCGCTCGGCGGCGTACATGATCTCGTCTGCGAACCGCCGCTGCGCAGTTCCAGCGGGCGCTTCGGCGCGCAGCAACTCGCTATAGCCGGTGATTACCGTCAGGACATTATTGAAATCGCCGGCCACACCCCCCGCCAGCCGTCCCACCGCATCCATTTTCTGAGAATGGCTGAGCTGCTCTTCGAGTTGGCGCCGCCCGGTGACATCCCGAAACACCAGAATGGCCCCTTTCAGCTTTTCGCTATCGTCGCGTATAGGGCCGGCGCTGTCTTCAATCAGGATTTCGTTGCCGTCTTTCGACACCAAAATAGCGTGACTTGGCAGCGTTACCACAGCAGATTCGCGAAGCGCCTTCTCGACCGGGCTCTCCAACTCTTTTCGATTGCGAGCGTCGAGGAGACGGAGCACTTTACCGAGGGGCCTCTTTCTAGCCTCGGACTGGCGCCAACCGGTTAGCACTTCAGCCACCGGATTTAAGAATGTGATGCGACCTTGTTCGTCGGTTGCAATGACGGCGTCGCCGATGCTGTACAAGGTTGCGGCGAGCAGCTGTTGGCTGCGGTGCCAGGAGGCGGTCAGCCAGGTGATCAGTAGCGAAACCCCGATGAAGGAGCCGAGGCGGATCAGCAGTTGCCGCGATGATAGGATAAGCCAGGAAACCGGCGTCACGAAAAAGTAGAGCGCAGCAAGGGTCGAAAGCGCGGTTGTGACCAGCCCCCCTGCCCATCCGTGGTACCACGCACCGATCAGGACTGCTGCGAAGAACAGCAGGAAAACATTCGGTTCGATGACAGGCCGCATTAACAGCGTCAGAATCAGAGCCGCGGTGGTTAAAGCTACAGAAAAGACGCTGCTGTGCAACCGAATACGGCTGGACGGGATCACGGCGAGACTCGCTTCAGAATACTATGACGATCTTCCGTTGAACCGTATTTATTCATACGGGGAGCGTTCCCCCGGTGGTCTGGTTTTCCATCGTCTGTGAATCCAGAGCCACTGATCGGGATATTCCCGGATGACGTTTTCCAGGATGCGCTGCAGGTGGCGCGTGTCATCTTCCGGATTACCAGTCATCTGTACCTGAGGAAGAAAGCGGAGAACATATCGGCCTTCGGCTTCGCACCAGAGCGCGAATCCGGGAATCACGGCAGCGCCGCTTCGGGCTGCTATCTTGGCGAATCCTGTTCCGGCGCACGCGGGAACTCCGAAAAAATCCACGAAGACGCCGTTTTCAGGCGCGGCATTCTGGTCAATCAGGATCCCTACAGCCTGATTCTCTCTCAGCGCCTTCAAGATGCTGCGGGCGTCATCTGTCTTGGCAATAAGCCGGTTTCCGGAGAGGGTGCGCCGGTATTCGATTAGCGCGTCGATTCGGCGATTGTCCAGCGGCCGCACGACGATATACATGGGAGCTGTGAGGAGTGCATGCGCGAAGGCGCTAAGCTCCCAATTGCCGAGGTGTGCGGTAGCAAAGAGAACTCCGCGCCCCCGAGCGCGAGCCGCTTCGAAGTGTTCGTAGCCCTCATAGCGGATCCAGTGCCCGATGGCGGCGCGGTCAATTCTGGGCATACGGCCAACGGCAACCAGCAGGCGGGCGATCGAATGAAAGACGCCGTTGGCAATGCGGGCTCTCGCCGGTGGCTCGAGTTTTGGGAAGGCCAGCTCCAGGTTGCTCATGGCCACGCGGCGTAAACGGGGCACGGCGACATCCAGCAATCGCGCGTATCCGCGCGCCAGGAGGTGGGAAAGGCTAAGCGGTCCATATTCCAGGGAAGCGAGAATCAGCCGCGCGGCGGCGTACTCCACCCAATCGCGAAGCGCCGACCTGTTCCGCATTTCCGAAAAAGCCTTACTCGATCCAGCCGCCGCCAAGCACCAGATCGCCGCTATAAAACACCGCGGCCTGCCCCGGCGTAATTGCCCGCTGCGGTTCATCGAAGAGGACCTCCACGCGTTCGCGAGACCCGGATGGGCTGAGCGTAGCGGGAGCGGCTTCGTGCTTGTTGCGGATTTTGACTTGGGCCCGCGTCGGCGCGGCAAGCCCTGGGATCGAGACCCAATTGACGCCGGCCGCGGTAAGGCGATCCTGAAACAGCTCGCGTCCGCTGCCCACCGTTACGCGCTGCGAGCCGGCATCGGTCGCGATCACGTAAAGCGGCTCCGGGGCGGCAATGCCAAGCCCGCGCCGCTGCCCGATGGTAAAGCGATGCGCACCCTGGTGCGTGCCGAGCGCCTGTCCTGCTGCGTTCACGATGACGCCTCCGGCCGGCGGCTCGGGCTCGCCATGTGATCTCAAGTATGCGCTCAGGAATGCCGCGTAATCGCCGTTCGGCACGAAGCAGATCTCGTAACTCTCGGGTTTCGCTGCCACGGCCAGGGCCATTTCCTCAGCCGTCCGGCGCACCTCGGCTTTGCTCAAACAGCCTAACGGGAACAGCGTGCGCGCAAGCTGATCCTGAGTGAGACCGAAGAGAAAGTAGGTCTGGTCCTTACCGCGATCGACTGCACGCCAGAGCCGATACCGGCCGCTCTCGGGATCGCAGTCAATGCGGGCGTAGTGTCCGGTGGCGATCTGCTCAGCGCCGACAGCGTCGGCCATTTCAAGAAACTGGTCGAACTTGATGAAGTTATTGCAAAGCGTGCACGGGACAGGCGTGCGGCCCGCCAGGTACTCGGCCACGAAGGGCTTCACGACGCGTTCTTCGAACTGCTTTTCGAAATTCACGACATAATACGGAATCCCGATCTGCTCGGCCACACGCCGGGCGTCGTAAACGTCATCGAGTGAGCAGCAGCGGCCCGCGCCGCCATCGGAGGCAAGCTCCGGCAGCCGGCGCTGATTCCAGAGCTGCATCGTCAAGCCGATGACCCGCATGCCCCGCCGCGCCAGCAGGCCCGCCACGGTAGAGCTATCGACGCCGCCGCTCATGGCAACAGCGATGGGAGAGCCGGAGTGGGTGTCAGGCATGAGTACGAACAGCCGGCGAGAGTTTGCGCAGATGCGCGACCGAGGCGTCGAGGGCTTGAATCAGCGCATCCACCTGCGCCTCGTCGTTGGAGCGGCCGAGCGAGAACCGAATGCTTGCCCGCGCGCGCTCCGGGCTCAGTCCCATCGCCGTCAAAACGTGCGATGGCTCAACCGCGCCGCTCGAGCACGCCGAGCCGCTCGAGACCGCGAATCCGCGCAGATCGAGAGCGATTACAAGAGCCTCTCCCTCCAGATTATCGAAATACACATTCAGCGTATTCGGAACCCGTGCTGACGGGCTGCCGTTCACGCCAGTTTCCGGAATGCGGCCCAGGATTCCTGATTCCAGGCGGTCGCGTAGAGCAGCGAGACGAGCGGATTCCTCCGGCAAATCCGCCGCGGCGATCTCCGCGGCACAGCCGAAGGCGGCCGCGCCCGGAACATTTTCGGTGCCTGCGCGGCGGTCGCGCTCATGGTGTCCCCCGAAAACGATAGGACTGATGCGCATGCCCTTGCGTACGTACAGCGCGCCGATACCTTTCGGCGCATAGATCTTATGCCCGCTCATGCTGTACAGATCCACTCCGAGCGCCGCCACATTTACGGGGATTTTGCCGAGCGCCTGGACTCCGTCCGCGTGCATCAGTATCCCGGCTTCCCTCGCGATCGAAGCGATTTCCGCGACAGGCTGGATCGTTCCCGATTCGTTGTTCGCGTGCATGACCGAGATCAGCACGGTATCCGGCCGTAGAGCGCGGCGAACTTCGTCGGGATCGACAACGCCGTCGGACCCCACCGCAAGATACGTCACCATGACGCCTTCGCGCTCCAGTTGCGCACAGGCGCCCAGCACCGCGGGATGCTCGATCGCAGTCGTAATTACGTGGCGGGACGTTCGGTGCGAGTGCCGCACCGCTCCCAGCACAGCCAGGTTATCGGCTTCCGTGCCACCGCTTGTGAAGACGATCTCCTGCGGGGCACAGCGCACCAATCCGGCCACCTGTCGTCGGGCGTGCTCCAGGCGCTGCTTGGCTGCCTGACCGAAATGGTGGATGCTGGAGGCGTTACCATACACTTGACCGAGACACGACGCCACTGTTTCGAGCACAGGGCCCGAAACCGGCGTTGTTGCGTTGTGGTCGAAATAGAAACGCTGCACTTACCAATATCTTAGCAATGGAGCAATGCCAAACCCTGTTATAACGTTGACTACAGACTTCGGATTGTCGGACCATTTCGTGGGCGCGATGAAGGGCGTAATTCTGGGGATCTGCCCGGCGGCGCGCATCGTGGATATTACTCACCAGATCACGCCTTTCGAAATTCCGGAAGCCGCCTTCGTCATCGCGCAGGCATATCGCCTCTTTCCGCGCAAAACGGTGCACGTGATCGTGGTCGATCCCGGCGTGGGTACCTCGCGCCGCCCGATTGTCGCGGAGGCCGCCGGCCAGTTATTCGTCGCCCCGGATAACGGCGTGCTGTCTATGGTGCTGGCCGACGCGAAGGCTCGGGTCCGCGAGATCACCGCCAGCCGCTACTTCCGGAAACCGGTGAGCCAGACGTTTCACGGACGCGATATTTTTTCGCCGGTAGCGGCGCATTTGGCCAAGGGCGTTCCCCCTGCGCGGATGGGGAAATCCATTGACGATTGGCTGAGAACCAGATTCGGGCGTCCGGAACGCACCGGTAAGAGGGCCTGGACCGGCTCAGTCCTGAAGATCGACCGTTTCGGCAATCTGATTACCAATTTCCCGGCCGGCGATTTTCCGGAGCTCGAAAAAGAGTCGTTCTCGCTTGCCGTCGGCCCGCAGAATGTAACGACGATGGCGCGCAACTACGCCGAGTCCTCACCGGGCAAAGTGTTTGTAATCGTGGGCAGCTCGGGGTACCTGGAGGTTTCTTCGAACCAGGCTTCCGCGGCAAAGATTCTGGGTTGCGCCGTGGGCGCTCCGGTAGAACTCACGGTTTATGGAACCGCTTCAGGAGAATAAAAGCTCAGGACATTATCTCCCTGGCGCAATTGCCGATACCGCGCGAGCGCGCCGGAGCGCTCTGGCAGCGTGAAGTGCACCGAATGTTGGGCAATCACAAGAGGCGCGGCGATTGCAGCCAGCGCCTCAAGAGCGGAGCGGTACTCGCGCTGGACATCGTAGGGCGGGTCGAGAAAGACGATGTCTGCGGAACGGCGGTTCAGGTTCGGGACTACCGGTCCGGGTACGATGACTGCCCGTTCTCGGATCTCCAGCATAGCCAGGTTTTCGCGGAGGACGGCCAGGGCCCGCCGATCCCGTTCGAGAAAAATGACGCGCGCCGCGCCGCGGCTGAGCGCTTCGATGCCCACGGCGCCCGTTCCCGCATAAGCGTCTACGAAAACGGCGCCTTCGATTCGAGGCGCCAGGATATCAAACAGCGTTTCCCGCAGGCGGTCCGGCGTAGGCCGGGTAGCCAAGCCGGGAACGGCCTTGATCCGCCGCGACCGGAACTCTCCGCCGATGACCCGCATCAGCCTGCAGTAACGAGGCCATAACGCCGCTGCCAATGCTCCCGTATATAAGCGGTCAGGCGCTCCAGTTCATCCTGCGAGGGCGGATGGAGGACCAGCGCGGTGGCCTCGCGGCGGGCGATCTCGAGAATCTCCTGATCGCGTAGAATATTGGCCACGCGCAGCGAAGGCAGGCCGGATTGTCTTGTGCCGAAGAACTCGCCCGGTCCTCGCAGCTTCAGATCGATCTCGGCGATATGAAATCCGTCGGTTGACTCTCGCATGGTCCGGACACGTTCCCGCGCGGCGTCGTTGAGTTTTTCCGTCACCAGGATGCAGTAACTCTGCTCGGCGCCACGGCCGACGCGCCCGCGGAGCTGGTGCAGTTGTGCCAGGCCGAAGCGTTCCGCCTGCTCGATGACCATCACCGTGGCATTCGGGACGTCGACTCCGACTTCAATCACCGTGGTCGAGACCAAAACCTGGATATCGCCCCCCTTGAAGCCTTCCATCACAGCCTCCTTTTCGGCTGCCGGGAGGCGGCCGTGCAGCAGTCCCACTTTCAGATCCGGAAAGACTTCGCGCGAGAGGTGCTCGTACATCCGCTCGGCAGCCTTCATGGCCTGGGTCTCGGAGTCTTCGATGACGGGATAGACGACATAGGCCTGTCTTCCTTGGTCCACCTGCTGTTTGAGGAAGCTGTAGACACGCTCCACCTGGTCGCTAGTCACGTGGCGCGTGGTAATGGGTCTGCGGCCCGGTGGCAGCTCGTCGATAACCGATACGTCCAGGTCGCCGTAGAGCGTAAGCGCCAGCGTTCGCGGAATCGGCGTGGCGGTCATTACCAGAACATCGGGATGTACGCCCTTCTGCGTCAGCTCGAATCGCTGCATAACACCGAAGCGATGCTGCTCATCGATAATAGCCAGGCCAAGCCGCTTGAACTCGACGTCTCGTTCGAGCAGCGCATGCGTGCCCACCGCGATATGGGCGAGCCCTTCGGAGAGCAGTTTCTTGAGCTGCCCCTTCTCGCGCGCCGAGAACGAACCCGTAAGCGGGACTGTAATGTATCCGATTTTGGAAAGCAGTTGCTTGAAGTAGAAGTAATGCTGCGTGGCCAGAATCTCGGTGGGGGCAAGCACGGCCACCTGGTAGCCGTTTTCCACAGCGATAACGGCGGCCTCAGCGGCGACAATCGTCTTACCGCTCCCCACGTCGCCTTGCAGCAGGCGATTCATCGGGTGTGGGGATTCCATGTCGCGCGCGATCTCCGCGACTACCCGCTTTTGGGCCGCGGTGGGTTTGAACGGCAGCATGGCCTTTACCTGCTCGCGTACCGGGTCCGTGAGCGCAAACGAAATGCCGGGGAGCGCGCGCGCCCGATTGCGTTTCAGCGCCAACCCGCACTCCAGCCAGAAAAATTCGTCAAAGATCAGACGGAACTGGGCAGGCGAGCGGAACGCGTTTAGCAGCCGGAGGTCGGATCCAGGCGGCGGAAAATGCGTGTCCCGCAACGCGCTTGCCCGGTCAGGGAGCCGCAGGCGGTGGCGCACCTCGGCTGGAACATCGTCCGGCGGCTCGGGGAGCTGCTGCAAGATCCGGAAGATCAGCCCGCGCAGCACGCGCGTCGTGATCTTCGAAACGGCTTCGTACACCGGCACGATGCGGCCCACGTGCAGCCCGGCTTCCTCCTCGTCTTCGGAGGAGAAAATCTCGAATTCCGGGTGGAGCACCGTCAGTTCGCCGCTGTAGCTGTCGAATTCCACTTTGCCGTATAACGCAACCTTCTGGCCCGGCGCAAGCACGCCGGCAAGATAGCCGCCGTGGAACCACTTAGCTGTCAGGACGGCCCGGGAAGAGTCTGAGAAGCGAGCCTCAAACAGGCCCAGATTTCGCTTTCGAAAGCCCGACAGTTTCGCCGAGAGGACCTCGCCGATCACCGTCGCCATTTCACCGGGTGAGAGCTGCGCAATCGTCTTGACGTTGCTGCGATCTTCGTACCGGAACGGCACATAAGCGAGCAGATCTTCAACGTTGGCGAGCCCCTTAGCCTCGAGCATCGCTGCCCGGGCCGGCCCGATTCCTTTGACATGACTGAGCGGGGTTTCCAGGTCCACGGGAAAACGGTCAACCGGCAGTCTTAGTGTACAATGCCGGAAGTGAAACTAAGTCTGCTCCTGTTGTGGGCGCTGTGCGCGGCCCGCGCCGAGCTCCGCCTCGGCATTATTGGAACCGACACTTCGCACGCGATTGCGTTCACCAAGATTTTGAACGATGACACATCGCTCGATCACGTTCCGGGAGGCCGCGTGGTGGCCGCGTACAAGGGCGGCAGTAAGGACATCGAATCGAGCTACAGCCGGGTAGACAAATACGCGGAAGAGTTGCGTAGTAAATGGCATGTCGAATTTGTGCCGGATATCGCCACCTTGTGCCGCAGGGTGGATGCCGTTCTGCTGGAGAGCGTGGACGGACGCGTGCACCTGGAGCAGGCCAAGCCCGTGATCGCGGCTCGTAAGCCGCTCTTTATTGACAAGCCGCTGGCCGCGACGCTTGAGGATGCGCGCGAGATCGCCCGCCTGGCAAAGGAGGCGGGCGTACCGTGGTTCAGCTCCTCGAGTCTCCGCTTCGGAGAGATCGGAACCACGATGAAGTTTCCCGATACGCGAGGAGTCACAACCTGGGGGCCCGGACCGCTCGAAGAGCACCATCCGCTCGATCTTTCGTGGTATGCCATTCATCCCATCGAAATGCTCTACACATTAATGGGCACAGGTTGCGAAGAAGTGACGCGCATCTCCACTCCGGATGCGGACGTGATCGTCGGAAAATGGAATAACGGCCGCATCGGCACAGTGCGCGCTCTGCGTCCCTACGGCGGATATGGCGCGGTGGTGTTTCGGCCAAAAGAGGTCTTACAAAGCAATCCGAAGGCGGCCGCTGGCTATCAGCCCCTCCTGGTGGAGATCATGAAATTCTTTGAAACGCGCCAGCCGCCGGTCTCGAATGAGGAGACCTTGGAGATCTTCGCGTTCATGGACGCCGCCCAGCGCAGCAAGGCGGAAGGCGGCAAACCCGTACGATTGCGATAAAGAACCGCTCATGTCGAACCTGCTAGAGGGCAAGCTGGCCCTCATCATGGGAATCGCGAACCGGTGGAGCCTTGCCTATGCAATCGCGCAGGCGTTTTCGCGCGAAGGAGCCGAGCTGGTGCTTACCTATCTCGGCGAACGGCAGAAGGCCTCGATCGAGGATCTCTCACAGGGTATGCGCGTTGTGGCGACGCTCCCGTGTGATGTGTCTAAGGCCGAGGAGCTCGATGCGCTGGCTGCTTCGCTCCGGGCGCTCGGAAGGCCGCTCGATGCCGTGATCCATAGTCTGGCCTTCGCGAACCGCGAGGATCTAGGACGGCCCTTCATCGAGACTGGGCGGGATGGTTTCCTTCTGGCACAAGAGATCAGCGCATATTCGCTGGTTGCGGTGGCCCGCGCGACCGCTCCGCTGATGACCGCCGGAGGTTCGCTTACTACCCTGACCTACATCGGCTCGACGCGCGTAGTGCCGAACTACAACGTGATGGGTGTCGCTAAGGCCTCTCTCGAAGCCACTGCGCGTTACCTTGCCAGCGATCTCGGACCAAGCAAGATTCGTGTAAACGCTATTTCGGCAGGTCCCGTGAAGACAGCCTCCGCGCGCGCCGTCAAGGATTTCTCGACGATTCTGGATGTTGTCTCGAGCCGCTCTCCCTTGCGGCGCAACACAGACCCGGCCGAGGTCGCCGACGCGGCCGTGTTCCTGGCAAGCGACCTGGGCCGCGGCGTCACGGGAAATGTCCTCTTCGTCGACGCAGGAATGCAGGTCATGGGACTCTAGCCTCGACGGCATGAAGATTGAAGTCATTCTGACCGAAAGTGAGATCGCGCAAGAGCTGGCTGACGCGATGGAAGCGCGTGATCTACCGGAGAAGTTTTTTTACTGGTTACCAGGCTCCGTGCATGCCTGGCTGGCTCTCTCCCGAACGGCTGTGTACGACGGACTGAGGGAGGGCTGGCAGCTTCTTTCCGGAAGGCTCGCCGATGCGCTCTCTCATTTCGACGATTCGATACCCGTCATCAGCTTCGGCGCCGGGGACGGTTCCCGCGACCTGTCGCTGATCCAGGCGCTGCGGCAGTCATCAAAGGCGCAGTACTTTCCCGTGGATGCCAGCCAGCCCTTGCTGGAGCTGGCGTGCGCCGCGGCCGAAGATGCCGATATCGAGACGGCCGGCATCAAAGCCGATATCTCCAGCCCGGTGCACCTGGTTTTCGCCTCCGATGCGGCCGAATCGCCAAAGCTGTTTCTCATGTCCGGCAATACTTTAGGAGCATTCGATCCTCTTGATGAAATTCGTCATGTGGCGGACTGTCTGCGTCCGGAGGACCGGCTGATTGTCGATGGCGAGTTATGGCGCGAAGACACTCTGACGCGCCGCCAAGCCAAACCAGTGGGGACGTTCCTATTTGCTCCCCTTCTTGCGATGGGTATCGCAAGCGAAGATGGCAACGTCCGATTCAACCATAAGCGCGACGAACGTCACGCGGGCCTGAACCAGATCCGCCGATTCTTCCATGCCGAGCGGGACTTGCGCGCGACTCTGCCTGGCCGCGAATTCCTGTTCGCGAGGGGCGAGCGCATCGGAATGAACTTCGCCTACGCTTACACGCCGGAAGCCTTTCGCTGGCTGTTGACCGAGCACGCCGGGCTGACAATCCTGGAGGAGGTCACAACAGGGGACGAACGTTTTCTGATTGCTTTGTGTGCGCGCCCAAAATGAATCCGGAAGACTTTTCACCAAGGAAATTCGCCCGCGGCCGACGATTCGCTTTCGACCTGGAATTCACCGCCGCGGGACATACGCTCCGCGTGCCTGTAATCCTGGTGCGCGGCGCTCGAGAAGGCAAGACTTTGGTTGTCACGGCCGCCGTGCACGGCGACGAATATGAAGGCGTCCGTACGTTACTGGAGCTCGGCAGAGAGCTGAACCCGGGCGAGATGTCGGGCGATCTTCTTGCAATTCCCGTGCTCAACCCGCCCGCATTCTGGAACGGAACGCGGACCAGCCCGCTTGATGGGGCAAACCTGGCCCGCGTATGCCCGGGCCGGGCTGATGGAACACCGACCGAAGTGATCGCCTATTATCTGGATCGGAGCATTTTGCCATACGCGGATCTGTATCTGGACCTGCACAGCGCCGGCGTCAAAATGGCGATGCCTACCTTGATCGGATATGATGCATCCGACCCGGGCTCGCGCGATGCCGCTTTCGCGTTCGATGCGCCGGTAATTTGGGGTCATCCGGAGATCGCGCCCGGTAGAACCGTTTCGGCGGCCAAGGCCCGCGCGATTCCTTTTCTATACACCGAGGCTCGCGGCGCCGGCCGCATCCATCCAGATGATTTGCGAATCTACCGGCGCGGCGTGCTCAACCTGATGCGCCATCTCCACATCCTGGAAGGCGCCCCCGAGCGGGGCGCGTGCCGCTACCACCTGCTCGGAGAGGGCAACATCGATGAGAGCATCGCGGCAGCCCATCGCGGATTTCTCATCCCGGCAGTCAGTTTACTTGATGAGGTCCAGGAAGACCAGGAGCTAGGGGCCGTGGTCGATCTGTACGGCGAACCCATCGAACACATACGGTCGCCTCGATCGGGGCTGGTCGTGTTGATTCACGAATTCCCCGTCATAGAGCCGGGCGAACCGGCATTTCTCGTTACCGGGAAGCAGTCTTGACGGCCGCACGCACACGCGGGCCCCTCGGCGGTCCGTATGTTGGTTCGATCCGATCGTGATAGCCGGCGAATGCCAAACTGAGCGGATTGGGCTTCTCATAGAAATCATATGGAAATCCAAGCTCGATCCGGCTCGCTTCATCCAGACGTTTCATCTGATCCTCGCTGAGCCACAGTTCCTGGCTTGCCAGATTATCTCGAAACTGCTCCAGCGTGCGCGCTCCGATGATCGGAATTACTTCGCCGGGCTGCTGGCGTAGCCAGGCGATAGCGACCTGGGCCGCCGATTTTCCCGTCTCTTTCGCTACAGCGAGTACGGCTTCGACGATTCTCTTCCTTTGATCCGTAAGTTTCTGCTCTCCCTGCATCATCGCGTTTGCGAGCCGTCCCGCATCGCTGCTTTGCTTGTATTTGCCCGTTAAGAGTCCACCGGCAAGCGGCGACCAGGCTGTCACACCGAGGCCCAGCTCGCGCGCCATGGGAATCAGCTCTCTTTCGACTGTGCGCTCGGCCAGGCTATATTCGATCTGCAGCGCCACGAACGGACTCCAGCCGCGGAGATCCGCAATCGTCTGTGCTCTGGCTACAATCCAGGCTGGAGTATCTGAGATGCCCGCGTAGAGAATCTTGCCTTGACGAACCAGGTCGTCGAACCCGCGTATTACTTCTTCGACCGGTGTCAAAAAGTCCCAGATGTGCAGCCAATATAAGTCAATATGGTCGGTTTGCAGGCGTTTCAGACTGGATTCGACGGACTGCATCATATTCTTGCGATTATTTCCAGCTGAATTTACGTCTTTACCGGGCGTGTGCAAGCTGTACTTGGTCGCGAGCACTACCTCGTCGCGATGGCCTTTAGTGAACTCGCCCAGAAATGTCTCGCTGGTGTTGTTTGTGTAAACGTTAGCGGTATCGATGAAGTTGCCGCCGGCTTCGCGGAATTCATCGTAGATTTTTTTGCTGACCTCTTTTGAAGATCCCCAACCCCACTCTTCTCCGAAGGTCATTGTTCCTAGACAAAGTTCGGAGGCCTTCAGTCCACTGCGCCCAAGCAATCGATATTGCATGACTCTTGGATGCGGAACCTCGCCGCTCTGCTTCACCGGAAACATGACTTTCCCTGCGATCTGCTAACATTCGCAGGACGCATGAGTTACAACCGGCTAATGCAATTTGTGCCAGGGCCGATTCGGGTTCGAGCAACATACCCGCATGCCTGAGCTGCCCGATGTTGTCGTATATATTGAAGCCCTTCAGGAGCGCATCCTAGGCCAGGTGCTCGAGCGCATTCGGCTGGCGAGCCCGTTTTTGCTGCGCAGTGTTGAGCCTGCGCCCGGCGAGGCGGAAGGCAAGCGCGTTTGCGAATTCCAGCGAGTCGGTAAACGCATCGCAATTGGACTCGAAAATAACGTATGGCTGGTTCTGCACCTGATGATTGCGGGGCGCCTGCACTGGCGTAAACGAGGCAGCGCGCTCGCAGGTAGGAACGCGCTTGCCGCATTCGATTTTGCTTCTGGAACCCTGGTGCTAACAGAAGCCGGATCCCAGCGCCGGGCCTCGCTTCTCATCGTCCGAGGTCGTGATGCGCTGAGCCGTCTCGATCCGGGAGGCCTGGAGGTGCTCGAGGCCGATCTGCCTGCCTTTTCGAGCATGCTCACTGCGAGCAATCATACGCTCAAGCGTGCCCTTACCGATCCGCATCTGTTCAGCGGCATCGGCAACGCCTATTCCGATGAAATCCTGCACCGTGCCCGGCTCTCTCCAATCGCTCTTACGTCGCGTCTCAGTGCGGAAGAAATCGAGAAACTCTACCTTGCGGCACGCGAAATTTTGCGCGAGTGGATCGACAGGCTTCGGCAGGAAAGAGGCGGGGGTTTTCCGGAAAAGGTGACTGCATTTCGACCTGGCATGGCGGTACACGGACGTTACAAATTGCCCTGTCCCATTTGCGGCAGCAAAGTACAACGCATCCGCTATGCCGCGAATGAAACGAACTACTGCGCGCGCTGCCAAACCGGCGGAAGACTTCTTGCGGATCGTGCGCTCTCGCGTCTTCTGAAAGAAGACTGGCCGCGAACGCTGGATGAAACGGATTGATGATTACTTCCGCGGCGCCATTCTTACAAATGTTTCGCGTTTCGTATCTTATAGTGGGAAAATGATCCGCTGCTTGTGGATTGTGGTGCTATCGGTATGGTGCTGGAGAGCTGGATGGGCGCAAGCATCTCCGGCGAAATCCGGTTATATCGGCAGCGAAGTCTGCAAGACATGTCACGCGGATGTCTGGTCGGGTTTTTATAAAAATCCCCATTACCGCAGCATTGCCGGCGGCGTGGAAGCTCCGGAACATACAGGCTGCGAAGGTTGTCACGGGCCCGCGCAAGCACATGTGAAAGCGGGCGGTGGAAGGAACACAATTCCACGAGCCTTTTCCCTGATGAGCCCGGAGCAGGCTTTGAATACGTGCCTGGATTGTCACGCTGCGGACCTGGGCAAAATGAATATCCGCCGCTCTGAGCACACACTGGCGCAGGTAGTTTGTACGGACTGCCACTCGATCCACAAATCGACCGATCTGCGCCTTTTGCTCGCGCGCAAGCAGATTGATCTCTGCTACGGCTGCCACAACAACGTACGCGCTCAATTCCTCATGCCGGTGAAGCATCGCGTGAATGAGGGCTTCATGCAGTGTTCGGATTGCCATAACCCGCACGGTGCGCCGCCGCCGACGTGGCGCATGGCGCAGCGCCCCCGCATGGTCGATCAAGCGCTCGTCAATGAAGAGGCCTGCCTGAAATGCCACTCCGATAAGCGCGGCCCGTTCGCTTTCGAACACCCTCCGTTGCGCGTGAAAGGTTGCGAGACATGCCATTATCCACACGGATCCATGAACACGCGGCTGTTGCGCCGTCCCGTAACGTTTACGCTTTGCCTGGAGTGTCATAACGGAGCCGACCAGTTCGGCACGCGGAACAACGGTGTGCCTACGCAAACGGTTTCCCATAATATGCTCGATCCCCGATATCAACGCTGTACCGTCTGCCACGTGCGCATTCACGGATCGAACGCAGACCCACGGTTTTTACGCTAGGAGAACGAGATGCGAGTTATTTTCCTGGCAATCATTGTTTTCATACGGGCGGCGGCACAGCAGGTCGTCGCTCCTACTCCGGAGCAGGTCGGGCCCGCGCGGGGCGAAAACTCCGGCAATTACAACATCGTCAACTCCTTTGAGACCGGTTACCGGTTCAGCCTGATCGACGGCAATCTTGGCAAGTACCGCAGCGACGTGAATTACAGGAATGGGCCGCGGCTTCTGGGCAGCAATCTGACGATCAACTCTCGCGACGGGCATGGACACTACTTCGACGAGATTGTGCTGAACACGATCGGCCTCGGCAACGATCCGTATCAATCGGCTGTGCTCCGCGTGCAGAAGAACCGGCTCTATCAATACGACATGAGCTGGCGGCTGAACGAGTATTACAATCCGGGCCTCGCGTTTTCTGCCGGCGAGCACCTTATGGACACGCGCCGCCGGCTCCAGGACCATGACTTGACGCTGTTCCCCGAGTCCCGATTCCGACTATTTTTGGGCTACAGCAGGAATTCGCAAACCGGGCCGGCGCTCTCAACGATTCAACTCTTCGATAACCGTGGAGACGAGTTTCCGGTTTTTCAGAACGTAGCGCGCCTGCGGAACACGTATCGGCTGGGAGGTGATGCGCGCCTGTTCGGTTTCAAGCTGACGGTGCTCCATTTCTGGGACGATTTCAAGGAAGACACTCCGTTCGGTCTGGACGGGTCCACGCTGGGAAACAACCCAGGGGACCGGACGACACTTACTCAATTCCGCCGCACTGAGCCGTATCACGGCACTAGCCCCGGGTGGTTCGCGAACCTCAGCCGCGACAGCAAACTGTGGGCGGCCAATGCCCGGTTCACATACGTCGGCGGACAGCGTGACTTTATTTTGGACGAAACAGCGATCGGGACGAACCGGTTCGGCGCGGCGCAGAACCGGCAGATCGTGATTGGGGGTGATGCCCGCCGTCCCGTGTCCTCCGGGGATTTGACTCTGAGCTTCTTCCCGGCCGACAAGGTCACCATCACTAATCAAACTTCGTTTCACAATACGCGCATCGACGGCAATTCCGTATACACACAATTCGATAACTCATCACTGTCGAGCAACAATATTCAATTTAATTTTCTTGGCATTCGCGCGATCACGAATTCAACTGACGCAAATTATCGCTTCTCGAAGTGGCTCGGTTTCTCGGCGGGATATCACTACACCACCCGGCGCATTCGCACGATTGAAGGTTTCGCGCTGCCCGGCTCTGAGGCGGAGAGTCAGCTATACGAGCAGCAGAACCATTTGCACGCGGGAACGTTCGCCGTGCAGCTTCGCCCGCTGAAGCCGCTAAGTATCCGGGTGGATACAGAGATCGGGCGAGCGGACCGTCCTTTCACGCCGATCAGCGACCGGAACTATCACATCATCGGCGGCCGTGTAGACTACCGCACCCGTACCCTGACGCTTTCCACAGCTTACCGGCAGAACTACAACGTCAATTCCGTGAACATCTCCACCTTCAGCTCTCGCGCGCGCAATTACAGCGCGAATGCCTCGTGGTCGCCGCGTGAGTGGTTCGGCATCGATGCCGGTTACATGAAGCTGCATCTGGATACGGTAGGCGGAATTGCGTTCTTTGCCGGGGCGCCGGAATCGCAGTTGATCCAGGGCCGCGACTCGATATATATCAGCAATATTCATTCGGGCAACATCGGCGCCCGTTTCGTCGTGAACAAGCGTGTTGACCTGTACGCCGGCTATTCGATCACGAAGGACGCAGGCGATGGGCGCGGGCGCGCCGCTCCGGCCGGCATTACGGATCCGGTCTCGCTCGTTTTCGTTCCCGTCCAGACATTCCCCTTGAGCTTTCACTCGCCTCTGGCGCGCGTCTCTGTTCGCCTGCATTCCAAGCTGCGCTGGAATGTGGGCTGGCAGTTCTATCGGTATCGCGAAGAGTTCGGCTTGTTTTCGCAGTTTCAAAATTACCGGGCTCACACCGGTTACTCCAGTCTGCTCTGGTCGTTTTGATCCGGTCGCGTTAGAATGGCAGACTGCCATGAATCGAAAGCGGAATTGGAATACGTGTGGCGCCGCCTCGCTGGCGGTATTGGTCTGTTTTTTGGCAGGATGCTCGAAGCAACCGGAGACCGCCAAACAGGAGACGCCCGAGCCGAGGAAAGAAGAGCAGCCCGCTCCTCCGCCGGCGGCAACGCCTGCTCCGGAGACGGCCAAAAAAGCGGAATCGCCGAAGGAGGGAGCTAAACCGAAGACGGCTAGGAAGCAGCAACCGAAGGCCGAGGAATCTACAGAGGCCTCTGCCGCTAAGGGCGGCATGCCGGACGTGTTTAAGGTCCGATTCAACACTAGCAAGGGCGATTTCATTGTGGAAGCTCACAAGGACTGGGCGCCTCTCGGGACGCAGCGTTTCTATGAGCTTGTGAGAAGCCGCTATTTTGATGGCGCGCGTTTCTTCCGCGTCGTGCCCAACTTTGTCGTCCAGTTCGGACTGGCAGCCAATCCAGGCGTAACCAAGCGCTGGGACAAGACCATTCCTGACGATCCGGTGCTTCGGACGAACAAGCTTGGCGCAATGGTCTTCGCCACAGCCGGACCGAATACGCGCACAACACAGATCTTCATCAATCTCAAAAGCAATCAGTTCCTGGACAACCAGGGATTTGCTCCATTCGGGCAGGTCATCGAGGGGATGGAGGTGGTGCAGAGCCTGTATAGCGGCTACGGGGAGGAGCCGGACCAGCAGGCGATCACGGCGCAGGGCAACGCCTATTTGAACGCAAAATACCCAAAGTTGGACTATATAAAGAAGGCTACGATCATTTAAGAATTGATGCCGCAAGCGCCTCTGCGAGCGATCCTGGCAACCTTGGCGGTGGCGGCGGGAGCGGCCGCTCAACTGCGGCCTGCGCGCCCTGAGTCGGTGGGTCTGTCGACCGCGGCGCTCCAGCGCGCCGCGGGCCTCCTGGAGTCTCAGGTTCGTTCGGGCGGCATGCACGCCGCTGCGCTGCTCGTGGCGCGCAACGAGCGCATTGTGCTCGAGAAGGCTTTTGGGCGGCTTTCGCCGGCTGCCGGTGCTCCGCCCGTTACGCCGGATTCCATTTTTCTGCTCGCTTCGATCACCAAGCCGGTGACTGCCTGCGCGGTAATGCTGATGGTAGAGCGCGGCCAAATCGCCCTGAGCGATCCGGTTGAGCGGTATCTGCCGGAATTTCATGGAGGCGAGCGCGGCAAAGTGCGTGTACGAGATCTGCTCGCGCACACCTCGGGGCTGCCCGATATGCTTCCGGAAAACATCGAGCTACGGCGGGCGCATGCTCCGCTGAGCGACTTTGTGAAGCACGCTCTTTCGACTCCGCTGCTCTACACGCCGGGAACATCATTTCGGTATCAGAGCATGGGGATTTTGCTCGCGGGAGAGATCGTGGAGCGCCTCTCCGGAACGCGCTTGCGCGATTTCGAGGATCGTGAAATCTTCGGTCTGCTGGGAATGAAGAGCAGCTCGCTGGGCTTGGGCGGGCGGCAAATCCGGGACCTGGTCGCATGCCAGGAGTCCGCCAATGCAAATCCTGTCGATACGGAGCGTTTCGGTGCGAACAGTTCCTACTGGCGCGATATGGGGCACCCCTGGGGGGGCATGCACAGCACGGTGCGGGATCTTGCTGTGCTGCTTCAGACGTTTCTGAACGGAGGCAGTTATGGTGGGCACCGTCTATTCAGCCCCGCTACGGTGCGGGCCATGACTTCGGACCAGAACGGCGCGGTAAAATCCCCATGGGGTCTGGGGTGGGCGCTAGGCCGCTCGGTGGTCTGGAATGCTTTCGGGGATCTGGTTTCTCCCGAGACTTTCGGCCATGCCGGCGCCACGGGCACCGTCGCCTGGGCCGATCCCAGAACTCAACTGGTCTGTGTGCTGCTCACAAGCCGGCCGTATTCAGTGGATGATGGCCGTCTGCTGCGTCTGGTATCGAACACCGTTGCCGCCGCCGTCCACCAATAGGTGTGCGGACCAACACTCCGAGAGCGGCACAAGCCGGCAAAAGTTCTGAGTCGTAACATCACGCGATAAGCATCCGTCTTTACTTGGGGATTGCTAATCTAGATCTCAGCAAGCCGTAATGCCACATCAAACGGAAACTGATCTGCGCGAGCAGAGGATACGAGTTCTGCCTGAGGCAGCGCCGGAAAAAGAGTTACCGCCCCCGCCGCGCAGGCGGCATCGCTGGGTCTGGCTCCTGATACTCGGCGCGCTGGGCTACGGCGGATATCGTTACTATCAGTATTATCAACAAAAACAGAAGGCCGCAGCGGCGGCGGCCGCCATGCGGACGGCCCCTCGGGCGGTGCCTATTGCTGCGGTGCCGGCGCAGAGCGGCGATATGCCGATCTTGCTTCGCGGGCTCGGCTCCGTTGCTGCTTTCAATACCGTTGCCGTTAAGAGCCGCGTGGATGGGCAGCTTGTTGCAATCCATTTCCAGGAAGGGCAATTCGTGAAACAAGGCGATCTGCTGGCGGAGATCGATCCTAGACCCTTTCAGGTGCAGTTGGAACAGGCCGAAGGCCAGCTTGCCCGTGACCAGGCGCAGTTAAACGACGCCAAAGCCAACCTTGCCCGCTACCAGGCGCTTTGGGAAGCGAAGGTGATCCCGAAACAACAACTTGATACACAAGCCGCACTGGTTGGCCAGTATCAGGGAACCATAGAAGCGGATCGGGCGGCCATTGATAACGCGAAGCTCCAATTGAGCTATTCGAAAATTACCGCGCCGATCGGCGGGCGCGTGGGGCTTCGCCTGGTCGATGTTGGGAACATTGTCCACGCCTCGGACACGAACGGACTGGTGAGCATCGCCCAATTGCAGCCCATCGCGGTTCTGTTCACGATCCCGGCGGACAATCTGCCTCAAGTCCTGGCGAAATTGAACGCCGGCGCAAAACTGCGGGTCGATGCTTACGATCGCGCCGACCAGAATAAGATCGCCTCCGGGACTCTGCTTACCGTGGATAATCAGATCGACCCCGCCACAGGGACTTCCCGCCTTAAAGCGGTTTTTGACAACAAAGACGGTTCGTTGTTTCCCAATCAGTTTGTGAATTGCCGGCTTTTGCTGGATGTCCGCCACGGTGTGATCGTAGTGCCCGCGGCTGCGATCCAGCGCGGCCCGCAGGGAACCTACGTCTACGTCGTTACCCCGGAGAAAAAGGCTGCTTTGCGAGTTGTGACCGTGGGCGCGTCGGAGAGCAACAATGTTGCGATCGAACGGGGTCTCGCAGCGGGTGAAATGGTAGTCGTTGACGGGCAGGACAAGTTGCAGGAAGGAAGTAGAGTCCAGATCCGGGCCACAACTGGTAAGCGCGCTCCTCGCGGCCCCAGATCATGAGCCCGTCTCGCCCGTTCATCTTACGTCCCGTCGCGACATCGCTCCTGATGGTGGGAGTCTTGCTGGCGGGGTTCGTCGCTTACCGGCAGTTGCCCGTTTCTGCGCTGCCCCAGGTGGATTATCCCACTATCCAGGTCCTGACGTTCTATCCGGGCGCCGGACCGGACGTGATGGCGTCTTCGGTGACAGCGCCGCTGGAGCGTCAGTTCGGCCAGGTCCCCGGCCTCAAGCAGATGACCTCGACCAGCTCCTTCGGGGCGTCGGTCATCATTCTCCAATTTGCACTCGAGCTCAACATCGATGTCGCCGAGCAGCAGGTGCAGGCCGCGATTAACGCCGCCGGTACCTACCTGCCGCGCGATCTTCCGAACCCGCCCATTTACAGCAAGAGCAACCCTGCCGACGCGCCGATTCTCACCCTGGCGCTCACTTCCGACAGCCTGCCGCTTTCCAAGGTGGAGGACTACGCCGATACTACCCTGGCCCAAAAAATTTCTCAGCTTCCGGGCGTCGGCCTGGTGAGCATCAGCGGCGGCCAGAGGCCCGCCGTTCGAATTCAGGCGAATCCCACCGCGCTCGCGGCCTATGGCTTAAGTCTGGAGGACCTACGTCTCGCTCTCTCGCAGGCCAATGTAAATCAGGCGAAGGGCAATATTGAAACGTCGCGCCAGTCGTTCACGATCGCGGCCAATGATCAGCTCATGTCCAGTAAGGATTACGAACCGATCATCATCGCTTACCGGAATGGTGGGCCGGTGCGCATCTCTGATGTAGCCACAGTCGTCGATGGCGCGGAAAATGTCCGGCAGGCTGCATGGATGAACACGACGCCGGCGGTGATTCTCAATATTCAGCGGCAGCCCGGGGCGAATATTATCAGC
>Ga0070741_10006875_pt1 | contig 24047 bp, 22 predicted proteins | sample Coa_R1_4_FD_66440 | JGI IMG/M metagenome (GOLD analysis project Ga0070741, IMG submission 66440) | Surface soil microbial communities from Centralia Pennsylvania, which are recovering from an underground coalmine fire - Coalmine... | ecosystem: Environmental > Terrestrial > Soil > Unclassified ...
ACCATGCCGCCCGAGTTCCTGATGGGCAAGACGCGCTGGGAGACCGGCGCGCAGCCGGTCGGCTGCACCTGGGAGGAGCACCGCGCCGAGCTCCAGGCGTACCGCGCGTTCCACGACCTCGAGATGTACTGGATCGACCCCTCGGGTCACGAGCACTTCATCAGCATCAGCGGCAGCGCGATCTTCGACGTCGACGGCCGGTTCCGCGGCTACCGCGGCAGCGGGCGCGACATCACCGAGCGCAAGCGCGCCGAGAAAGTGCTGCGGCTCGAGCACACGGTGGGGCGCACGCTCGCCGAGGCCGACAACGTGTCGGCGGCGCTGAAGACGGTCATGGGCGCCGTCTGCGAGTCGCAGAGCCTCGAGTGCGGCGTCTACTGGACGTGGGACGAAGCGAAGGACGTCATGACGTTCGCCGAGTCCTACAGCGTCCCCGGCAGCAGCATCGACGCGCTCGACAAGGCGTCGAGCGTCGGCACCTTCCGCCGCGGCGAGGGGCTGGTCGGCGTCGTGTGGGGATCGGGCATGCCGCTGTGGATTCCCGACGCCACCCGGGACGAGCGGGTGAAGCGGCCCGATCTCGTGAGCACGGTGGGCGTGCACGGGGTGTTCCTGTTCCCGGTCGTGTCCGAAGGCAAGGTCATCGGCGTGTTCGACTTCAGCAGCCGCAGCGTGCGCGAGCCCGACGCGCGCCTGCTCGAGGCCGCGCGCGTGATCGGCAGCCAGATCGGGCAGTTCGTCCATCGCAAGCGCGCCGAGAAGGTGCTGCGCGAGAGCGAGGAGCGCTTCCGCAGCCTGACCGAGCTGTCGTCCGACTGGTACTGGGAGCAGGACGCCGAGTTCCGCTTCACCGCGCTCGCCGGCAACATGCCCTCGCCCGCCGCGCGCCTGCTGGGCAAGACGCGCTGGGAGCTCGACAACAACGCCGAGCGCGACATCGACTGGATCGCGCACCGCGCGACGCTCGAGTCGCACCGGCCGTTCCGGGATTTCGTGCGCCCGGCGCTCGACCACAAGGGCCAGCTGCGCTGGCTGAGCGTCAGCGGCGAGCCCGTGTTCGACGAGAGCGGCGCTTTCCGCGGCTACCGCGGCACCGGCAAGGACGTGACCGAGTCGGTCCGGCGCGAGGACGAGCTGCGCCGCTTCCGCGCGTCGATGGACCTGTCGGGCGACATGATCTTCCTGATCGACCGCGAGCGCATGCGCTTCATCGACATGAACGAGACCGCGTGCCGCTCGCTCGGCTACTCGCGCGAGGAGCTGCTGCAGAAGGGACCCCAGGACCTGCTGCCCATCACGCGCGACTCGCTCGAGCTCGCCTACGACGACATGATCCGCACCGGCCGGATGCACAGCGGCATGCGCAGCCATTACCGGCGCAGGGACGGGTCGCTGCTCCCGTTCGAGTCGACGCGCCGCGTGCTGCGCTCGGCCGACCGCTGGATCGTGGTCGTCATCTCGCGCGACACGAGCGAGCGCATCGCCGCCGAGGAGGCGCTGCGACGGAGCAACGAGCGCTTCAACCTCGCGGTGCGGGCCACGAACGACATCATCTGGGACTGGAACCTGATCACCGACGAGCTCTGGTGGAACGACAACCTCACCAAGGTGCTGGGCTACGAGCGCGAGGAGATCGACCCGAGCAACCGCTTCTGGTACGGCAACATCCATCCCGACGACCGCGACCGGGTCGAGAGCGGGCTCGCGCAGCTGCTCGACTCGGGCGGCGCGAACTGGAGCGACGAGTACCGGTTCCGCCGCGCCGACGGCACCTACGCGCACGTGTTCGACCGCGGCCACGTCGTGTACGACGAGAACGGCAGGCCGGTGCGCATGATCGGCGCGATCGCCGACATCACGCGCCGCAAGGAGACCGAGGAGACGGTGCGCAGCCAGGCGCTGCAGCAGCGCCTCATCGCCGAGTTCGGCCAGCAGGCGCTCGCGAGCGCGGACCTCGAGGACGTGCTGAACCACGCCGTCGAGCTGGTCTCGGTCACGCTCAAGGTCGACTACTGCGAGGTGCTCGAGCTGAACGCCGACGGCAAGGCGCTGACCTACCGCGCCGCCGCCGGCTGGCCGCCCGAGTGGGTCGGGCGGCGCGTGGTGCAGGTCCGGGCCGGCGGCATGCTCGCGCACGTGCTCGCCTCGCGCGAGCCGGTCGTGGTCGAGGACCACTCGGCGGAGACGCGCTTCCCGGGGTCGGCGCTGATGCAGTTCGGGATCCGCTCGGGCATGCAGGTGCCGATCATGGGCAGCCAGGGCGCCTACGGCGTGCTCGGCGTGCACCGCTTCACCGTGCACCGCTTCAGCCGCGACGACGCGAGCTTCCTGCAGAGCGTCGCGAACATCCTCGCCGTCGCGATCGACCGCAAGAGCGCGGAGGAGCAGCTCGCGCACCTCGCGCAGTTCGACGTGCTCACCGGGCTGCCCAACCGCTACCTCTTCCACGACCGCCTGGTGCAGAGCATCGCGCAGGCGAAGCGCGCCGCGCGCGCGATCGCGGTGCTGTTCATCGACCTCGACCGCTTCAAGCTCGTCAACGACACGCTCGGGCACCGCGCCGGCGACACGCTGCTCGCGGAGGCGGCCACGCGGCTCGCCGACTGCGTGCGCAGCGGCGACACCGTCGGGCGCTTCGGCGGCGACGAGTTCGGCGCCATCCTCACCGACCTCGGCCGCGCCGCCGACGCGAGCCTGGTCGCGCAGAAGATGATCGACGCGCTGTCGCAGCCGTTCCAGCTCGACGGGCAGGAGACCTTCATCTCGGCGAGCGTCGGCATCACGATCTATCCCGCCGACGGCGAGCTGCCCGAGTCGCTGGTGATGAACGCCGACACCGCCATGTACCGCGCGAAGGAGCAGGGACGCAACACCTACCAGTACTTCACGCGCGAGATGAACGAGCGCGCGCTCGCGCGCGTGCAGATGGAGGCGTCGCTGCGGCGGGCGCTGGAGCGCGGCGAGTTCCTCATGCACTACCAGCCGAAGATGGATCTCGCGACCGGCGCGATCAGCGGCTTCGAGGCGCTGATGCGCTGGCAGCACCCCGAGCGCGGCATCGTGTCGCCGCTCGAGTTCATCCCGGTGCTCGAGGAGACCGCGCTCATCATCCCGGCGGGCGAATGGGCGATGCGCGAGGTGTGCCGCCAGGTGAAGGCCTGGAAGAGCCGGGGGCTCGACGTTCCCCCGGTCGCGGTGAACCTGTCCGCGCGGCAGTTCGGGCACAAGAACCTCGACGCGACCGTGCGCCGGATCCTGTACGAGACCGAGGTCGAGGCGTCGCTCATCCAGTTCGAGCTGACCGAGTCGCTGCTGATGAAGGATCCCGAGAGCGCGGCGCGCACGCTGAAGGCGCTCAAGGAGTCGGGCGTGGCGGTGTCGGTCGACGACTTCGGCCAGGGCTACTCGAGCCTCGCCTACCTCAAGCGCTTCCCGCTGGACGCCCTCAAGATCGACCGCGCCTTCATCCGCGACGTCACGATCGACCCCGAGGACGCGGCGATCACCTTCGCCATCATCGGGCTCGCGCACAGCCTGAAGCTGCGCGTCATCGCGGAGGGCGTCGAGACGCGCGAGCAGCTCGACCTGCTGTTCGCGCACGGCTGCGACGAGATCCAGGGCTTCTATTTCGCGTCGCCCGCGTCGGCGCAGGAGTGCGAGCGGTTGCTGCGCAAGGTGGCGTAGCGCAAGGGGATCGCGCGCACTATCATGCGCCTGTCTTGAGGCCCAAACTCCTGCTCGAACACCTGCGCCCGGTGCTGGCGCCGGTCGTGGTCCTGGTGGCGTCCGCCGTGGTCGTGTGGATCGGCTCGCTGCCGGACTCGCTCTCCGGCCTGACCGTGCTCGGGCCGTACTTCGTGCTGCTGCTCGGCGCCATCATCGCCGTGTGGTTCAACCGCGGCCGCGCCTTCGTCGCGCTCGCCTCGCTGTTCGCCGCGTACGCGGGCTACCGCATCGCGCTCGAGTTCGGCGCCGACAGCTTCACCGCGCGCGCCGTGTTCACCGCGCTCTCCGTGCTGGTTCCGCTGAACGTGCTGATCGCGCTGCTCTTCCCCGAGCGCGGCGTGGTCCAGCACCGCAACTACCGCTGGCTGCTGCTCGCGCTCGCCGAAGTGCTGCTGGTCGCCTGGGTCGCGAGCGCGGGACGCTCGAGCCTCTCGGGCGTCGCCTGGCACGGCGTGCTCGACCACTGGCTGCTCCGGTCGCCGCCCGCGCCGATCGCCGGGCGCATCGCGTTCGCCGCGGCCCTCGTCGCCGCGCTCGCGCGCGCCTGGCCGCGTCCCGCGGTCGAGGTGCGGCCGATCGACGCCGGCCTCGCGGGCGCGCTCGTCGCGTTCTTCGTCGCGTGCGAGTGGGCGCGCTCGGGCAGCGTGTTCGCGATCTTCATGTCGGCCGCGGGCATCGTGCTGCTCGTCTCGATCCTGCAGGAGTCGCACCGGCTCGCGTTCGTCGACGAGCTGACCGGCCTCCCGGGCCGGCGCGCGCTCGAGGAGCGCCTCTCGGGCCTCGGACCGGTGTATACGGTGGCGATGGTGGACGTGGACCACTTCAAGAAATTCAACGACACGCACGGTCACGACGTCGGCGACCAGGTGCTCAAGCTGGTCGCCTCGCGGCTCGCCGAGATCGACGGCGGCGGCAAGGCGTTCCGCTACGGCGGCGAGGAGTTCGCGGTCGTGTTCGCGGAGCACCCGCTCGACCAGGCGCTGCCGCACCTCGAGGCGATGCGCGACTCGATCGAGCGCTACCGCATGGCGGTGCGCGGGCTGGACCGCCCGAAGGACCCCGAGACCGGACTGAGGATGCGCATCCCGGGAACGCCGTCGCAGGCCGACCGCACGCTCTCGGTCACGGTCAGCATCGGCGTCGCCGAGCGCGACGGCATGCTGACCGCCGCGGGGCAGGTGATCCGCGCGGCCGACGCCGCGCTCTACCGCGCGAAGCGCGGCGGACGCAACCGCGTGTGCCGCTAGCGATCCAAGCCTCATGGCCTACTCGGTGAAAGAGATCTTCTATACGCTGCAGGGCGAGGGCGCGAACGCGGGGCGCCCGGCGGTGTTCTGCCGCTTCGCCGGGTGCAACCTGTGGAGCGGCCGCGAGGCCGACCGCGCGCACGCGGTATGCAAGTTCTGCGACACCGACTTCGTCGGCACCGACGGCGCGGGCGGCGGCAGGTTCGACGCCGCCGAGGCGCTCGCCGAGCGCATCGCCTCGCTGTGGCCGGGCGGGGGCTCGCGCTTCACGGTGCTGACGGGCGGCGAGCCCGCGCTGCAGCTCGACGCGGAGCTCGTGCGCGCGCTGCACGCGCGGGGCTTCGAGATCGCGATCGAGACGAACGGCACCGTCGACGTCGCGCCCGGCGTCGACTGGATCTGCGTGAGCCCCAAGGCGGGCACCGAGGTCAAGGTGCGCCGCGGCGACGAGCTGAAGCTCGTGTTCCCGCAGGAAGGCGCGCGGCCGGAGGACTTCGAGGGCTGGAGCTTCGGGCACTTCCTGCTGCAGCCGATGGACGGGCCGGAGAAGCGCGAGAATACCGAGCGCGCCATCGCCTACTGCATGCGCAACCCCCGGTGGAGGCTCAGCCTCCAGACGCACAAGCTGATCGGCATCCGCTAGAGGACGACGTGGAGATCTACCAGGAGTTCGGCTTCGACGCGGCGCACCGCTTTCCTGGAGCGCCCGAGGGGCACCGCTACCACGGCGTGCACGGGCACTCGTTCACCGCGCGCGTCGTGGTGGCGGGCGCGCCCGACGCGCGCACCGGCTTCGTCGCCGACCTGGGCGAGCTCGAGCGCGCCTGCGCCCGGCTGCGCGAGTCGCTCGATCACCGCTTCCTGAACGAGGTGGCCGGGCTCGAGGTCCCGAGCCTCGAGCACATCGCCATGTGGATCTGGGAGAAGCTCGCGCCCGCCTTCCCCGGGCTGTGCCGCGTCGAGGTGCGCCGCGACTCGGTGCGCCACGGCGCCGTCTACACGGGCCCCTGATTACTGCGTCAGGCCCTCGGCCTTCAGCGTCTCCTGCACCTTCGGCCGCGCCGCCACGCGCTTCATGAACGCCTGGATGTTCGGCCACTTCGACGTGTCGATCTTGTGGAAGTTGGTCCAGTTGAGCACGGTGAAGAGGTAGGCGTCGGCGACGGTGAACTTGTCGCCCGTGGCGTACTGCTTGCCCGCGAGCATCTTGTCGAGCGCGGTGAGGCGCCGGTCGATCACGCCGAGCTGGATCTCCTTCGCCTCGGGCGTCATCTTCGGGTTGAACAGCGCGCCGAGCTGCTTGTGCACCTCGGCCGCGGTGAAGTTGAGCATCTCCATCAGGCGGTAGCGCTCCATCGTGCCGCCGCGCGGCGCGAGGCCGGCGTCCTGCTTCTGGTCGGCGAGGTACTGGACGATCACCTGCGCCTCGGTGAGCACCTGTCCGTCGTCGAGCTTGAGCGCCGGGACGTAGCCCTTCGGGTTGACCTTCCAGTAGTCGTCGCCCGAGGCGGTCTTCTTGTTCGGGATGTCGACCTTCTCGAGGTCGAACTTGAAGCCTGCCTCGCGCAGGACGATGTGCGGCGCCATCGAGCAGGCGCCCGGAGCGTAGTAGAGCTTCATGGGTTTCCTTTCTTGCGGGGGTACGGGGATCGGGTCCGGAGATCGTTCGTGCCCGCCGGGCGGCGGGCGGCCGGTCGATAGTCTAGCGCACGTCCCGATTGGGCGTAGCATGGGGGTCCGATCCCGAGAAAGCCGCGCTCATGACCTCCGCGAAGACAGAGGAAGCAGGACATTCGATCGCCCAGCTGGCCGCGGCGATCTATGTCGAGCTCGTCGGACGCGCGTTCCTGCGGGTGGAGAACGCGGCGAGCATCAAGCCCGAGGCCGCGGTCCTCGCGAAGCTGAGCTTCCAGCTCGCCGCGACGTTCCACGAGACGACCAAGGGCGCGCTCGCGGCCCTGGGCCCGCAGAACGTCGGCTACAACGTCCAGATCGGGGATCTCGCCGGCTGGGACAAGTGAGGCGTCCGCGGCGCGAAATCCGTGTATACTGGCGTTCAGGGTTTCTGGTTGCTTCATCCGGTTAGCGACCTGCCCATTCGTGGTTCTACCCAGTCCCCGAATCCTTAAAACGAACGTGTCGTCCTGAACCGGTGGAAGGCGAGTCCTTCCCAGGCCGATCCAGGAGAAATCCATTAGCACGAGCTTCGAGAATCTCGGCCTGTCGGCCGAGCTGCTCCGCGCAGTCGCCGAGCAGGGCTACACCGAACCCACCCCCATCCAGTCCCAGGCCATCCCCGTCGTCCTCGCCGGCCGCGACCTGCTCGCCGCCGCGCAGACGGGCACCGGCAAGACAGCAGGCTTCACGCTGCCGATGCTGCAGCGCCTGGCCGCCGCCGGCGCGAGGCCGGGCCCGCGGCCGGTTCGCGCCCTGGTGCTCGTTCCCACGCGCGAGCTCGCCGCACAGGTGCAGCAGAGCGTGCGCGACTACGGCCGCCACCTCGCGCTCGAGTCGGTCGTGATCTTCGGCGGCGTCGGCTTCAATCCGCAGGCCGACAATCTCGCCGACGGCGTCGACATCGTCGTCGCCACGCCCGGGCGCCTGCTCGACCACGTGCACGAGAAGACGATCGATCTCGGGCGCATCGAGATCCTGGTCCTCGACGAGGCCGACCGCATGCTCGACATGGGCTTCATCCCCGACATCCGGCGCATCCTCGCGCTGCTGCCGGCGAAGCGCCAGAACCTGCTGTTCTCGGCCACCTTCCCCGACGAGATCCGCAAGCTCGCGTCGTCGTTCATGCGCGACCCGGCCACGGTCGAGGTCGCGCGGCGCAACGCGCCGATCGAGCTGATCACGCAGGTCGCGCATCCCGTCGACCGCGAGAGGAAGCGGGCGCTGCTCGAGCACCTGATCAAGAGCAACGACTGGACGCAGGTGCTCGTGTTCACCAAGACCAAGCACGGGGCGAACCGCCTCGCGCAGCAGCTCGGGCGCGCGAAGATCGAGGCCGACGCGATCCACGGCAACAAGGCGCAGAACGCGCGCACGCGCGCGCTCAAGGCGTTCAAGGACAACGAGCTGCGCGTGCTGGTCGCGACCGACATCGCCGCGCGCGGGCTCGACATCGAGCTCCTGCCGCACGTCGTCAACTACGACCTGCCGAACGTGCCCGAGGACTACGTCCACCGCATCGGCCGCACCGGCCGCGCGGGCGAGACCGGCGAGGCGATCTCGCTCGTCACCCCGGAGGACCGGCCGCTGCTCGCCGCGATCGAGCGCCTCATCCACCGCAAGATCGAGAGCCGCGCGGTACCGGGCTTCGAGCCGGGCAGCGCGCCGCCGGCGCACGAGCGCGAGCAGCAGCAGCAACAGCAGCAGCAGCAGCAGCAGCCGCAGGGACGCGGGCGAGGCGAGCGCCGGCACCGCGATCAGCCGCGCCGGAACCCGCCGCACCGGAATCAGCCGCGGCACGCCGCGGCCAACCCGGGGAACGGCGGGCGGCCGCCGCAGCACAATCGCCAGGACCCGCGCAACGCCAACCGCGGCCAGGGACGCCCGCAAGGCCCCCGCGGCCCGGGCGCCCCGGGCCGGCCGGGCGCACCCGCCCGACCCGGCGGCCGCGGCGGACCGCCGAGGCCCGACGAGCAGGAGCGCCTCGCGCAGATCGAGTACGCCCGCCGCATGAAGCTCGCGGAGGAACAGGCCGGCAGCGAGCCCGCGCAGCCCGCGGGCAACGGCCAGAGCGCCCAGCAGCCGTCCGCGCCGAACCCGGGCCCGCGCCGCGACCGCGCGCCGCAGACGCCGGCGCTCTTCAACACCTTCGGCCGCAAGAACGGCGGCTAGTCCGCGGGCTAGGAAGCGGCGCCGAGCTCCAGCACGAAGCGCGAGCCGCCGCCCTCGCGCGCGAAGTAGCGCGCGTCGCCGCCGTGCTTGCGCGCGATCTGGCGCACGAGCGCGAGCCCCAGGCCGACGCCGCCGGCGCGCTCGCGCGTCCCCGCCGGCCGGTAGAACGGCTCGAAGATGCGCTCGCGCTCGGACTCGGGAACGCCGGGGCCGCGGTCGCACACCTCGATCACGGCCGCCGCGGCCGGCGTCTTGCGCACGCTCGCCTCGACCGGACCGCCGCCGCCGTGCCGGCGCGCGTTCTCGAGCAGGTTGCGCGCCGCGCGCCGCAGCAGCCGCGCGTCGCCGCGCACGGTGACCGGCTCGCCCTCGAGCGCCGCGTCCGCGCGCGCGCATTCCTCGGCGAGCAGGCCGAGCAGGTCGACCGCGTCGAGCGCGTCGGGCTGCTTGACCGTCTCGAGCCGGCTCGCGAGCAGGATCTCGTCGACCAGCGCGTCGAGCTCGGCGATGTTGCGCGCGAGCTCCTCGCGCAGCTCGGGCCGCGCGTCGGCGCGCAGGATCTCGATGCCCATGCGGATGCGCGCGAGCGGCGAGCGCAGCTCGTGCGAGGCGTTCGCGAGCATCGTCTTGTGCGCCGCGACCAGCTGCTCGATGCGCTCGGCGGCGCGGTTGAAGCTGGTCGCGAGGGCGGAGACCTCGTCGGCGCCGTCGACCGGCACGCGCGCCGACAGATCGCCCGCCCCGAGCGCCTCGACGCTCGCCTGCAGCCGCTCGAGCCGCCGCGTGAGGTGGCGCACCACCGGATAGGCCCCGACCGCGACCCCGAGCGTGATCAGGCCGAGGATGAAGAACAGCCCGAGCATCGGGTTGGGCCGGGGCCGCGGCAGCCGCGCGATCAGCGTGCGCCCGTCGGGCAGCGCGATCGCCCAGGCGTGGCGGCCGTCGGGACCGGGGATCCAGCCCCCCGCCTGGCGCCCCGGGCCCGGGCGCGGCACCGGCGCGCCCGCCGCGGCGATGCGCTCGCCGCTCGCGGCATAGAGCGCGAGGCCCGCGACGCGGCCGCGCACGCGCGCGCGCAAATCGTTCAGCGCCGCCTGCTGCGCATCGCGCGGCGCTTCGGCGTCGGCGAGCGACGCCTGCGCGAGCTCGGAGAGGATCTCGAACGCCTGGCGCGCGGGCGACGCCTCGGTGAGCGTGTGCCAGAGGAAGCCGGCGATGACCGCGAACAGCGCGAGGCTCGCGACCAGCGTCACGTAGAACTGCCGGTACAGCCGGCGCGGGCGCGGTTGAGTCACGAGGCCTCGCCGTCGTCCTGGACTTTGGCGAAGACGTAGCCCGCGCTGCGCACGGTGATGATGCGCCGGGCCCGCTTGGGATCGTCCTCGATCGCGGCGCGGATGCGCGAGATGTGCACGTCGATCGAGCGGTCGAAGGCCTCGAGCGGCTCGCCCTTCACCAGGTCCATCAGGCTCTCGCGCGACATGATCCGGCCCGCGTTCTCGGCGAGCGCGACCAGCAGCGCGAACTGGTAGGCGGTGAGCGGCCGCTCCTCGCCGTCGAGGCGCACGACGCGCGCGCCGCGGTCGATCTCGAGCCGGCCGAAGTGCAGCGCGGTCTCGGGCGGGCCGCTCGGCTTGCGCCGGCGCAGGATCGCGCGCAGCCGCGCGAGCAGCTCGCGCGGGTTGAACGGCTTCGGCAGGTAGTCGTCGGCGCCGAGCTCGAGGCCGACCACCCGGTCGGTCGCGTCGCCGCGCGCGGTCAGCATCAGGATCGGGATGTCCGAGCGCGCGCGCACGCGCCGGCAGACCTCGAAGCCGTCCACGTCGGGGAGCATGATGTCGAGCACCAGCGCGTCGAACGCCTCGCGCTCGAGCAGCGCCAGGCCCTCGCCGCCCTCGGCGCGCGACGACACGCGGAAGCCCGACTCGTGCAGGTACTCCGCCACCATCGCGGAGAGCCGCTCGTCGTCCTCGATGATCAGGATGTGGGCCGTCATTGCGCCGCTAGGGTACAACAAGCGCCGAAAGAAACGCCCGCCGCCGTTTCGGGCGGCGGGCGCAAGCCGGCCGATGTCATGGCCGGAGAGGACCGGTGGCGTCAGCCCGCGCGCCGTCCGCCGAAACGCTCGGACATCCGCTTCGCGAGGGCCGCGCGCTGGTCGGGCGTGAGCACCTCGGCGAGATCGGCCATCGCCTGCGTCGTGCGCTGGGAGATCTGCTCGCGCAGAGCCGCCTGCTGCGCGCGCTGCGCCTCGATGGCGTTGCGATCGATCGTCGGCCGCGAGAGCAGATCGAGCCCCGCGCGGCGTCCGTCGCGCAGCTTCTGCTCGAGCGGACGGATGTCGGAGGCGGCCTTGCGCACGATCGCGCCCGCCTGGTTTTTCTGCTCGTCGCTCGCCTTCACCGACGAGAACATGCGCTGCACCATGAACTCCATGCGGTCGGCGCGCGCCTGAGGATCGTTGCGGTGCCAGCGGTGATGCATCCCGGGACCGCCGCCCTCGGGCGCGCGGTCCTGGGGCGCACGGTCCTGCGCGAACGCGGGCGCGGCGATCGCGCCGCCGAGGAGGGCCGCGATCGCGGTCCGCTTGAGACTGCCTTTCATGATCGACTCCTGTTCGGATGACGGCGGGTCGCCGTCGATGGGGTCAATCTACGCGGCAGCCGTAACGGCCGTTTCTCCGGCGGGTAAAGTTTTGTAAAGGCGCAGGGAACGAAAACGGCGCCCGTAGGCGCCGTTCCGGTGCGAAGGCAGGACGAGACTACGTGAGCATCGCGTCCTGGGGCGCGTCGGTCTTCAGCGAGAAGATGTCGGCCCAGGCGACGCGCACGTTGTCCGCGCTCGCGGTCTCGAGAACGAGCGCCTCGCTCGACTTCTCGACGATGCGTCCGGTGATGCGCTCGCCGCTCTTCAGGATCACCTCGTCGGCGAACGCGGGTGTCGCCACGATGAGACCGCCCGTAACGGCGAGGAGCAACGACAGGGTGCGGAATCGGGTCATGGTTTTCTCCGGCGAAACGACCGTGGGCCGGGCGGAGCAGAGGCTCGCAAGTCGGTCCCGCGGATAAGTCTCTGACCCGTAAAGGAAGGAGCGGTTCCCCCAACCGCACGAGCCGGTCAGCGCATCGCCTGCAGCTTCTCCTGCACGCGCTTGTCGAAGCGCTCGACGTTCACGATCATGCGCTCGTGCGCGCCGTCGCCGATCAAGTCGCGCTCGTCCCGCGCCTCGACGCGGAACGAGAGCGTGCGTCCGTCGACCTTGACGACCTCGGCGGTCGCGCGCACGCGCATGCCCACGGGCGTCGCCGCGATATGGCGCACGTCGAGCAGCGTGCCGAGCGACTGGTAGCCCGGCGCGAGCAGGTGCTCGACCGCGGCGAGCGCGGCCGCCTCGATCAGGTTGATCATCACCGGCGTCGCGAGCACGTGCACGCGGCCGCTGCCGACGCGCGGCGCGGTGTGCTCCTCGCCGACCACGAGCTCGGCCGAGCCCGCGAGCCCGACTCTCAAATCCGGATGCAGGTTGCCCGCCATCTACCGCATGGTAGCCGAAGCGATAGAATCCGGCCCTTATGCCCGCGAGCGTCCCGCCGGAACGCCTCCAATCCTTCACCGCCACGGTCCTCGAGAAGGTCGGGCTGCCGCGCGCCGACGCGCAGACCTGCGCGCGCCTCATGCTGCGCGCCGACCTCTTCGGCGCCGACGGCCACGGCGTGTTCCGCCTGCCGCAGTACGTGCGCCGCATCAAAGGCGGCGCGGTGAACGTCGTCCCGCGCGTGCGCATCGAGCGCGAGGCGGCCGGCATGGCGCTCGTCGACGGCGACAACGGCATGGGCCACGTCGTGATGAGCTTCGCCGCGCGGACGGCGATCGCCAAGGCGAAGACGGCCGGCGCCGCGTGGGTCGGCGTGCGCGCGAGCAACCATGCCGGGCCGGCGTCGCTCTACGCGGCGATGCCGCTCGAGCACGACATGATCGGGATCTACCTCGCGGTCGGCAACGCCAACCACATGGCGCCCTGGGGCGGGATCGACCTGCTGCTCTCGACCAACCCGATCGCGGTCGCGGTGCCGGGCGCGGCGGCGCCGATCGTGCTCGACATGGCGACCACCGTCGCCGCCTACGGCAAGGTGAAGACGAAGGCGCAGCGCGGCGAGCCGATGCCCGAGGGCTGGATGATCGACCGCGAGGGCCGCCCGCTCACCGACCCGAAGCGCTCGGGCGAGGGGCTGCTGCTGCCGATCGGCGGCTACAAGGGCTACGGCCTCTCGCTCATGATCGGGCTGCTCGCCGGGACGCTGAACCGCGCCGCGCTCGGCAGCCAGACGATCGACTTCAACGCCGACGACACCTCCGTGACCAACACCGGCCACGCCATCGTCGCGCTCTCGATCGCGGCCTTCGGCGACGTCGCCGCGTTCAAGCGCGACGTCGACCGCGTCGCGGGCGAGCTGCGCGCCTCGCGCCGGCTGCCCGGCGTCGAGCGCGTCTGGCTCCCGGGCGAGCAGAGCCGCGCGAAATTCGAAGAGCGCTCGCGCGCGGGCGTGCCGGTGCCGCCCGCGCTGCGCGAAGCGCTCGACCGCCTCGCGCGCGAGGTCGGCGTCGCGCCCCTCGACTGACAAGGACCCCCATGGCCTCCGACATCGCGAGCGTGCTCATCTACGGCTACGGCGTCATGGGGCGCGGCGTCGCGCGCACCTTCGCCGATGCCGGCTTCGACACCGTGGTGAAGAGCTCGCGCGCGGCCGGGCTCGCCGACCTTCCCGCGAAGGTGCGCGCGGTCGACAAGCTTCCGGCCGAGGCGCCCGACCTCGCGATCGAGTTCGTCCCCGAGGACGTCGCGACCAAGCAGGCGGTCTACGCCGAGATCGAGGCGGCGTACCCGCGCAAGGACGTGCTGATCGCGACCGGCACCTCGGGCCTGGACCTGGTGAAGCTCTCCGCGAAGATGAAGGATCCGACGCGCTTCGTCGGCATCCACTACTTCATGCCGGCCGACACGACGCCGGTGGTCGAGGTGATGGCGGGCCCGTCGACGCCGCGCGAGGCTGTCGACCGCGCCGCGCGGGCGCTCGAGCGCACCGGCAAGGAGACGGTCGTGCTGTACAAGCCGATCGTCGGCTTTCTCATCAACCGGCTGCAGCACGCGATCCTGCACGAGGCCTACTACCTGGTCGAGGCGGGCGTCGCCTCCGCCGCCGACATCGACCGCGCGGCGATGCGCATGCTCGCGCCGCGCATGTGCCTGAACGGGCTGATCCAGCAGAAGGACATCTCGGGCCTCAGGATCCACGCCGACGCTCAAGCGTCGATCGTGCCGAAGCTCTTCCACAACGGCGCGCCGAACCCGATGCTCCAGGGCATGGTGCGGCGCGGCCACGAAGGCCTGTCGGCGGGACGCGGCTTCTACGACTGGAGCGGCTGCGACAAGGAGCTCGTCAGGAAGCTCGCCTCGTCGCGCCTCGCGAAGCTGCTCGCGTTCCTGCACGACGGCATCGAGCCGCTGCCCGAGCGCGCGCGGCCGAAGGAGATCACGCGATGAAGCCGTCGCTCGCGCCCGGCCTCGCGACGACGAAGAAGATCCGCGTCGACGAGGCGCGCGTCATCTCCTTCATGGGCGATGACTGCCGCGTCTACGCCACGCCGCGCATCATCTCCGACGTCGAGTATACGTGCCGCGACTTGCTGCTCGCGCACCTCGATCCGGGCGAGGACTCGGTGGGCACCAAGGTCAACTGGGAGCACGTCGGCCCGGCGCTGCTCGGCGCCGAGGTGGCGATCGAGGTGAAGCTGATCGCCGTCGACGGGCGGCGCGCGACCTTCCAGGCGAGCGTCTCGGACGGCGCGGACGCGGTCGCCCGCGGCACGCACGAGCGCTTCGTCGTCGACGTTCAGAAAGTGCGCGAGCGCCTGCTCGCGAAGGCGAGGAAGGCCTAGCGGCCGAGCTTCGCGAGGAAAGCGCGCACGCGCTTCGCGTTCGTGCCGAAGTCGCCGCGCCCGACGCGCGAGTGCGAGCGCACGTCGACGCGGCTGCCGGTCCCCTCGGCCTGCACGCGGATCACGATGTCGTCGGTGAAGCCCATGAACAAAGTCGAGTCGGTCGCCTCGATCCGGCCCTCGGCCGGCACCGACGCGACGATCGTCCAGCCGAGCGACCGCGCCGCGGCGAGCGCGCGCTCGAACGCCTGGTCGCGCGGAACGCCGAGCGTCGCCGGCGCGATGTCCGGGTACGCCTTCCTCTGGATCGCGGCCGTCTCCTCGCCGCCGTAGTCCATCTTCGCCGGCGCGCCCGCCCGCAGCGGCGCGATGTCGACGTAGCGCGGCGGGTTCGCCGTGTCGGTCGTGATGTCGTTGATCGGAGCGCTGCGCCTGGCGGTATACGCCCACGGGATGCCGAAGACGAGCGCGCCGAGCACGACGCCGGCGAGCGCGAGCGCGCTCACGCGCCGCGGCGGCGCGCCGGCGATGGCGAGCGTGCCGCCGATCCCGGCGAGCAGCCCCGCTCCCAGCCCGATCCATGCCGCCCAGCGCAGCACGGTGAAGGCGAACCGGTAGTCCCACCAGCCGGCGCGGTTGCCCCAGCCTCCCACGAGGATGGACACCGCCGCGAGCGCCGCCAGCGCGAAGCCGACGAGCGCGATCCAGGCCGGCCCGCGGACGCGGCTCACGAAGGTCGGTTCGGTATAGACGGCCGATTCGTCCACGGTCGCTCCTTCAGGCGGTGCGCTTCTTCAGCGCGTCGACGAGCGGCGTCAGGATGTCCATCGGCAGCGGGAAGACGATGGTCGAGGACTTGTCGCCGGCGATCTGGGTGAGCGTCTGCAGGTAGCGCAGCTGCATCGCCTCGGGCTGCTTGGCGAGCATCTGCGCCGCCTCGAGCAGCTTCACCGACGCCTGCAGCTCGCCCTCGGCGTGGATGACCTTGGCGCGGCGGTCGCGCTCGGCCTCGGCCTGGCGCGCGATCGCGCGCACCATGGTCTCGTTCAGGTCGATCTGCTTGATCTCGACGTTCGACACCTTGATGCCCCAGGCGTCGGTCTGCGTGTCGAGCGCGTGCTGGATGTCCATGTTGAGCTTCTCGCGCTCGGCGAGCATCTCGTCGAGCTCGTGCTTGCCGAGCACCGCGCGCAGCGTCGTCTGCGCGAGCTGGCTGGTGGCGGTGAGGTAGTCGGCGACCTGGATGATCGACTTCGCCGGGTCGACCACGCGGAAGTACACGACCGCGTCGACCTTGACCGAGATGTTGTCGCGCGAGATCACGTCCTGCGGCGGCACGTTGAAGACGATGGTGCGCAGGTCGACGCGCACCGCCTGCTGCAGCACCGGCCAGACGACGATCAGGCCCGGCCCCTTCACGCGCCAGAAGCGCCCGAGCTGGAACACGACCGAGCGCTCGTACTCGCGCATGATGCGGAACGACCAGAACACCACGATCAGGACGACGACGAGGATGACGGTGCCGAAGTTGAGAGCGAACATTTTTTCAGGCTCCTTGTCTAGCCGCGAGGCTCGGGAACGACGTCGAGCTCCAGGCCGTGCATCGCGGACACGCGCACGCGCTGGCCCGCCTTGAGCGGCGTCGCGCAGCGGATGCGCCAGGTCTCGCTGTGCACGCGCGCCCAGCCCTCGCGCTCACAGTCGGCGAGGACCTCGCCGGTGCTGCCGATCATCTCCTCGACGCCGCTCACCACGGGCCGCCGGCGCGCCTTGAGCGCGCTGCCGACGACGACGAAGACGAAGGCGCCGCTGACCGCCGCGACGCCGAGGATGAGCGGCAGCGGCAGGCTGAATCCCGGCACGTCGGTGTCGATCAGCATCACCGAGCCGGTGACGAAGGCGATCGCGCCGCCGACCCCGAGCGAGCCGTACGCGGGCAGGAACAGCTCCGCGGCCATGAACGCGATCCCGAGCAGCACCAGCGCGAGCCCGGCGTAGCTGACGGGCAGCAGGTGGAAGGCGTAGAGCGCGACGAGGATGCAGATCGCGCCCGCCACGCCGGGGAACACCAGCCCGGGGTTGGAAAACTCGAAGAACAGGGCGTAGATCCCGGCGAGCACGAGGACGTAGGCGATGCTCGGGTCGGTGATGACCGAGAGAAAGCGCGTGCGCCAGTCGGGCTCGAGCGACGTCACCGCGGCGCCCGCGGTCGCGAGCGTCCTCTCGCCCGCCGCCGTGGCGAGCTTGCGCCCGTCGAGGCGCTTGAGGAGGTCGGGCACGTCGGCCGCGATCAGGTCGATCACCTTGAGCTTCAGCGCCTCGCTCGCGGGCAGGCTGACCGCCTCGCGCACCGCGCGCTCGGCCCAGTCGGCGTTGCGCGCGCGCATCTCGGCGAGTCCCCGGATGTACGCGGCGGCGTCGTTCACCTGCTTGCGCGTCATCGTGTCGCCGGCCGGGGCCTGCTTCGCCGCCTTGCCCTTGTCCTTGTCCGGGGCCGCGACCGGCTCGTCGCCGCCCGGGCGCGAGCCGCCGCCGATCGCGACCGGCGTGGCGGCGCCGAGATTCGTCGCCGGCGCCATGGCGGCGACGTGGCTCGCGTACAGGATGTAGGTGCCCGCGCTCGCCGCGCGCGCTCCGCCCGGGGCCACGTAGGAGGCGACCGGGACGCTCGAGGCGAGGATGTCCTTGATGATGGCGCGCATCGACGTGTCGAGGCCGCCGGGGGTGTCCATGCGCAGCACGACGAGCTCGGCGCGCTCGCGGCCGGCGCGCTCGATGCCGCGGTGGACATAGTCGGCGGTCGCCGGGCCGATCGCCCCGGTCACGGTCAGCACCACCACCTGCCCGGCGAAGGCCCAGGCGGGCGCGAGCACGAGGGCGACGAGGGACCAGACCCGGAGCATGGGTCCGATCATACGCCCGGGCGCGAAAGCAGCGTCTCGAGGGCCCGCGCCGCTTCGGGGGAGAGGGTGCCTTTCGCCAGGCCGAGGGGCACGGTGCGCCGCGACAGCAGCCGGTAGAGCTCGAGCGACCCGGGCGCCTGCGCGGCGAGCGCGGCGAGGTGCTTGCGCACGGTTCCGGCGTCGCCGCGGGCGACCGCGCTCCCGAGGCCCCCGGCGGGTCCGAAGGCCTCGACGTTGTCGAGCGTCCCGCGCGCGAGCGGCAGGAGCGCCGCGAGCGCCTGCTCCTCCGGGACGCCCAGGCGCGTCCAGAGGTCGAGCGCCTCCTGGACCAGCGCGATCACGAAGGCGCCGACGAAGTTCGCCGACGCGTGGTACAGGGCGCGGCTGCCGGGGGGCAGCCGGAACGGCCGGCCGCCGATCGCGCGCGCGAGGCGCTCGAGCTCGGTCGCGAGCGGCTCGGCGCCGGCGATCGCGACCGCGGCGCCGTCCAGGGAAGCGACGGGCTCGCCGGGGCGGGCGAACATGCGCAAGGGGTGGAACCCCCCGACCGCGGCGCCGTCGCCCGCGGCCTTGCGCAGCAGGTCGAGCTCGCCCGCGCCGCTGCAGTGGACGCAGGCTTTCCCGGGGCCCCAGTCGAGCCCCGCCGCCACTGTCTCGATGGCGTCGTCCGGGACGCTCAGGAAGACGAGGTCCGCCAGGGCGACGGCTTCCTGCGCCGGGACCGCGCGGGCGCCCTGGAGGTCCCGCGCCAGGGCCTGGGCCGCGCCGGGGGTGCGGCTCGAGACGGCGACGACCTCCGCCCCCGCCCGGCTGAAGGCCCGGGCGAGGCCCGATCCCAGCCTTCCCGCCCCCACGAAAGCGATCCTCATCGTTCGACCCTTAAAAAACCGACGGTTGTCACCCCTGTCCATTGTAGGGCCCGCCGGCTTTGGGGGCGGCGCCGGGCGTCAACCGCCCGGGCCGTCGCGCGTTAGTTCGGTTGCCCGGAGGTTCGGGCACCCCTACTTTGTACAGAGAGAAGGACGCACCATGAAGAGAACGATCGCAATTCTGATGGCCGCGCTTTTCGCCGGCACCACCCTGAGCGCCATTGCGCAGGGCACCGCGCCGGCTCCGGCCGACACGCCCAAGGCCGAGAAGAAGGCCGAGAAGAAGGCCGCGAAGAAGGAAAAGAAGGCCGCGAAGAAGGAAAAGAAGGCCGCGAAGAAGGCCGAGAAGAAGGAAGGCTGAGTTTCTTTCAGCGCGCGGCGTCCAGCGCCGCGGAAGGCAAAAAGGCGGGCCCTCCCGCCTTTTTGCTTTTGGGGTTATGGTGCGGCTTGAGAAGCCGGCGGGCGTCCCCATCTAGCGCCCCGATCCCCTCCCGCAACGGAGACCGAACCCATGGTCAAGCGCGTTTTCCTGTTCCTCGTCACCAACCTCGCCGTGCTGCTGCTGCTCTCGGTGGTGCTGAGGGTCCTCGGCGTGGACCGCTTCCTCACCGCGAACGGCATCGACTACGGTCAGCTGCTCGTGTTCTCGGTGATCGTGGGCTTCGCCGGGTCGATCTTCTCGCTGCTCATCTCCAAGCAGATGGCGAAGTGGTCGACGGGCGCGCGCGTGATCGACGAGCCGCAGGGCGCGCACGAGCGCTGGCTGGTCGACACGATCCGGATGCTCGCGCAGAAGGCGGGCGTCGGCATGCCCGAGGTCGCCGTCTACGAGGGCGCGCCGAACGCGTTCGCGACCGGGGCGTTCCGCGACTCGTCGCTGGTCGCCGTGTCGAGCGGGCTGCTGAACTCGATGAACCGCGAGGAGATCGAGGCCGTGCTCGGCCACGAGCTCTCGCACGTCGCCAACGGCGACATGGTGACGCTGACGCTGATCCAGGGCGTGGTGAACACCTTCGTCGTGTTCTTCTCGCGGATCGCGGGCTACGTCGTCGACAAGGCGGTGTTCCGCACCGAGCGCGGCGTGGGCCCGGGCTACTTCGTCACCGTGATCGCGTTCCAGATCGTGTTCGGCGTCCTCGCCTCGCTCATCGTCGCCTGGTTCTCGCGCCGGCGCGAGTTCCGCGCCGACGCGGGCTCGGCGCGCCTGCTCGGCCCCCAGCCCATGATCCACGCGCTCCAGCGCCTGGGCGCGCTCGAGCACGGCGAGCTGCCGCAGTCGATGTCGGCGTTCGGCATCGCCCCCTCGTCGTCGGGCTGGATGGCGCTGTTCGCCTCGCACCCGCCGATCGAGGACCGGATTCGGGCGCTGCAGGCCCCCGGCGCGGCCTGAGCGAAGCCGCAGCTCAGCGCGCCGGCGCGAGGTCCTTGCGGCCGAGGCGCTTCAGCGCGATCAGCCCGAAGAACAGGGCGATGCGCGCGCGCGTGGCGAGCGAAGGCCGCCAGTTGCCCGCGAGGATGCTGACGATCGCGGGATAGAGGCCGAAGCGCTTCTTCTCCGCGAACCAGACCTCGCGGAACGCCGGGTCGTAGAAGCCGACCGCGAAGCGCCGGAAATGGTGGTAGCGCTTGCGCACCACGCGCTCGTAACGCGCGAACGCCCGCGCCGAGAGGTCGCCGTTGCTCAAGCCCGCGTCGATCGCCTCGGCCGCCTCGATCCCGCCCTGCATCGCGAGCAGCACGCCGGTCGAGAAGATCGGGTCGAGGAACGCGGCCGAGTCGCCCACCGCGATCCAGCGCTCGCCCGCCATGCGCGTCGCGAGGTACGAATAGTCGACGTCGACCCGCGCAGGCGACGTGCGCTTCGCGCGCTCGAGCAGCGCCGCGGCCTGGGGCGTCGCGGCGAAGTAGTGATCGAGGCTCGCCTCGGCGCTCTCCTTCGCCTCGCGCCGGTGCGTGGCCTTGGGGATCACCGCGCCGATGCTCATCACCGTGTCGGTGAGCGGGATCAGCCACAGCCAGCCCATGTCGGGCCGCGTGAACATGCGGATGTCGCCGGCGCGGCGTCCTTCGGCGCGCGGCACGCCGACCACCTGGGCATGGATGGCGACGTTCTGCAGCATCGGGTCGTATTCGTGGCGTCCGAAACGGTTTACGATGACCCCGGCGCGGCCCGAGGCGTCGACCACGGCGGCGACGCGCGAGGACCGCTCGGCGCCGTCCGCGTCGGCGTAGCGCACCGTCACGCCGTCGGCGTCGAAGGCCGCGTCGAGGAAGCGGTGGCGCTCGCGCACGTCGACGCCGCTGCGCGCCGCGTGGCGCAGCAGGATGTCGTCGAAGCGCTCGCGGTCGACCTGGTACGACAGCGGCGTCGGCGTCTCCACCGCGTGCGCAAAGTCCGCGTACTGCTCGGTGACGCCGTCGGGCCGGCGGAAGCTCGCGCCCCACTTCGGCATGAAGCCGCCGCCGGTGATCGCCTCGAACGCGCCGAGCTCGCGCAGCACCTCGTTGTTCCAGGGCAGCTGCGACTCGCCGATGTGGAAGCGCGGAAACTTGTCGCGCTCGAGCAGGAGCACGCGCCGGCCGCGGCGCACGAGCGCGGTGGCGGCGCTCGAGCCGCCCGGGCCGCCGCCGATCACGGCGGCGTCGTAGTCCACTTTAGTCATGGACGCGAGTTTATCATTCGCCGCAGGGGATTCCGCGAGCAAATCAGGTTTCCCGCGGCTCCGGTGCGTGCCAGCACCAGTGCCAGGGCTCGTAGGCGTAGCCCTGGTCGTTGCCGCGCGGAAACGACAGATGGAAGCCGAAGCGCCCCGCGTTGCGCTGCAGCCATTCGAACGCGGCGGTCCGCTCGAACTCCTCTTCCAGCGGCCGCACGCCGTCGGTGGTGACGTCGACGGCGCGGCCGGAGTGGTGCTCGCTGTACCCGGGCGGCGCGCTGACGCGCAGGATCTCGTCGATCGGCAGGCCGCGCTCCTGCTTCGCGCGCAGGATCTGCGCCTGGCGCTCGACGCTCCGGAACGCGGACACGATCTCGAGCGACACGCCGTCGGCGCGCGCGGCGGTGGAGAGCGCGCTCCACGCGCGCGCGGCGGCGGGAACGAGCCGGTGCTCCCGGCCGCCCGCGTCGACCTCGGCGACGACGAGGTCCATGGCCTCGGGATGCTGGAGCAGCGAGCGCGCGGCGATCCGCTCCCGCAGGCGCAGCGCCTGCCAAACGCGCTGCGGCGTCGCCGGCATGTCGAGGTCGTCGGCGCCGAGCGCGTCGCACAGCGCGTTCACCGCGGCCGCGGTCGCCGGCATGATGCCGCCTTCGCCGCCGCCTTTCACGCGCAGCGCGTTGCCGGCGGTCGGATGCTCGATGGCGTCGGTGCGGAAATCGGGAAGGTCGTCGGCGCGCGGAACGCAGTAGTCGAGGAAGGAGCCCGAGGCGACCTGTCCTTCGGCGTCGAGCGCGACGCGCTCGCACAGCGCCTGCCCGAGGCCCTGCGCGATGCCGCCGTGCACCTGGCCTGCGACGATCGCCGGGTTGACGGCCTGGCCGACGTCGTCGACCGCGGTGTAGCGGACGACGCGGACCGCGCCGGTCTCGCGGTCGATCTCGAGCTCGCACACCGCGGCGCCCGCCGGGTGCGCGGGCATGCGGCCGAAGAACTTCGCGCTCGCGGCGAGCTCCGCGGAGCGCGCGATCTCGGCGAGGCCGAGCGCGCGGTCGGTGCCGGCGACGCGCACCTTGCCCGACTCGAAGACGAGGTCCTGCGGCGCGGCCTCGAGCAGGCGCGACGCCGCGGCTTTCGCCTGGTCGACGATCCCGTCCGACGCCTGGACGATCAGGCTGCCGGCGATGCGCATCGAGCGGTCCGAGTGCGTGCCGCCGCCGCCCGCGACGTACGCCGTGTCCCCGTAGCGGATGCGCACCGCGGCGATGTCCACGCCGAGCCGGTCGGCGACCACCTGCGCGAAAGTCGTCTCGTGGCCCTGGCCGGTCGACTGCGTGCCGGCGATCACCTCCACCTCGCCGGAAGGCAGCGCGGTGATCCGCACCTCCTCGACCGGAGCGCCGACGGGCGCCTCGACGTGGTTCGCCACGCCGATGCCGCGTAGCTTTCCGGAGTCTTCCGACTTGCGCTTTCGCGCCGGGAATCCGCTCCAGTCCGCGAGCTCGAGCGCGCGCTCCAGGTAGCCGGCGAAGTCGCCGCTGTCGTAGGTGAAGCCCATGACCGTCCGGTACGGCAGCTGGTCGAGCCGCACGAGGTTGCGGCGGCGGATCTCCACGCGGTCGAGCCCCATCTCGCGCGCCGCGATGTCGAGCAGCCGCTCGATCGCGTGCGTCGCCTCGGGGCGCCCGGCGCCGCGGTAAGGCGCGGTCGGCACCGTGTTGGTGAGCGCGCCTTTCACCGCCGCGTGCGCGAGCGGCACGTGGTAGACGGTCGAGAGGATCCGCCGGCCGTTCGACATCGGCACGAAGCTCACCGTGTGCGCGCCGACGTCGGCGATCCACTCGAGGTCGTAGGCGACGATGCGCCCGTCGCGGTCGAAGCCGAGCGCCGCGCGCGTGATCGCGTCGCGGCCCTGGTAGTCGGCGAGGAAGGCCTCGCCGCGATCGCCCGTCCATTTCACCGGTCGGCCGACGCGCCGCGCGGCCCAGACCACCGCGAGCTGCTCGGGGTAGACGTTGGTGCGCAGCCCGAAGGCCCCGCCCACGTCGGGGCAGACGACGCGCACGCGCTCGGGCGCCACCTTGAGCGCCTGCGCGATGGCGGCGCGCTGCGACGCCACGCCCTGGTTGCCCGAGATCAGCGTGTGCGTGCCGCTCTTCGCGTCCCAGTCGCCGATCGCGGCGCGCGGCTCCATCTGGCAGGACGCGACGCGGTTGTGGCGGAGCTCGCGGCGCACGACATGCGCGGCGCGCCCGAGCGCCTCGCGCACCGCCGCCGCGTCGCCGAAGGACTCCTCGACGCAGACGTTGCCCGGCGCGGCGTCGTGCAGCCGCGGCGCGCCGGGCGCGAGCGCGCCGGCCGGCGCTACGACGGCCGGCAGGATCTCGTAGTCCACGACGACGCGCTCGGCCGCGTCGCGCGCGCGTTCGCGGCTCGACGCGATCACCATCGCGACCGCCTCGCCGACGTGGCGCGCGCGATCCGTCGCGAGCGGGAAATGCGGCAGGTCGACCACGCGGCCCGAGAACGCGCGCTTCGACACGTCGAGCGCGTCGGCGGGGTTCGGGACGTGGCGGATTCCGTCCAGGCCGTCGGCGGCGTAGTCGGCGCCGGTCAGCACCGTCGCGCCCGGCGCGGCGCCGGCATGGATCCGCGCGATGCGCGCGTGCGCGTGCGGCGAGCGCACGAACACGCAATGCAGCTCGCCTTCGAGCGAGAGATCGTCGGTGTAGCGGCCTTGCCCGGTGAGAAAGCGCTGATCCTCGACGCGCGGGACGGAGCGGCCGACGTAGCGCGTCACTTGAGCCCGTACCGCCCTTCGGCGTCGCGGGCGAGCCGGCCGCCCGAGCGCAGCGCTTCGAG
>Ga0070741_10006877_pt1 | contig 24041 bp, 19 predicted proteins | sample Coa_R1_4_FD_66440 | JGI IMG/M metagenome (GOLD analysis project Ga0070741, IMG submission 66440) | Surface soil microbial communities from Centralia Pennsylvania, which are recovering from an underground coalmine fire - Coalmine... | ecosystem: Environmental > Terrestrial > Soil > Unclassified ...
CCTTCGCAAATGGGATATCCGCGGGACCTGCCATTAGGAAGCGATGGCCGCAGGCGTAAAGCTGATTGCCCTTTCGATAGGTGACCGTGCAATCGGCGTTAACGTTGAGGTCGCCGCGCACAAGAAGCATGCTGATCATGGACCCCGGCTGAATATCACCCTTCATCGGCGTATCCGTCGGGCTGGCCGCGAGAGCGCCGCCCAACATCGGCTCGAAACCCAGGCGGCGCAAAAGCGGTGCCGAGGCTTCCACCGCGCTCGGGGAGAAGCCGCCAAACTTCAGGGGCAGTCGCAAGTTGTCTGGCAAGAACGGGGCCCCGTCAGCCGGGAACAGGTCCGCGAGGCCAGCCAGAGTATTGTTTTCATCAAGCACCAGGCGTTCGCCTTCGCCTGCATCGCGGCTGATTCGATAGTTCAGGTTCATCGCCGGCGCTGGATGCGATGCCGACGGAGGCGCCGCTGTGGGGGCAACGTCCAGCATCTCGCCAATGGGAGTAATGCCGGCCAAGGGCTCTTTCGAAAACGGGAAGGAGAGGGCGATTGCGCCCACCAGTTTTCCATCCACGTAAACCGGGCTCCCGCTCATTCCGGCAATGACGCCGGTCTTTTCCAGCGGACCGCCCGACAGGCGAGCCAGGATTATGTCCCGCTTCGGCGCCAGAACGTTCTTCAGGACGCCAAGAAACTCGACCTGGAACTCTTCCACCTTGTCGCCTTCGAAAATCGTCCGACCCACACCCTTGAGGCCGGGACGAACTTCAGCGGAGGGGAAAAAATCGGATGTATCTTGAGCAGGGACGGCCACTGCGCAGAGCAAGAAAATTCCCAGAGCAGTTGCCGCTCGCCATGTGCGCATAAGGGGTCAGCCACTTACCCAGAGGCCAAAGAATAGTCTAGGGGATACGTCACTCACTCGTCAAGCAGACCCGGCTGATTTTTGCTTGCGTCCAGCCTCGCACGGCACGCTGCCCGATTCATAACTTGCCCTCACCCACCGTTTCGCGGTCACCCTTTCTCAGCGGGAGAGGGATCTTCACCTCTTGACAATGACCGCCCACTCTCTGCGTGGGAAAGCGTAGGTGGGCGAACACCGGGGGAGGGGGCCCGGAACCGCACCACCGCAGTTTCAATACGAAATACCCGCAAGGCTTGGTGCCGACCCGGGAACTCCCCTCCCCTTTGAGGAGGGGGCAAAGGGGTGGTGGCGACCGTTGCGCGCTGACGCTCATCCTGAAAAGTTGAGTCGGACGGAACGCCGCTGGGCGACATATTGTCACAATTCATCACGCTCAAATTTCTTTGTCACCTTTTCCCGCGGATTGCATTTATGCGTCTGAAGGCGATGATGCAGCGTAACCCGAGAATCGAACAAACCTGGCTGGAAATGCTGAAGGTAGCTGCGGATTCCAAGGAACCGCTTGTCGAGATTCTGGAAAGGGGTTACTACGCGGTGGTCTTGCACCCGACTTCAACCACGAAGGGAGCATCGGCCACCGAAGATGATTTTGAGCGGTTGGAACCCCACATTCCGAATCTTGGCGGCACCCGGGCCGTCAATTTGAATTCCGCCCCTCGCTTCGGACTTCCGCACACGGGAGATATCGCTTCCTGGGCTGGGCCCCTCGCAGCAGGGGTGCTGAACGGAGGGCTCCACGCGCTCGCCGTCGTCGAGGTTGAAGTGTTCAAGCGGCGGCTTGCAGAAAGACTCGCCGCCTGTGGCTTTCAGGTTGAGGAAAACGAGCAAGGCCTCCGCGTTGAGCAAGGGCAATTCACGGAACAGATCAACCTGCCAACCTCGATTGTCCGTATGGTCCTCTCGCGCAGCCGCATGTCCTGTGCGGCCCGGACGATCTCGACTGAAGTCCAGATTCAATGCGCGCTCACGACCGATTTTTTCCGCTTCTTCCAGCGCCGGTTTCGGGCCTACCATCCCTCCGTTCTTGGCCATTACTTCATAGCAAGTCCTGGGAAATCCTGTGTGGCCATGGGGTGGGATTATTGGGAGATTCGGGGCAAAGGGCGCCGGGAAGCAAGGCGTGTCTTCCAGGATGCCGCGGATGAACTGGAAGACCTTCTGAAGGCGCTGCCGCGCGAAGAGAAATCCATCAAGTTCCGAGACCTCTGCGGGCTAATCCAAACTGAGGTGAAGCATGATCGAAGGCAAGCTGAAGTTGACAACCCTGGAAGGTGAAGGACGGCAATTCCTCGCGCAGTCCGGCACCGGCCATACCGTGGTCATGGACGACGCGGCGGGCCGGACGGGCCCTAAACCCATCGAGTTGGCCCTGCTGGCGCTGGGCGGCTGCACGGCGTTCGACGTCATCAGCATTCTGCGTAAAAAGCGGCAGACCGTGACCGGATATGAGATTGAACTCCGCGCTGAACAGAATTCCGAGCCGCCGAACTATTTCACGCGCGTGGAGATCAAGCACCGGTTACGCGGGAGGATCGCCCCCGAAGCGGTGGAGCGGGCCATTCACCTCTCCGAGACCAAGTATTGCTCGGTGGGCGCCATGATTTCGAAGACCGCCAGGATCGAATCCACTTTTGAGATTCTTCCAGAGACTCCCCAGGAAATTCCCGCTGAGGCAGCCCGATGAAGCGACACATTCCATTCCTCGCCACTCTGTTCTTCGCCGCTGGCTCGCTGGCCCAGACCGCGCCCGCCGGAAGGACGCCACCACGATCGCAGCCGATCACTCTTCAGCAGGCGGTCGAGATTGCGCTCCGGAAAAACCCTGCCGTGCAGGCGGCGGATGCTTACGCGCGGGCGGTCGAGCAGGGGATTGCCGCGGCCAAAACCTTCCGCTACCCTCGTTTGGATTTTTCCGAAGGCTTCACGCGCGGCAATAATCCCGTCTACGTATTCGGCACGCTGCTCACGCAGGGGCAGTTCACCGCCCGGAACTTTGATCTCAATTTTCTCAACAATCCTCCTCCCCTCGATAACTTCCGCACCGCTTTCACGGCCACCCTGCCGCTCTACGACGCCGGGCAGACTTCGCGCATGGTCAAGGACGCGCGGCTGCGGTTCCAGTCGGCCGAGCGAGCCAAGGACCGCACCCAGCAGGAAATCCTTTTTCAGGTTGTGAACGCTTATCTGAACGACAGGCTGGCCAATGAAACGGTGCGCGTCGCGCGGTCGGCCGTGGAGACGACGAAGAGCGACCTCGAACGCGCCAAGGCCCGCGTCGAAAGCGGCCTGGCCGTGCAATCGGACCTGCTGAGCGCCCAGGTGCAACTGGCCCAGGCCGAGGAAGATCTCTTGAGGGCGGAGAACGCCGCGGAGGTGGCGCGCGCCGCCCTTAACGTGGCGATGGGCCTCCCTGAAGACGCTCCCACGGAAATTGCCGGTGACCTGGGCGAGCGGCAATTTGAAGCAGGGATGCTGGAGGAGCGGCAGTCGAAGGCCCTCGCCACACGCCCCGACCTCGTTCAAGCGCGGCTGGCCCGGGAGCAGGCCGTGAACGGCCTCCACGCGGCGCGGGCAGAATTCCTGCCCAAGCTCAACCTGATGGGCACCTGGGAGCTCGACAATCAGACCTTCGCGGCGCGGGGCGGCAACAATTGGATTGCGGGCGCCACTCTGAACTTCAATCTCTTTGACGGCGGAGCGAAACTGGCCCGGCTGCGGGAGTCGAAGGCGCGCGACCTTGAAGCCGCGGCGCGGGAACGCCAGATGGAGGCGGCCGTCCGTCTCCAGGTGCGAGAGGCCTACCTCAACCTCGCCACAGCCGAAAAGCGCCTGGGGGTCGTGAAGGATGCCAGCGCTCAGGCGGAGGAGAGCCTGCGAATTACGCAAAACCGTTTCGAGGCAGGTCTTGCGACCATTACCGACCTGCTGCGCGCGGAAAACGCCAGGACTGCGGCGGAGCGAAGCGCTTTGAATGCGCGCTTCGACTACCGGCTGAGCTACGCTGCGCTCGAACTCGCCACGGGAGAACTCTCAACCAGTTCCCCCGTTTTGAATCAGTAAGCTGTAATTATCCAAGAGGTTCAAAACATCCATGCTGAAGCGAACACCAACCAACTTTCTTCTTTTTTTCATGGCGGTTCTTATCGCGGTGAGCCTGCTCGCGAACTGCGGTTCGACGCAACCTCCCACCCGTTCTGCGGCCGAGCCCGTTACGGGCGTCAAACTTGAAACTGTGAGCTTGAGCCCCGCGCCCCTGATTTATGAAGCGGTGGGGACCATCCGGTCCGTCAACACGAGCGTGTTGAGCGCGCAGATCGGCGGGGCGGTCCGCGAGATCAAGGTTCAGGCGGGCGACCGCGTGCGGGCCGGCCAGCTTCTGGCGGTGATTGACGACCGCGTTCCGCGTGCCCAGGCGGATGCCGCGCAGGCCGGCGTGCAGGAGGCCTCTCACGGCCTGGCGGAAGTGGAGCAGGCGCTCGCCGCCGCCACTGCGGATCGGCAGTTTGCGGAGGCCACGTTCCGTCGCTACGAGACGCTTTTCAAGAAGAAATCCGTCAGCCACCAGGAGTTCGATGGAGTCGAGGCCAAATACAAAGCCGCACTCGCCAATGAACGTGCGCTCACGGCGCGGAAGCAGGAGATGGAAGCGCGCAACCGGCAGGCTCAGGCCCAGAAGTCCTCCGCCGAAACCGGACTCAGCTACGCGCGTATCCTGGCGCCGATGAATGGAGTCGTCACGCAGAAGTCTGTGGATGCAGGCACGGTTGTCATGCCCGGAATGCCGCTGTTGACCATCGAAGATGTGTCTCGCTACCGCCTCGAAGCGTCGGTGCCCGACGAGTTCCTCCCCAGAGTAAAACTGGGCCAGGTCGTGGAAGTCACAACAAATCGAGGCCAGGTGCCGGGACGGGTGAGTGAGATTGTTCCCGCCTCGGATCCCGGCAGTCGCACCTTTATGGTGAAAATCGGCCTGCCCAAGGAATGCCAGTGCCAGTCGGGTGAATACGCCAAGGCGGCCTTCGCGGTGGGCGAGCAGAGGGTGATCTCGGTGCCCCGCAACGGGATTGTTTCCCGGGGTGAACTGGAGGGACTGTTTGTAGCGGACCCCGCGGGGCAGGTGCAGTACCGCCTTGTCAAAACGGGGAAGACCTTCGGTGACCGGATTGAGGTGCTGAGCGGCCTCGAGGCGGGTGAGCGGGTTGCCGTGAGCGGAATTTCAAAATTGCGCGACGGCGTCCGGGTGGAGGCAGAATAGAATGACCACACGAAAGCTTGGCTTGGCGGGTCGCGTTGCCCACTACTTCATCAATTCGAAGCTCACGCCGCTGCTGATGATCTTCGCCATCCTTCTCGGCGTCTTCGCGGTCCTGCTGACCCCGCGCGAGGAAGAACCGCAGATTGTCGTCCCCATGATGGACGTCTTTGTTGAAATGCCGGGCGCAACCGCAAAGGAAGTCGAGCAGCGTGTCACTACGCCCATGGAAAAGCTCATCTGGGAGATACCCGGAGTTGAGTATGTTTACTCCACGTCGAGCCCCGGCATGAGCATGGCGATCGTTCGCTTCAAGGTTGGGGATAAGGAAGAAGACTCCATCATCAAGCTCTACAACAAACTCTATTCCCACTTTGACCTGATTCCGCCTGGAGCTTCGAAACCGCTCATCAAACCCCGTTCCATCGATGACGTGCCGGTGCTGGCGGTCACTTTCTGGAGCGGACGCTACGACAGCTACACCCTGCGGCGCATCGCCTCCGAAGTCGAGCGCGAGGTCAAAAGCATCGACGATGTCTCGGTTACGACGCTGACCGGAGGGGAACCGCGGCAGATTCGAGTGCTGGTCGACCCGGCGAAGATGGCCGGCTATGGCATCGCGCCCGCCAGCGTTTACGGGGCTCTGGAACGGGCCAATCAGCAACTTCAGGTGGGTAGTTATTCTGCCGTCAACCGCGAGATTGAAGTGCAAACCGGCGACTACCTGCGCAGCGCCGAAGATGTCGGCGCCGTGGTGGTTGGCGTCTCCGCCGGCCGCCCGGTTTACGTTCGCGACGTGGCGCAGGTCATCGACGGACCGGCCGAGCCGTCCAATTACGTCCTGTTCGGCCTGGGGCGGCAAAATACCAGGCTCGCGCCCTCGGCCCTGGGGGAGTATCCCGCCGTCACACTCAGTGTGGCCAAGCGCAAAGGCAAGAACGCGGTTACCGTGGCCGATACGGTCCTCGAAAAGATCAATCACCTCAAAGGTTCCTTGATTCCCGCCGGTGTGGAAGTGGCGGTCACGCGCAACTATGGTGACACGGCGCAGGAAAAGTCAAACGAATTGCTTGAACACCTGTTGCTCGCCATCCTCTCCGTAACACTGTTGATCGCGCTGGCGCTGGGGTGGCGTTCTTCCATTGTGGTGTTGGCAGCCGTGCCCGTCACGCTGGCCCTCACCTTGTTTCTTTACTTTATCTATGGCTACACGCTTAACCGCGTGACGTTGTTTGCGCTGATCTTCTCCATCGGCATCCTGGTCGACGACGCCATCGTGGTGGTGGAGAACATCACCCGTCACTTTCATCTGCCCGAGAACAGGAACCGTCCCATTGCCGACATCGCGGTGGAAGCGGTGGACGAGGTGGGCAACCCCACGACGCTCGCCACCTGGGCGGTGATTGCCGCCATCCTGCCCATGGCCTTTGTGGGCGGATTAATGGGACCCTACATGCGGCCCATTCCGATCGGCGCGTCGCTGGCCATGCTCTTTTCTTTGCTGATTGCCTTCGTCATTTCGCCCTGGGCCGCCATTCGCATCCTGAAGCGCGAAGGCGACCACCACGAGGAAGAAGGGCAGGAGGGCTGGAGCACGCGCCTTTACCGTCGCGTCATGACGCCGCTTCTGCTCAACGCCCGCAAGCGGCGTCTCTTTCTGGCTTCGGTCGTTTTGCTGCTGTTCGTGGTTCTCAGCATGCCCCTGCTCAAAATCGTGCGTGCCAAGATGCTGCCCTTCGATAACAAGAGTGAACTTCAGGTCATCGTTGATATGCCGAACGGGACGACGCTCGAACAGACAGCCATGGTTACGCGCGAGATCGCGCGGCGGGTTGCCCAGGAGCCTGAAGTCGTGAACTACCAGGTCTATGCGGGGACGGCTGGGCCGTTCAACTTCAACGGCCTCGTGCGCCATTACTTCCTGCGACGGGCGCGTAACCAGGCCGACATCCAGGTGAACCTGCTGCCCAAAGGTGAACGCTCCGCGCAGAGCCACGAGATCGCCAAGCGCGTGCGCCTGGCCATCGATCCCATCGGGGAGAAGTACGGAGCGCGAATCAAGGTGGCTGAAATTCCTCCCGGCCCCCCGGTTCTCCAAACCCTGGTGGCGGAAATCTATGGACCCGACCAGTCGCAGCAACTCGCGGTGGCCGAACAGGTCCGCGCCGCCTTCAAGCGCACTCCCGGAGTGGTTGACGTGGACTGGTATGTCGAAGACCCGCAGCCCGAGTATCGCCTGGTGGTCGATAAAGAGAAAGCAGCCCTCAATGGAGTCTATCCCGACCAGGTCACCCAGACACTGCGCATGGCGCTGAGCGGTTCCGTGGCGGGGATCGCGCACCAGCCGAGGGAAAAAGAAGACGTAGACATTCTCGTGCAGGTCCCTCGGAGCGAACGGACGAGCCTGAACGACCTGGGCGAAATTCGCCTGGCTTCCACGACGGGGACTCTTGTGCCGCTGAGCGAACTGACCAAGGTGCAAGAGGGAACGATCGAGAAGAGCATCTACCACAAGAACCTCAAGCGCGTCGTCTATGTGACGGGAGACGTGGCCGGCAAGGAGGAGAGCCCCGTTTACGCCATCATCAATCTGGCGAAAGAGCTGGACAAGATCAAGACGCCCAGCGGGACCACGATGGAGCGTTACCTCACCCGCCAGCCCTTTCTGACGGATCAGGTTTCGATGAAATGGGATGGGGAGTGGCAAATCACTTACGAGGTCTTTCGCGATCTGGGCTTTGCTTTCGCGGTGGTGCTGGTTTTGATCTACGTGATCGTGGTGGCCTGGTTTCAGTCCTTCCGTGTGCCGCTGGTGATTATGGCGCCGATCCCGCTGACCCTGATCGGCATCATCCCTGCGCACGCGATAATGGGTGCCTTCCTGACGGCCACCTCGATCATTGGTTTCATCGCAGGAGCGGGCATTATTGTAAGGAATTCCATCATCCTGGTGGATTTCATTGAACTGCGCCGCCAGCAGGGGATGCCGCTCGAGGAGGCCGTCGTTGATGCCGGTGCCGTGCGCTTCCGGCCCATGCTCTTGACGGCTGCTGCCGTGGTGGTCGGCGCCTTCGTGATTCTCTTTGACCCGATTTTCCAGGGGCTGGCGATTTCTCTGATGGCGGGCGAAGTGGCATCGACGCTTCTCTCGCGTCTGGCCGTGCCGGTGCTGTATTACCTGCATGGCCGGCGTGAACTCAGGAAGGCCTCGCTGCGGGCGGCGCAGTAGGCGGCAGGGAATTAGGATGCTTGACTAAGCAAGAGGTTCCTGTTGTTTCGTTCAAGGCTGTTCGCTGTGAGCCCGAAACTTATCGCTTTCATCCTGAGGCCCTTCGTTGTTCTTCTGAGCAGAGCGAGGGACGGGAGGGTTTGTAGAAACAAGCAGGTGCCGAGATCCTTTGTGGCCGCTGGCACCTCGGGATCACAAGCTATGGGGTAGTTCAGAAATCGGACAAGGCTACTACTTCGTGATGCAAGTTCGCGTCACTTCAGGTGCAGGTATCAGGGCACGACTTTAGTCGTGCCGAGACTGGCCCAGGCCATCCGAGGCGGCTTCAGCCGCTGGGTCGATTGCCCCCCCAGGGCCTGAAGGCCCGTTTCTTGTACAGCCCTGCCTGCTGTCGGCACGGCTCAAGCCGTGCCCGGATACGCCCGAATTTAACGCTTATTTGCGTCACGAAGTACTAGTCCGACACACACTTTCCATCTGGAGGAATCGAATGAGCTTGAATCGATGGCTGAGACTGATTGCGGGTGTTTTTGTATTGGCGACCCTCGCCCTCGGTTACTACGTCAATCCCAAGTGGTTTCTCTTCACCGGATTCGTCGCCGTGAACCTGATCCAGTCGGCGTTCACGGACTGGTGCCCCATGATGACCTTCCTGAAGAAGTTGGGGGTTAAACCGTAGTTCGGCTTCCAGACGACGCCTCGTCGGAGCAAAGGGCGCAGGAAACTGCTGCCGGCAGTCTGTGGCCTCTGGTATAATCACACCTCGAGGCGGGAGTCTAATCGGCTGGATTCAATCAACCAGCCGGCAAACATCAGGGGATGGATTTGGTCCGGAGCGATTCCAAGCCCGTGGTTCGTCAAACACTCGTCTGCCTGTTGGCAGGAGGCGAGGGGGAACGTCTTTACCCGCTCACCCGCGACCGAGCCAAACCGGCAGTCCCCTTTGGCGGAATCTACCGCATTGTCGACGTTACGCTCTCGAACTGCATCAATTCAGACCTGCGCCGCATTTACGTCATTACTCAGTACAAGGCCCTTTCTCTCAACCGGCACATCCGCGAGGGCTGGAGCATTCTGTCGGACGAACTGGGGGAGTTCATCCAGGTCCTTCCGCCCATGCGGCGTGTGGGCGAACACTGGTACCGGGGGACAGCGGACGCGATCTACCAGAACCTTTACTCCATTGGCAGTGAACCCTGTAAGTACGTCCTGATCCTGTCGGGTGACCACGTCTACAAGATGAACTACGAGTTGATGCTCAAGCATCACGTGGAGACCGGAGCCGGCGTCACCATCGGGACCATCGAATTCGACCACGCGGAGGCCTCGCGGTTCGGAGTCGTTGAGGTCGATAAGGAAGGACGGATCGTGGGATGGGAAGAGAAGCCGAAGAATCCCAAACCTTCTCCCGATAACCCGCGCAAGGCTCTGGTCTCGATGGGGATTTACTGCTTCAACCGTAACCTGCTGATTGAAGAATTAATGGCCGACGCTGAGGATGCCAGCTCAAGCCACGACTTCGGAAAGAACGTTATCCCCCGTCTCATCGACAAGCGCTGCGTGTTCTCCTATAAATTTCATGACGAGAACAAGAAGGAGGCCCAGTACTGGCGCGACATCGGAACCATCGAGGCCTACTATGAGGCCAACATGGATCTGGTTTCGGTTTCGCCGGTTTTCAACCTTTACGATTCCGAGTGGCCGATCCGCACATACCAGCGGCAACTGCCCCCGGCGAAGTTCGTCTTTGCGCAGGAAGGCATGCGCATGGGAATCGCCGTAGATTCCATTGTCTCCATGGGTTGCATCATTTCAGGGGGCCGCGTCACCAACTCCATCCTCTCCCACGACGTCCGCGTCAATAGTTATTGTGAAGTCGAGAAGTCCCTTATCTTCTCGCACGTCAACATTGGCCGCTATTCTCGCATCCGCAGGGCCATCATCGACCGGCACGTGAAAATTCCGGAACGCACCGAAATTGGTTTCGATTTGGAACAGGACGCCAAGAAGTATCACGTCAGCGAGAGCGGCATCGTGGTGGTTGTCCCCGAGCAAAGAATGTTCGAAGACCCCGAATAAGGTGTCGTGGAGTTGTTGCCGACGAAGGGCTTTCCCCCCTGACCTTGATGTCGCTGCTTCCTACTCGACCTCCGGCACACTGGGGAGGATGGCCCACACGCGCTCGCGGGAAAGAGCCTCGAGTTGCCGCAGCCAGGTGCGCGGTGATGCGGCGTCACTCAAAACGCCCGTGTAGTCCATCAAGTCCCGAATCTTTTCCAGAATCGACTTGGTGGGAGGCAGAAACAGGAGGCTCACCTCTTCCTGCTTGGGGATCTTGGCCAGTTGCTTGGCCGCCGCGATGGCCGCATCGAGCCCGCCCATTTCGTCCACGAGCCCGAGTTTGAGGGCGCGCTCGCCGGTCCATACCCTGCCTTGGGCAATCTTATCCACGTCTTCCACCTTCATGTGACGGCCAGCCGCAACGCCCGAGAGAAAGTCATTGTAAATGTCGCGCATATTCTTCTGCACGCTCTCGCGCTGCGCCGGAGAGTAGTTCTGAAAGGGCCAGTCGAGCGTGGAATTCTCGGTGGTCGTCACCAGATCCTTGGTCATTCCCAGCTTTTCGAATAGTCCTTTGATGTTGAACTTACCTGTGATGACCCCAATGGACCCCGTGACCGTTCCGGGCTGCGCGATGATCTTGTCGGCGGACATCGCAATCCAGTATCCGCCCGAAGCTGCCACATCCGACATCGAGACCACGACCGGCTTTTTCCGCCGGGTAATTTCAACCTCGCGGCGGATGACTTCGGAAGAATAGGCCGAGCCCCCGGGAGAGTCGATCCGCAGGATGACCGCCTTGATTGCTTTGTCGTCGCGCACGCGGCGGAACTGCTCTGACATGGTTTCCGAACCCAGGGTCGTCTCGCCGCCCGGCGAGCCGCCGCTGCGCCCCGGCATGATCATCCCGGTGGCGTAGATCACGGCGAGTTTCTCGTGGCCGTCGCGTTCGGTCCGGTCCAGATAATCGCGCAGACGGATGCGGTGGTCACTCCCGTGGTTCTTCTGCTTGACGAACTCCTCCGCCTCATCCTGATAAGCCACACGATCTACCAGGCGAGCGGCCCGCGCCTCCTCGGAGCTTAGCGGTCCCTTCTCAACCAGTTTTTTGACTTCTTCGGGGTCCAGGCCTCGAGACTCGGCGATGCCCGCGAGATATTCCTGAAACCAGTCGCCCAGCAGCGTCTCAGTGGCTTCACGATGAGCGGGCGTGTACTTCTTCTCCGTAAAGATATTGGAGGCGTTCTTGTATTCGCCGATGTGAAGCAGATCGGGATAGATTCCCAGTTTGTCGAGGAATCCACGGAAAAATGTGCTGGAAGCCATCATGCCCCGAATGTAAAGGAGGGACTTGGGAAGCAGGATGACGGTCTTGCAGGTGGAAGCGAGGTAGTAGGACCGGTTCGTGCCGAACTCCAGATAGGCAACGCTGAACTTCCCCGAGCGGTTGAATTCCTGGATCTTGTTGCGCACCTCTTGCAGCTTGCCCATGCTCATGGTGGACTCGCTGACCCTGAGGAATACTCCCGTAATCCGTGGATCGTTCTGCGCACGGTCGAGAGCCTCCACAATATCGGTAACAGTGGTTGTCCCGCCTGCAAGCAGGTCCGTAAGAACATCCTGCGGGGCCTGCTCGGAAACCGACCCCTCAATGCGCATCGTCAGAACTGTGTCCGGCTTGATGCGTCGTGCGAAGTAAAGCAGCGCGATGCCCGCAATCTGAAGAACCAGAACAAGCACGACGAGGATCAGTATGATCTTTCCAACTTTCTTCATGGAAACCTCCAATGCCCTTTTGGCGCCGCTCGGACAGTGCCCTATGCTAAAATCGCCCGTTCGCTGATCGAGGGCGGATGAGGCCAGGCGAACGGTCGACATCTGCTGAACTCAAATCTTACTCGAGGATTGATAATATGGCACAAATAGACCTGATTACAGGGCGAGAAATCCTGGATTCCCGCGGCAACCCCACCGTCGAAGCGGACGTGGTCCTGCGCGATGGTTCGTTCGGCCGGGCAGCCGTCCCTTCGGGCGCATCCACCGGCGAGCACGAAGCCGTCGAACTCCGGGATGGCGACAAGCGACGCTACCTGGGCAAAGGCGTTCTGCAAGCCGTTGAGAACATCAATACCGTGATCGCCCGCGAACTTGGCGGACACGAGGCCAGCAGCCAGGCGGAAATCGACGAACGTATGATTGCGCTTGACGGCACACCGAATAAGGGCAAGCTGGGGGCGAATGCCATCCTGGCGGTCTCCATGGCGGTGTGCCGCGCAAGCGCCCACTCGGCCCGTATTCCGCTCTACCGCTACCTGGGTGGTTTGCAGGCGCGCGTGTTGCCTGTGCCCATGATGAACGTCCTGAACGGTGGCGTGCATGCCGACAATACGGTAGACTTCCAGGAATTCATGATTATGCCGGTGGGGGCGGAGAGCTTCGCCCAGGCTCTGCGCATGGGAGCAGAGACTTTTCACACGCTCAAGAAGGTGCTCAAAGACCGCGGATACAACACCTCAGTCGGTGACGAGGGCGGATTCGCACCCAGCCTCAAATCGAACGTCGAAGCTGTGGAAGTGCTCCTGGAAGGTATTGAGAAGGCGGGCTATTCCCCCGGCCACGACATTTGCATTGCGCTCGATCCCGCTGCGAGTGAAATGTTTCAAGATGGCAAGTATGTCTTTTTCAAGTCCGACAAGTCGGAAAAATCCTCAGAGGACATGGTAAGGCTTTACGCGGACTGGGTACGGCAGTATCCCATTATCAGTCTCGAAGACGGACTTGCCCAGGATGACTGGGACGGGTGGAAAATGCTGACGGATGAGCTTGGCGCGAAAGTCCAGCTCGTCGGCGATGATCTTTTTGTCACTAACACTGAGCGGCTGGCACGGGGAATCGAGGAGGGCACGGCGAATTCCATACTTATCAAGCTGAACCAGATCGGAACCGTCACGGAGACCATCCGGGCGATCGAGCTTGCCCGCCGCCACGGTTACACTTCGGTTGTGTCTCACCGCTCCGGCGAAACCGAGGACGCTTTTATCGCTGACTTTGTTGTCGGCTTGGGTACTGGGCAGATCAAGACAGGGTCGGTCAGTCGCAGCGACCGGATTGCGAAATACAACCAGCTTCTGCGTATCGAGGAGGAGTTGGGCGGGTCGGCGGAGTTCCTCGGCAAGTCGGCAGTGAAGTGTAGCCGGTAGGAAATACGGGTACCGTTCCGCTGTCTCTCCTGTCAGGGGCCGAATACGTTGGAAGAGCGGAAAACCAACAAAACACGGGCCATCGTCTCCTTCTTTTGGCTTGGGGCCGCGCCTCCCGGGGGGAAGAGTACATCCTGTTGCGATTCTTGAGCATCGAAGCGCAGGGGGGTGAAGGCGGTTTTTGAAGATCTTGTTTCTTTACACCCCCGTACCCGCATGCGATAATTGTGGGAAGGGACCGCCTTGCCAAGAGGAACCATGAACAAACGAGCAAGACTTATCGGGGCCGGCTTGAGCCTATTCGTGTGCGGAGTGATGAACGGTTTGTGGGCTCAGACCCCGGCTCCTGCCGCTCCTGCGAATTCGGCGCCAACCTCGGCCGCCAGCACAGTGCCTGATCACGCCAGGGCCTATTACCATTTCATGCTGGCACGCCGGTATCGTGAGTTAGCCGGGGCATTCAATCGCGGGGATTACGTCGACCGTTCGATTTCCGAGTACAAACAGGCCATGGAGGCTGATCCTGGGTCGCTCTACCTGCGGATCGAGCTGGCCGAACTGTATTGGCGAATCGCCCGGGTTGGGGATGCCGTCCGCGAGGCCGAGGCAGTCCTGAAAGTCGATCCGAATTACGCTGACGCCCACCGCCTGCTCGCCAATATTTACTTACACAGCCTGGGCGAAGGACAATCTGAGAAGTCCACTAAAGAGAGTCTTCACAAGGCCATTGATCAGTTGGAAGCTCTGACACGGATTGAGCCCAACGACACCGAGTCGAACCTCAAGCTCGGACGGCTTTATAAGCTGGACAACCAGCCTGCCAAGGCGGAGGAAGTGTTCCGCCGGGTTCTTAATGGCGACCCCAACTCGAAGAGCGCTATCGGAAATCTGGCGGAGCTTTATATTGATGAAGGCGATTTCGATCAAGCGATTGACCTTCTAAACAAGATTCCGGAGGGCTCGCGTGACGCCCGGATGCTCGGACTCCTGGGCTATGCGTATACCCAGAATCACGAATTTGAAAAGGCCACTGCGGCGTACCAAAAGGCCTTGTCCCAGGATGCTGACAACCAGGAGATCCGCAAAGCATATGCTGAGGCTCTGATGGGAGCCGGTAACCCGGCGGCCGCCCGCGCTGAACTCCAAAAAGTGTTGAATGCCGATCCCGAAGATGCAACCACCTATCTGAGGCTGGCGCAGGTTGATCGCCAGGCAGGTCAGTTTGACCAGGCGCGGCAGGAACTTGAGAAGGCGAAGTCGTTAGCCCCTGACAATCTGGAAATTCCCTACCAGCTTGCACTCTTGGAAGACTCGGTCGGGAACGAAGACAAGGCCATCCAGATCATGCAGGGGCTTGTGAAGCAATCCGAGCGGGCCAACGGGCAGTACACTCCTGGCGAAGCGAATAACCGGGCCATCTTCCTCGAACGTCTGGGAGTGATGTACCGGACGCAGGAGAAGTACGACCAGGCGATTGCAACCTTCCGCGAGATCGCGGCGCTCGGCTCCGGCATGGCGCCCCGTGCGGAAGGCCTCATCATCGAGACGCTCCGGCTGAAGCGTGAGCCCGACAAGGCCCTGGAAGAGGTCGCAAGCGCGGTTCAGAAGTATCCGCAGGATCGCTCCCTTCGCATGCTCCAGGCGAGCATTCTGGGCGAGCAAGGGAAGGTCGAAGAGGCCATCAAGAACCTGAAGGCGCTGCTGAACAATGCGCCCTCCGACCGCGAAGTTTACTTATCGATCGGCCAGGTTTATTCGCAGGCCAAGCGCTATCCGGAGGCGGAAGCAGCAGCCAAGAAGTCCCTCGATCTCAGCACCAAGCCCGACGACCGGGAGTATCCCTACTTCCTTCTGGGGTCGATCTACGAGCGTGAGAAACGCTACGACCTGGCGGAAGAGCAGTTCAAGAAAGTCCTGGCCATGAATCCCGTGAATGCCGCCGCCGCAAACTATCTGGGATACATGCTGGCGGACCGGGGAGTGCGGCTGGAAGAGTCCGTCCAGTACATCCGGAAGGCCCTCGACCTTGAACCCAACAACGGCGCCTACCTTGACAGTCTGGGGTGGGCCTACTACAAGATTGGGAAGTACGACCTTGCCGAGGTAAATCTCGAAAAAGCCGCCAAGCTGGTTTCGAACGATCCCACGATTCATGAGCATCTTGGTCACGTCTACTTGCGGGTGGGAAAGAAGAAGCAGGCTCTGCAAGAGTGGGAACGAGCGCTCAAGGCCTGGCCGACTGCGGCATCCAGCGACTTCGACGCGGAACAGGCCGCCAAACTCCAAAAGGAATTGGACGATCTGAAGCTCCAAACGGCGAAAGACAACCGTCCTCAGAGGTAGGGCTCTCCCTCGTTTGGGATGACTCCTGATAGCGGAGATGGACTTTGCGCTGCGGGAAGAAACCCGGGCTGCGGCCATAACTCCCCTTGAATCGATCCGTTGCCTTACGTGCATTTGCGAAGATTAACCACGGGCTGAAGATCCTGGGCAAACGGCCTGATGGCTATCATGAGCTGCGCACTGTGTACCAGACGGTTCATCTGCATGATCGGGTGGAGATTTCTCTCGCGCCGGGCAGCAGCACCGTTGAAGTTGAATGCGATGATCCCCTTGTCCCCACCGGCCGAGAAAACCTTGTCTACCGGGCTGCTGAACTCTGGCGTGGTGCCCGGAAATACACGGGCGGAATTAGGATTCGATTGAGGAAGAGGATACCTGCGGGAAGCGGACTGGGTGGAGCCAGTGCCGACGCAGCGGCCACGCTTGTGGGCCTTGAGAGACTTGAAGGTGGCCAGGATCTATCTTTTCGGGCACGCCTGGCGGCCAGGCTTGGATCCGATGTTCCTTTGTTTCTATGGGGAGGTCGCACACTGGGGGTTGGGCGTGGCGAGGAAGTCTATCCAATGTTGGAGCTTCCGCGCCGGTATTGCCTGATTGTGTTTCCGGGATTCTCCGTTTCCACACCTGCCGCTTACCGAGAGGCGAGTTTGCGGTTGACAAGAACTCACAAGGAACGCAATACTAACTCTTTTGGCGCGTGGCCACATTTTTCCCTGGAAGAATGGGGACCGGCCGAAAACGACTTTGAACCAGTCGTCTTCGCGAGGTGGCCAGAGCTGGCGGACTTGAAGGCCAGTCTCATCCGGGCCGGAGCCGAAGCAGCATCCCTCACGGGTAGCGGTTCTGCCGTTTACGCTATCTTTGACTCAGCCCGCAAACTGAAGAGCGCGCTTCGATTTGTCCCCCGGAAATGGAGGGTTTTCCGGACCCGGACTGTCTCTCGCGCCGAATACCGGCGCCTGCAATTCATTGGGTGAAGAATTCGGGAAGTTGCCCGAAGGTTCGGCTCTCATGCCGGCTTTGGATTGTTGGTCTTGGCCCTTGGGAGGTCGTCCAGTGGTAGGACACATGCCTTTGGAGCATGGAACCCTGGTTCGAATCCAGGCCTCCCAGCCAATTTGGGATTGAACTTGCTTCGACCATCTGGACTTGAGGTTTAGATGATGGCAGACCGGACGAACCATGTACTGAAGGTCTTCTCTGGGAATGCACATTTGGCTCTGGCCAGGGAGATCAGCGAGCACCTTCAAAGGCCGCTGGCAGACGCCTATGTGGGAAGATTTCCAGATGGCGAGGTTCGACTGCAAGTGAAGGAAAACGTGCGGGGCGCAGACGTTTTTGTTATCCAGCCGACCTGCAACCCCGTCAATGAGAACTTGATGGAATTATTGATCATGCTCGATGCGTTGCGTCGAGCATCGGCCTATCGGATTACGGCGGTGATGCCCTATTACGGTTACGCACGTCAGGACCGGAAGGACCGCCCGCGGGTTCCGATATCCTCGAAACTTGTCGCCGACCTTCTGACCTCGGCAGGCGCGGACCGAATCCTGGCGCTGGACCTTCATGCGGGCCAAATCCAGGGCTTCTTCGATATTCCGGTGGACCATCTCTATGCGACTCCGGTTACGGTAGACTATTTCCGCAAGTTGAAGCTGAAGAACCTGGTGATTGTCTCTCCGGACACCGGCGGAGTTGAAAGGGCGAGAGCTTTTGCCAAAAAGCTGCACGCTCCCCTGGCCATCATTGACAAGCGCCGTGACGACCCTAATGTCGTGGAGATGTTTAACGTCATCGGCGATGTTCAAGATAAGACCTGCCTGATTATCGATGACCTGGTGGACACGGCCGGGACCCTGGCCAAGAGCGCCGAAGCGCTCAAAGAAAAAGGGGCAGGGAAGGTTTACGCGTGCTGTACACACGGCGTCTTTGCGGGTGATGCCATCAAAAAGATAATTTCGGCCCCTCTGGAACAGGTTGTGGCCACCAACTCCATCCCGCTTTCGGAGGAAGCCGGGAAATGCGGGCGAATCAAGGTCCTGAGCGTGGCGAAATTGCTGGCTGAGGCTATCAAGTCCATCCACGAAGAGACCTCGGTCAGCAAGCTGTTTATTTAAGTACTGCTTGTCCAGGCGTGGGCCTCGAAGACAGGATTCAGGAGCAATTCAGTATGAACGAGACACAGACAGTGCAGGCAGAGCCAAGGGTGAATTTCGGAAAGAATGCCAACCGGCGTCTGAGAAGCCGCGGTCGCATTCCCGCGGTGGTTTATGGGGCTGGCGGACCCTCCCTTCCGGTGGACGTGGACCCCCGCGAGATTCTGAGGATTCTCCGGTCCGAATCGGGCCACAACGCGCTCTTCACCCTGGAGATCAAGGGAAAGGCGCCGGCGCGAGTCATGATCCGCGATTGGCAGATGGACCCCATTGCCGGCAGCCTGTTGCATGTGGACCTGGTTCGCATCGCTCGAGACGCAAAACTCAAGGTGAAGGTTCCGATCCAAGTTACGGGCGAGGCCAAGGGCGTGAAAGTCCAAGGTGGCATTTTTGAATTCGTCCTGCGGGAAGTGGAAGTTGAATGCCTCCCGGACGATATCCCCGAGCACATCACCATCGACGTTACCGAACTCCTTGTGGGCAAGAATCTTCGGGTTTCAGACCTCCCGGTGGGGGAGAAGGTCAAAGTGCTTACGGACCCTGGACGCGTGGTGGCCCACGTGGTGGCGCTGAAAGCGGAGGAAGAGAAAGCGGCGGAGGTAGTTGAGGCCGCCCCCGCCGAGCCGGAGGTGATGCGCAAGGGCAAGGCGGAAGAGGAGGAACGCGAGGAGCAGGAGCCGGAGCCCAAGAAGGAAGGCAAAAGGGAGGGCTAGGACCGGGGGAGATCCGGCCCCGGGTTTGAGCCATAGATTCACTATGGCTCGGCGCAAACCCCTGAGGGCCTGCAGCAGGGAACCGACTGCGCGTCGGGCGAGAGGTGAATCCCATCTCCGGTTTTCGCAATGAAGCTGATCGTGGGTCTCGGAAACCCCGGTGACGAGTACCATCTGACGCCTCATAACCTGGGCTTCATGGCGGTGGATCGTGTGGCGGAGAGCTGTGGTGTGGAGGTTTCACGTCCGGAGGCTCAGGCGCTCACGGCGCGAGCGGAAATCGAGGGCATTGAGGTCTTGCTGGCTAAACCCCAGACTTACATGAACCTCAGCGGATTGTCGGTGGCTGGACTGGTCGAGAAATACGCTATTCCGGTAAACGATTTGATTGTCCTGGTGGACGACGTGGACCTGCCGCTCGGGAGCCTGCGCATTAGGTCCCGAGGAAGTGCCGGCACACACAACGGTTTGAAATCGGTAATTGGCGTGCTTCAGGCCGACAGCTTTACACGAATCAGAATGGGAGTCAGGCCGGATCACCCGGTTGTGGACTTGAGCGGCTACATCCTGTCCCGTTTCCGAAAGGCCGACCGGGAGACCGTGGAGGAGCTGCTGGACCGGTGTGCGGAAGCGGTGCGCGTTGTAGTCAAAGAGGGTGTCCAAATTGCGATGAACCGCCTGAACCGGCGCGTTGCATCACAGAAGTCGTGAGGGATTATGGCGAAATACGAGATCATTTTCATTGTTCGGCCCGACGTGGCTGAGGAGGATGTGGCTAAGCTCATCACTCAGTTGGAAGGGGCGGTGGCGACTTCCGGAGGCAAGGTTGAGAAAGTGGAAAAGATGGGACGCCGAAGGCTGGCCTATCGCGTCAAGAGGCAGCGCGAGGGGTACTACGTGCTCTTCTTGCTGGAAGGCGGAGGGGAGACCGTCAAGGAGTTCGAGCGGCGGCTCAAAGTGACGGACACCGTGATTAAATTCCTGACGGTAAGAATCGACGAGCAACTGAGACGCGAGGCAAAGATGAAAGAATTGCGGGCCAAACAGGAAGCGAGGCGTCCCAAGCCCAAGTCGGCGGCTTCCCCTCCAGTATCAGGCACTCAAGGTGCAGCGCAGGTATAAAGGAGACTTTGGTCATGGGAACAGCGAGAGTAGTAGGCAGCGAAGGTGAACGCCCGCCGAGACGTGAGGGTGCTCCGGCAGGTCCAGGAGGCCCGAGGAAGCAGTATTTCCGGCGTCGCAAGGTGTGCAAGTTCTGCACCGAGAAGATCGACATTATCGATTACAAGGACGTGAAGCTGGTGGGCCAATTCATCTCCGAGCGGGGAAAGATCATGCCGCGTCGGCTCACAGGAACCTGCTCTCCTCACCAGAGGTTGCTGGCGGAAGCGATCAAACGAGCCCGCAACATCGCGTTCCTGCCCTTCACCACATCGACCTGAAGGTGCCGTCTGTGGGCGGGCAAGGCGATGAGGGGGAGACTGACCTGCTTCGCCCTGAGTTCAGGGCGGGAACCAATGTGATCAGGGAGTTCTACTATGGACGTAATTCTTCTCGACAACGTTGACCGGCTTGGCACCCGCGGGCAGGTGGTGAAGGTCGCCGACGGATATGGGCGCAATTACCTCCTGCCCAAGAAGCTCGCCGTTGCGGCGACTCCCCAGAACCGAAGATGGGTCGAGCAGCAGCGTGTTCGCTTCCTGAAGCTAGAAGCGAAAGAAAAGGCGGACGCGGAAGACCTCGCCAAACTGCTGGAGCTTGTCTCGCTCTCATTCAAACGGAAAGCTGGTGAAAAAGGCGCGCTCTTCGGTTCCGTAACGGCCCTCGATGTCGCCGAAGGGCTCGCCGCCCAGGGATACCGGATTGACCGTCGCAAGATCCAGCTTGATCAACCCATCAAGAGCATGGGTGAGTTCAACGTCGCGATAAAACTGCATCCGCAAGTCACCGCGTCGCTTAAAATTACTGTGGAAGGCGAGATCGACGCTCAGGCGCAAGCTCAAGCCGAGGCCAAAGCTAAAATGAAAGCCGAGGCAAAAGCCGAAGCGAAGGCCAAAGGCAAAGCCAAGGCTGAGACTCCTGCGGCGGAGGGTGAGTCGGGAACCAAGCCTGAAACGAAGTGAAGACTTCCCGTCAAGCGGCCAGGACTGTTCCCCGAGTTCGCAAGCGGCTTCGGTGTGAGCCATTGTGTGGGACGCATTCCGCCGAGTGCTCTCTGGTATAATCTTCCCTCGAAACGAAGAACAATTTTTCCTCAGGTGAGTTCGCCGCATGCCCAGTGCAACTGTCACTGACCGGTCTGTTCCGCACAGCCTCGAGGCGGAGCGGGCGCTGCTGGGATCGATTTTGCTGGACAACAGCGCGTTAAATATCGCGCTTGAGACCCTCGGACGAGATGATTTCTTTTCGGAGGCGCATCGCATCACCTTTGAAAAGATGCTTGCACTTTCCGAGCAGAACCGGACCATCGATCTGGTGACTCTTTCCGAGGCGCTCTCGAGAGAAGGCCTTCTCGAAAAAGCCGGAGGTAACGCGTACCTTGCTTCGTTGACGGATGGTGTGCCCATTGGCGCTTCGGTCAGTACGGCTGAATACTCGCGGATTATCAAGGATAAGTCGGTCATTCGACGGCTCATCAATGCCTCTCAGAACGTCGTGTCCCGCTGCCTCGAAGGCTCTGACGACCCGGAAACCCTGATCGACCTCGCGCAGAGCCAGGTGTTTGAGATTGCCGAGCAGAAGGTGAAGTCCGGGTTCCTCAGAGTTCACGACATCGTGAAGTCCAGCTTCGGGACGATTGAGACCCTCCTTGATCGCGGCCAGCGTGTGACCGGGATCGAGACCGGCCTCGAAGACCTTGATAACCTGACTTCGGGACTACAGCCGGGCGAACTGATCATCATTGCGGCGCGTCCCTCGCTGGGCAAGACCGCCCTGGCGCTCAATATCGCAGCCCACGCAGCGATTAAGAACAGGAAAACAGTGGGGATTTTTTCTCTGGAGATGAGCAAGGAGTCGCTGGTGATTCGATTGGTGTGCTCCGAGGCGGAAATCAACAGCCATAAGTTTCGCGGCGGCTTTTTGAGCAGGGAACGTGACTGGCCCAGAATCACCCGCGCCCTGGGCCGGCTGGGAGAGGCGCCGCTTTTTATCGAGGATACGCCGGCTCTTAGCATCATGCAGATCCGGGCAAAAGCGCGCAGGTTGAAGGCCGAAAAAGGGCTCGATCTGCTCATTGTGGACTACCTGCAACTGGTCACCGGCCAGGGCAGGTTCGAAAACCGCACCCAGGAAGTCAGCTACATTTCGCGCGGCCTCAAGAGTATCGCCAAGGAATTGAACGTCCCCGTGCTTGCCCTCTCGCAACTCAGCCGGGCGCCGGAACAGCGGCCCGGTCAGCGGCCGCAACTTTCCGATTTGCGCGAGTCCGGTTCCATTGAGCAGGACGCCGATGTGGTCATCTTCATCTTCCGGGAGCGGCCCGCATCGCCGGAAAACGAAGAGGAAGGTGAAGTGGGTCACGGCGGCGTCGAAGCCAAGTTAATCGTCGGGAAGCAGAGGAACGGGCCTACTGGAGAAGTGCCGGTCATCTTCATGAAACCCTACGCACGCTTCGAGAACAAGGCTCGTGAACAAGATCAGCCCTTTGATTGAGTTTCCTGTAATGTGAATTCATCGAAATTCGGACCAGGCCTGCCGGTGAGTCCCAGGCTGGTCCTCCGGTCATCAACGTGAACCCAGCTCCTGCCAAAATGCTCCGCCCAACCTGGGCAGAGATTTCGCTCTCCAAGCTGCGTCGAAACTACCAGCGCGTGCGTAAACTGGCGGGGACGCGCAAGGTAATGGCGGTGGTGAAGGCTGACGCCTACGGGCACGGGGCCGTTCCGGTTGCCAAGTGTCTCGCGGAGTGCGGGGTGGACTGGTTCGGCGTGGCTACGGTGGAAGAAGCGCTGGAATTGCGGGCGGCCGGCATCGAACAGCCCATTTTACTCCTGGGCGGACTTTACATGAGCGATCCCGCCGACCTCATCCAGTACCGGCTGACGCCGTCTGTTTCCTCCACGGCGCGGCTGGATACCTATGCCGAATGCGCCAGCCGCTTCGGCCGCCCGATTGAGTTTCACCTGAAAATCGATACGGGGTTGGGCCGGCTCGGGCTGCCTCCCGACCGCCTGCAAGCTTTTGTCGAGCATTACCGGGGACTTCAGGGAATCGAGCTCAAGGGTCTTCTCACACACCTTGCATCGGCCGAGGACCTGGTCGCGAGCCAAAATGCGGAGCAGGCCGAGAAGTTCAGGACGGCGCTGGCGCAATTGCAGGCCCTCGGAATCGACCCGGAGTGGAGGCATGTTTCGAACAGCGCCGCGCTGCTTAATCGTCTGGTGTTTCCCGAGAACCTGGTGCGCATTGGCGCACTACTATGCGGCTACTGCCTGCCCCTGAATGTTCCCTCCGGCCGTGAGCCGCCTGAACTGGCTGAATTCGAGCCGGCCCTGACGTTCAAATCCCGCGTCGTGTACCTGAAAGATGTTCCCAGCGGGACCCCGCTGGGTTACGGGGCCGCTTTTCACACCCGGCGCCCCTCCCGCATTGCCACGGTGCCCGTCGGGTATGCCGATGGATTAAGCCGGGCGCTCTCAAATCGCGGTTACGCCATCGTCCGCGACCGTCGCGCCAGAATTGTCGGGAGCATCAGCATGGACCTGTGCATGCTCGACGTCACGGACAACCCCGGCGTCGATATCGGCGATGAGGTGATCCTGATTGGTTCATCCGAACACTGCTCGATTACGGCATCGGAAATCGCACAGCTCATCGGCACCGTTCCCTATGAAATTCTCTGCTCGATTGGCAAACGTGTGCCGCGGATCTACGTTGATTGAAACCGATCAGGCTCGAATCCGCCGGGGAATGGCCACTCAATTCTTATCCACACGCTTATCGAAAAAGAGCTCTGGAAAGACCTTTCGATAAATGGCCATGCCGAGCGCGGCGTGCATCCCCAGCCGGTCCAGCGCCTGAATTTCCTCGTCGGTGGTTATGCCGCCCGCGGCCGTGATGGGAAGCCTTGTTACCGACCGCAGCCTGGCGAACCAATCGACATTAGTGCCTTGCAGTCTTCCCTCTGCGTCAATGTACGTGCAGAGAAACTCGGAACAGTAAGGTTCGAG
>Ga0070741_10006878_pt1 | contig 24036 bp, 24 predicted proteins | sample Coa_R1_4_FD_66440 | JGI IMG/M metagenome (GOLD analysis project Ga0070741, IMG submission 66440) | Surface soil microbial communities from Centralia Pennsylvania, which are recovering from an underground coalmine fire - Coalmine... | ecosystem: Environmental > Terrestrial > Soil > Unclassified ...
AAGAAAGGCGAACACGCTGGCGGTGATTGATTTCACGCTCGCTCACACGCTGCGGCTCATGCACCCGTTTCTGCCGTTCATCACCGAGGAGCTGTGGCACGGGCTCGGGTTCAATGCCGAATTGCCGCGCGACCAAGGCGGCGAAACGATCATGTTCGCGCACTGGCCGCAGTCGTTTGACGACGATTTCAAGGCGCACTACGGGCTCACCGACGCGGATGAAAAGTTCGCGAACGCAAAGCAGGAAACCGTCAATCTCGGGCGCGGTCTGCGGCGCGATTTCAACATCGCGTCGAACAAAAGAGTGAAGTTCGTGCTCAAACCGGCGGGTGTGATTTCCGTCCACGATGCCGACGTGTTGCGCATTTTACTCAATGCCGAGTCGCTCGATCTCGCGACGAATTACGCCGCCGCGCAAGGCACACCCGCGGCACTCACGCCGCTCGGCGAGCTGTTTCTCCCGCTGGAGGGCTTGATCGACGTCGCCGCCGAGCGGGCGCGTTTGCAAAAAGAAATCGCGAAGGTCGAGGATGAGCTCGGCAAGGTGCGCGCCAAGCTCGCAAACCCGAACTTCACCGAAAAAGTGCCGGCGGCCGTGCTCGATGAACACAGGCAGCGCGAGGCGAACTGGAGCGAAAAGCTCGAGCAGTTGAAGCGAATGCGCGACGCGCTCGCTGAATAGCGTGATCTATTTAGCCGCCGCTTTCGCCGCTTCATAAACGACGCGTAGCGGCTGCCCGCTCTTTTCGCTCGCAACGCGACACGACTCGAATTCCGGCGCGACCTGCACGATTTCGCCGTTTTTTAAGCCGAGCTTTACGGCGATCTCGCCGAACGGCGTCTGCACTTTCTCGAATTTCCGGTCGAGCTTCAGGCGCGTGACCTGATCCATGCGCAAGCCGAATGATGTCGTCTCGGCGAAAATAATGTCGGCGACTTTTGTGACGTGGGCGTCTTCGCACAGCACGCTCAACTGCACGCCGGGGCGGTTTTTTTTCATCTGGATCGGCGTGAGGAAAACGTCGAGCGCGCCGGCGGCGAAAAGTTTGTCCACGACTGCGCCGGTGATCTCGGGCGAGAGGTCGTCGATGTTCGTCTCGATGCGCGTGATCGTATCTGTGTCGTAGCCGCTCTGCGCGTCGAATTCGCCGAGCACGGCGCGGAGAACGTTCGGGCGATTCGGCGCAATGCGCGTGCCGATTCCGTAGCCGATCTTCTCGATTTTCATTCGCGGCATCGGCCCGAATTTTTCCGCGAACTCGGCGACGATGCCCGCGCCCGTCGGCGTGATCATTTCAAACGGGACATCGATTTGCGCAACGGCGATGCCTTGCAAAATCTCCAGCGTCGCCGGCGCGGGAACGGGAAAATGTCCGTGCGCGGTATCGGTGAAACCGTGCCCGTCCACGAGCGGCGACACGGAGACTTTCTCCACGCCGAGCGTTTCGAGTCCGACGCACGCGCAAACGATATCCGCGATGGAATCGAGCCCACCGACTTCGTGGAAATGAACGTCCTCCGGCTTCATCCCGTGTATTTTTCCCTCGGCGACAGCGATGCGCTGAAAAATGCCGAGAGCATGTTTTTTAACAAACGCAGACAGGCTGCTCTGCTCGATCAAATGGCGGATTTCTGCGTGCGTCCGCGTGTGCGCATGATGCCCGTGGCATTCGTCGCCATGCTCGTGATCGTGCGCGGCGTGGACGTGTTCGTGCGAATGCTCGTGGTGGTGCTCGTGTTCGTCTTCATGCGCGTGTTCGTGCTCATCCTGCTCGTGCGTGTGCGTCGCGCCTTCGTGGATGCTAAATTTCACGCCCTCGATGTGCTGCCGCGCCTGCCGCTCGAAGTGCATGTGAAAGTCGCCGATGTCGAGTTTCGAGAGTTCCCACTCGAGCGCCGATGGTTTTACGCCCAGATCGCAGAGCGCGCCCACCGTCATGTCGCCGCTGATGCCGGAAAAACAATCGAGAAAGAGAACACGCATGCTGCGATGTTTCCATTGGGCGAGTGAAAAGGCCACGTGTTTTTCGGATGGCGGCCGTCAAAAACCCCGACAAATTTCGGCGCAATTCTTGCTGTAATTTTCACAATTATGAGAAAATTCCTCCTGCAAATATTTGCCGTATCCACCGTCGCGTGCGGCGTGTTGATTTCAAATCCCGCTTTGCACGCCGAAGATTCCGTCGCCCAAAGCGGCTCAAACTCCGAAACCGAATCATCGGATCAAAACGACGATTCGGGTGAAAAATTGTGTGGCAGCGCTTCCACGGAAGCCGAGGCTCCATTCAGCGTTGAACCGGGGGCGCCCGCTGGGTTCGGTGGCAGCGCGCAATTGCGCGCGCAAAATTGCAATGGCACGATCCAGGCTTGGATCAAGTTGGAGCCGGAAGGTCTGCCCGCCGGGACTTATACCGCAAGCATCACGAAAAAATCCGATGGCAGCGTCGTTGTTCTCGGAACTTTCGATGTGGCTGCGGCGAACTCGAGCAGCGATGATGTGAGCGACGACAGTGAAAGTGAAAGTGAAAGCGAGGACACGGAGATTGTTTACGGCACGCCGGATAATCCATTGCCCGCCGGCTTCAATCCGCTCGATGTCGCGACGGTCGCCATTTCCGACGCAAATGGAAATATCATCGGGCGCGCAAACCTGACCGACTCCACTCAGGTCGATCATGCGGATTTTCACGCTTCAGTGAAAACAACCGCGGGCGCGGATGATGCGGATGCAGCGGGGCGATTGCTCGTTTCGGCGAAAGCAAAACGCGGCACGACCCGCGGAGTTTTGCAGCTCGTCGCCGGCAAACTTCCCAAGAGCACCGATGTCATGCTGAATCTCAATGGCAGTGATTTACTGGGGGCGACGACGAATGGCCGCGGACAATTGAAGCTCACCCGCACTACGGGATCAAGCGGACGAAAACCCACCAAAAATCAATTACCGCAAGGCACGAACCTGTTTTCACTGCATACCCTGATCCTGCACGACAATGCGGGCCACGAATTACTAAAAGCAAAGTTTTAACACCCATTTGCCATAGCCGCGCGGCGCCGTTTTCGGACGGCGCCGCGCGTTTTTTGCGTCGAAGAAAACTTGCGCCGGGGATGCGAGCCGACAGAATCGGCGGTTCGTCATGGAAGAAACAAACGACCTCATCGCCGTGCGCCGGCAAAAACTCGAAGCTCTCGCAAAGCTAGGCGTGGAGCCATTTGGCGGGCGATTCGAGACGACCGGCACTTTGGCGGAAGTGCGCGCGCGCTTTGCCGAGAGCAACCACGAGCGCATCGCGGGACGCATCACCGCGCATCGCGACATGGGCAAAAGCCACTTCCTCGACCTCAGCGACGCGAGCGGCCGCATGCAGATTTTTGTGAGCGCGAAAGAGCTCACAGCAGAGCAGCTCGAGGTTTTTAAATTGATCGATCTCGCCGATTTCATCGGTGTCGAGGGTGACTGTTTTTTGACGAAAACCGGCGAGCCGAGTATTCGCGTCAAGAGTTTAACATTTTTAAGCAAAGCGCTGCGGCCGATGCCGTCGAACTGGTATGGCCTCGCCGATGTCGAGCAGCGTTACCGGCAGCGTTACCTCGATCTCATCGCCAATCCCGGGTCGCGCGAAGTTTTCAAAAAGCGCATCGCGATCGTGCGGGAGATTCGCGAGTTTTTGCACGCGCGCGGCTTCATCGAAGTCGAGACGCCGATGATGCAAACCATCGCCGGCGGCGCGGCGGCGCAGCCATTCAAGACGCATCACAACGCGCTCGGCGTAGATTTGTTTTTGCGCATCGCGCCGGAGCTTTATTTGAAAAGATTGCTCGTCGGCGGGTTCGACAAAATCTTCGAGCTCAACCGCAATTTCCGCAACGAGGGCATCTCGCGCCGGCACAACCCGGAGTTCACGATGCTCGAGGCGTATTGGGCTTACGCCGATTTCGAAACGATGGCGAATCTCGTCGAGGAGCTGGTCTGCACGCTCGCCGAGCGCGTCATCGGCACATTGAAAATCGAGCACAAGGACGCGGAAGGAAATGTCTCGCGCACGATTGATCTCACGCGTCCGTGGAGGCGCGCGCCTTATCGCGAGTTGATCTGCGAAGTCGCGGGCGCCGATTGGTTCGAGCTCACGAGCGAGCAGCGGCGCGTGCGCGCGAAGGAACATGGCCTCGAGATTTTGCCGCAGCTCGCGGACTTCGAGGTGACGCAGCACGTCTTTGAAAAGTTGGTTGAGGAAAAAACCTTCGATCCGCTTTTCGTCACGCATTGCCCGAAGGAACTCGTCCCGCTCGCGAAACAAAACCGCAACGACGAATCGGTGGTCGATGTTTATGAACTCGTGATCAACGGCCAGGAAATTTCCCCCGGCTATTCCGAGCTCAACGACCCGATCGTCCAGCGCCGGCGCCTCGAGGAACAGGCGGGCGAGGAGAAGCAAAACATCGACGAGGATTTTCTCGTCGCGCTCGAGCACGGCATGCCGCCGGCGGGCGGCATCGGCATCGGCATTGACCGGCTCGTGATGATGCTCACCGGCGCCGAATCGATTCGCGACGTGATTTTCTTCCCGCACTTGAAGCCGAAAATTTAGCCGCAGAGTTTCGTGGCTAAATCTCTCTACCCACCCGGCGCGACCAATGCGAACTGGTTCAGCGTGTTTAACGCCGTTTCATTCCAGATCACACTCGGCTCGCCGATGATTCTCTACGCGAAATCGCTCGGCGCCACCGCGACAGTGCTCGGCGTGATCGCGGCGCTGACACCGCTGCTAACGATCGCACAGATTCCCGCTGCGCGATTTCTGGTAAACACCGGTTACCGCAAATTCATCTTCCGCGGCTGGGGCTCGCGGACGCTGGTTGTGTTCGTGATCGCCGCGGTGCCGCTGTTCACGTTTTTAAATAACGTCTCCAAAATCGCGCTGCTGCTATTTTGCCTGTTCATCTTCAATTTGCTCCGCGGCTTTTCCTCCGGCGCGTGGCTGCCGTGGATCACCGACTTGATTCCGGAAAATGTGCGCGGCCGCTTTTTGTCGCGCGACCAGACTTTTCAAAATCTCGGCGGCCTTTTCTCGCTGCTGCTCTGCGCGGCGATATTGCGCGGCCACGCGCTGCCGTGGCAGTTCTCGCTGATCTTTCTCGTGAGCGCGCTCGGCGGCGCGGTGAGCCTGCTTTTCCTGCTGCGCATCCCGGACATCGAGGCGCGCGAGACGCTGGTGAAATCGAACATGCGCGTGCCGTGGAAGGAAATCGTCACCTTCCCGCCTTTTCTGCGGCTCGTGATTTTTACCCTGCTCTGGGTCTTCACCGTCGGAGCGGTCGGCGTGTTTAGCGTCGCGTTTTTGAAATCAAAGATCGGCTTCAGCGAAAGCAGCATCCTTGTGCTGACGGCGCTCTTTTTCCTCGGCGCGATCGCCGCGCTGCCGATCACCGGGCGCTTGATCGATCGCACGGGCAGCAAAGCGGTGTTGCAGGCGGACATGGCGCTCGTGCTCGTTTACCACGTGTTCTGGTGGCTCATTGCCGCGCGTGTTTTTACGCCGCCGTTCTGGATTTTCGGCGCGCTCAGTTTCTTCAACGGCATCGCCGGCGCGAATTTCGGCCTCGCCCACACGCGTTTAACAATGAACACCATGCCGCCAATGGGCCGCACCCACTTTTTCGCCTTCTTCACCGTTATCACCAGCGTCGGCCTCGGCGTGTCGCCGGTGATCTGGGGAATGGTCATCGACGGCATCGGCGAGCGCGAATGGTGGATCCACGCGCTTTCCTGGAATCGCTACAGCATTTTCTACGGCGCCGTCGTTACGCTGCTGCTGATCGTCTTCGCGTATTCCTTTGCGTTGCACGAACAGCGCGGCACCAAAGAGCGCGTCGATCGCCGCGACACGGTTTTTCGCAACACCCTCCGGCAATTGCTCCGCCTCTGGCAGCGCTAACCGGCCACGGATCGAGCATGGATTTCTTTCATCCCGCTTTCATCCGTGCTCATCTGTGGCTCCGCAAAATCTCGTGAAAGCTCCTTTCTCACTCTTTCTTGCCCTGCGTTACCTCAAGCCGAAGCGCACCTTCGTCTCAATCATCACCCTGATCTCCATTCTCGGGGTGACCGTCGGCATCATGGTGCTGATCATTGTCATCGCGGTGATGACCGGCTTTGACCAGGAATTGCGCCGCAAAGTCCTCGGCTTCGAGCCGCACATCACAGTCAGCAACGACTCCATCCTCCGCGACTGGCGCACGCTGAAAAAGAACATCGAGGCGACTCCCGGCGTCACCGCCGTGGCGCCGTTCGTGCAGGGGCCCGTTATCGCCGAGCACAACGACCGCGTGGTCACTCCGCTTATCCGCGGCATCGATCTCGAGCAGGAGGAAAAAATCACCGACCTCAAAAAGCTCGTCAAGGAAGGCGACGGCGCGTTCGACCTCAGCGGCGACAGCGTCGTCATCGGCAAGGATCTCGCCGATACCCTCGATGTGAACGTCGGCGACAAGATCACCATTTACGCGCCGGGCAACATCCGCGGCATCCTCGACGAGATCAAAAACGCCGACGACGAGACGAAAAAGAAAACCATCGCCGATTTAAAAAACGACGTCGTCCTCCCCGCCGAGCTCACCGTCACCGGCATCTTCTCCAGCGGACGCTACATCTACGATTCCAACGTCATGTTCCTCCCCCTCACCGTCGGCCAGGAGCTCTACACGTTGCGCGACGGCGTGCACGGCCTTTCCGTCGAGACGACCGAGGCGTATCGCGCCGAGGAAATCAAACACGCCATCAACAACGAGCTTGCCCCGCCCGCATTCGCGAAAACGTGGATCGACAACAACCGCGATCTTTTTGACGCCATCCGCGTGGAGCGCAACGTCATGTTCATCATCCTGCTCTTCATCAGCATCGTCGCCTCCTTCTGCGTGATGAACACCCTCATCACCGTCACCGTCATGAAGACCCGCGAAATCGGCATCATGAAAGCGCTCGGCGCGACCACCGGCCAGATCGTCTGGGTCTTCCTCGCGCAGGGCATGGTCGTCGGCATCTTTGGCAATCTCACCGGCCTTGCCCTCGGCATGACGCTCATCCGCTTCCGCAATGAATTCCGCGACTGGCTGGCCGCCACGCTTCACATCCAGATTTTCCCTGCGGACATCTACCAGTTCAGCCAGATCCCCGCCGAGATCGTCCCGCGCGACGTCGCCACCATCTGCGTCACCGCCTTCGCCTTCTGCTCGCTGGCCGCGCTCATCCCGGCATGGTTCGCCGCACGGCTCGACCCGGTAAAGGCGCTCCGTTACGAGTAAAAGGTGTCGGTTTTTAGCCAGACGGCATCAAGTGGAAAAAAAACGCCAGAAACCGGCCTTTTACTCTGGTAGGAGGCCCTCCCTAAGCCGTAGGAGCACCCCCTTAAGCCGTAGGCGCACCTCCTTAAGCCATAGGCGCTCCTCCTTAAGCCGTCGGCGCCTCTCCTGAAGCCGTCGGCGCAGTGCTCGAACTCGTCGGCGACCCGCTGCATGCCGTCGGCGATGAGGCCAAACCCGGACGGCAGATGCGAAATGGTGGTGGAGACTTTTATGAACTCATTCTTTGCCCTGCTTGTTTTTAGTGCCCTGCCGTTCACCGCGATGGCGCAGATCGCGCCGGAGTCGGTGATGAAACTGACCAGCACTGATTTCGGCGATGGCGGGAATATCCCGAAGCGGTTTACGTGCGACGACGAAAACATCAGCCCGTCGCTGCAGATCACCGGTGTGCCGGCGGCGGCGAAGAGCCTGGCGCTCATCGTCGATGACCCGGATGCGCCGCGCGGGACGTTCACTCACTGGCTGGTGTGGAGCCTACCGCCGGATACGAAGGAGTTCGTCACCGGCGCGGCGCCGGCGGGCGCGGTGCAGGGCAGTAACGACGCAGGCAAGACCGGTTACGCCGGTCCTTGTCCGCCCTCGGGTCAGCACCGGTATTATTTTAAACTCTACGCGCTGGATGTGCCGGTGACGCTGCCGGCGGGTTCGCCGCGCAAGGCGCTGGAGAAGGCGATGGAGGGTCATGTGTTGAACCAGGCGGTGCTGCTCGGGCGTTACGCACGCGAGAAGTGACGAATCCGCTTTGCGTAGCGCGCGAACACCGCTAGCGTCGCGCGCATGAAGCCCAAACTTTTCCTCACCGTCACTCTCCTCATCGCCGCTGCGTGCGCGCCCCTGCGCGCCGACGACACGGCACAACGCACGGCGGCGGTGGAGGATTTGCTCACGACGATGCACGCGAATGAGATGATGACGAATATTCTCGCGCGGCAACGCGAGGCGATGAGCAAGATGGCGTCGTCATTCATGCCTAAGGACACGCCGCCGGAAGCGGCGAAGAAGTTTCAAGAGGAATTCCCGAAGATGATGGACACCGTTTACAAGCAGCTGACGTGGGAATCGCTGAAGCCGGACATGGTGCAGATTTACAGCGACGTGTTTACGCTCGATGAAATCAAGGGGCTGTCAGATTTCTACAAGACGCCGCTCGGCCAGGCGCTGCTGAAAAAGACGCCGGAAATTTCCGCGCGCAGCATGCAGATGATGCAAAAGCGCATGCCAGCAATCATGGCCGAGGTGCAGAAATCGGTGAAAGAAATGGTCGAGAAATCGCAGGAGCACGCAAAGCCCGCCGCGAGCCCGGCAGCTTCCGCAAAATAAGCCATGCCGTCATTCGACATTGTTTCCGAGGTCGACAACGGCGAGATCGACAATGCGCTGAACCAGGCGCGCAAGGAGATCGCGGCGCGCTTCGATTTCAAGGGAAGCACCGCTGCCGTCGAGGTGGTGAAGGATGTGATCAAGCTCTCCGCCGAGGATGCGAATCACCTCAAGGGCTTGCTCGAAGTGGTGATCAACAAACTCGCGAAGCGGAATGTCGATCTGCGCAATATCGAGCGCAAAGATCCGGCGATTTCCTCCGTCGGCCACGCGACCCAGGAGCTGCACGTGAAGCAGGGACTCGAAGGCGAAAAGGCAAAGGAGATCGTGAAGGCGATCAAGGCGAACCACGCCAAGGTGCAGAGCACATTGCAGGACCGGCAGATCCGCGTGACGGGGAAAAAGCGGGATGATTTGCAGGCGGTAATCCAGTTTTTGCGCACCAAGGATTTCGGCGTCGCTCTTGGATTTAAGAATTTCCGCGACTAGCGGCGACTGGCGCGCGGCGAAGAATCATGGAACTTTTCCGGAGGAAGGGAGTTTATTAGCCGATGAATCGCAATCAAATCCTCGCCTCGATCTTCGCGCTGCTAATCGTGGTGAATGTCGTTTACCATATCTGGGCCAACTGGGGCCTGGTGACTGTGCACGCGAAGGCGGAGCCTATTTCCAAGGTCGTCTCGCAAATCCAGCGGCAGGGACACATCACGATCAAAACCGATCTCCCGCCCGAGACGCAGGTCACGATGAACGTGGACAAGGTGCCGCTCGGCGAGGCGCTCGAGACGCTCGCGGCGGTAACCGATGCGCGCTGGCGGCTGAGTTATTTCGTGGCCGCGGACAAAAGTGCGATCCGCACGGCGGAAGACAGCGTCACGACCGGGCAGCGTCCCGACGGCTGGAAGTTCATTTTGTATCCGTTCCCGCAGATGTTCGCGACCGACGGGCCGATTCCCGATCCGCGCAAGGACAAGTGGAACGTGACCGCGCAGCCTGACAATACGTTGCAAGCTTATCTCGATGACGCGGGCAAGATGACGAACGCGTCGTTCTTCGTTCCCGAAAGCTGGAACCCGACCGTTAAATCCGCGCCGAAAGCTGGCGAGGTTTCGCATGTGTTGCCGAAGCTCGCGTCGGCTGCAGGCGGCAAATACGACGAAGTTTTTACGCTGACGAAATCGCAGCGCCGCGGCCCTCGCGACGATAACCAGCAACCGCCGCAGCAGCAGGCCGACGATCAAGGCGGACAGCCAAATGGCGGCTTCGCTTTTGGCGGGGGCGGTCGCGGCGGTCAAAACCGTCTCACGCCGGAAATCATGGAAGCGCGCGCGCAAGCGGAGATCGAGAAGCTGCCCGCATCCGAACGCCCTGCGGCGCAGGCGCGTTTCAACAAGGAGCGCGAATTTTGGAAGACGGTTCGTGATCTCCCGCCGGACCAGCGCCAGGCGAAAATCGAGGAGCATTTCAATGATCCCGAAGTGCAGCAGGCGATGGACGATCGCCAGGCACGCAACGACGCACGTCGCACGCCGGAACAGCGCCTGCAGCGTTATCAGCGTTACGTCAACACGAAGTATAACCGCATCGGAAAATGAAGCGCGCCCGTTTTTATCAAGCATTCACACTCATCGAGCTGATTCTCGTCATCGGCATCATCGGCCTGCTCATGACACTCGCGATGCCGGCGATGCAGCACATGATTCAACGCGCCGACAGCGCCGCGTGCTTCGGCAATCTGCGCCAGATCGGCGTGGCCGTGAGCACATACGTGATCGACCACGACAACACGTATCCCTACATCGAGAGCGATCCGCAAACGATGCAGATTTACAGCCAGCTCGGGATTACCGCGAAATCGATGCTCGAGACGTTCCAGCCCTACGGCCTCGGCTCGAAAAACCTGCAGTGTCCCTCGGATGTGAAATCGCCCGGTCCGAATTATTTTGCGCAAAAGCAATCGAGCTACGAATGGCGACCGATGGTCGACGGCGAAACGACCACGAACATCGAAGTCGTCCGCTGGCGCGGCGTCGTGCACGTTTCGCCGAGCCATCTGCGCCAGGTCACCGATTTTTCGCCAGTGCATTTTGGCCATCAAAACGCGCTCTACGCCGACGGCCACGTGAAGTGGTATCAGGATTGACGCGCCGCGATGCGTCCACCGACGCCTGTTGAAACGGATTATCTTTCGTGATAAGCCAGCATTCAGCAATGGCCACTGTGACCGTCCCCGAGCCCAACATCGTCGCGCTTGAGGGCGAAATTGACCTGCACGAATCGCCGAACGTGCGCGAGGCGCTGAAAGGGCTCATCGAAAAAAAACTGCCGCGCATTCTTGTCGACCTCACCGGCACGAGCTACATCGACAGCTCCGGCCTCGCCGTGCTGATTGACGCGATGCAGCGGATTCAGTCTTACGGCGGCAAGCTGGCGCTCTTCGGGTTGCGAGATAATGTCCGGACGGTTTTCGAAATCGCGCGGCTCGATCAGGTCTTCAAAATTTATTTGGACAAAAACACCGCGCTGACTGCGGTCTGAGCGGCGCTACCGGCTGCTCATCTCGAACCACGCCAGGGTCTCGGCGAGATTGCGCTCAATCGTGAAACTCTGAGCTTTCGCGCGCAGTTGCAGTGCGGTATCCGCGCGGCGTCTTGCATCGCGCCAGTTTTCCAGCGCGCGAACGAGCGCGCCAATGTCGCTCGGGTCGGAAAGCACCTCGCCGTTTGTTCCAACGCCGAGAATCTCGGCGAAACCGTTGAAGGACGTCGTCACGATTGGCAATCCGGCAGCCATTGCTTCGAGGCAGGCGTTGGAAAACGGCTCGTAAACCGTCGGCAGCACAAACACGTTGGCGGCTGCGAAAAGCGGATTCATATTTTCCGTCGCTCCGAGAAAACGCGTTTGCTTAACGCGCGGTAAAGCGCGCGTTTTGCCGCGACCTGCGACGAGCAAAGTCGTTCGCGGCATTTGCTCCGCTGCGCGCATCGCAAAGCGCAGGCCTTTGCGTTCCCATCCGGAGCCGACAAAAAGCAAAACGAATTCGTCAGTCGCTAAATCCAATTCGCGCCTCGCTTCCGCGCGATCGGGCAGCGACGGCTGCAGTTTTTCCACAGGCAGGCCGTTGTAGATCACCGCGATCTTTTCCGCATCGAAGCCGAACTCGCGCACAATCTCGTTTTTCACCATCTGCGAGTTCGCGATGATCGTCCGCGCGCCTTTTGAAAACAGCGCCGCTTCGATTTCCAGCAACTCACGATGCGCGTGGCTGAATTTGCGAGCCCACGTCCGCAGCCCCGGCTCAAATCGTGCACGTTGCGCCAGCGCGACGCGATGCACACCGTCGCCCGCACGATAGCAATCGCATTCCCACACGCGCTCGAGACTGAACAGCCGGTCGCATTTTTCGCGCGGGTGCGCCGCACCGAGCGAGTCGGCGAATGCGCGCGGGCTCTCGCCTTTCACCAAAAAAAATTCGCCGCGCCAATCCGGCCACGGCTCCGAGCTGAACAGCACGGACTCATGCCCGGCGTCAGCGAGCGAGCGCGCGAAACGGCGCAGATAATTCTCCGCGCCGCCGCTCGCGGAATAGCCGCGGCGAACAAGACCGATCTTCATTTAGGAATTAGCATTTAACATTTAGCATTTGTGAACGCGCCGCCGGAAATTGCTAAATGCTAAATCCTAAATGCTAAATGCCAAACTGCTCTACGCGACATCCGCTCGCATCGGCGGCAGCGGACTCGACAGTGTCGCGCTCGAATCGCTGCGCGCGTCGCATCGCGCCGGTTTTTTGAAACGAGCCATCGCGTTTGACAATCGCCAGCGCGAAATCCCGTCCGCGCTGATCCGCAGTTTGCGCGCGCATCCGGTGCGGCTGCTTTCGTTTCTCGACAAGCCGCATTACTACGGCGCGAAGAAGCATTACCTCGATTGGATCGCGGCACGGGAACTGTCGCGCGGCGACTACACGATTTTTCACGGCTGGTCGGGCGAGTGTGTGCGCACGTTGCGCGCGGCGTGTCGTCGCGGCATTCCCTCGCTGATTGAAATCCCGACGTGGCATCGCAACAAAGGCAAACACAAGCCGACGAAAACCAAAAGCGAGCGCGAGCGCGATGCCGCGACCGGCTTGCAACGCATCTTTAACAACATGCTCGTGAGCCGGCAGCAAGTGCTCGAGGAATACGATCTCGCGACGCTGATTTTGGTGCTGTCGGAAAAAGCGGCGGAGACGTTTCTGGCTGCGGGAATTCCGGAGAAAAAATTGTTTCGGCATTCGCGCGGCGTCGATGTCGAGCGATTCATGCCGGCCGAAAAACCGCCGGAAATTTTCCGTGCGGTGTTTGTCGGCGCGCTGATTAAACGCAAAGGCGTGCATCACCTGCTCGAAGCCTGGCGCCGGCTTAATTTAAGAAATGCGGAACTCGTCCTCGTCGGTTCGGTGCATGACGAAATCAAGCCGGCGCTGCACGAGTTTGTCGGCGAAAATGTGCGCGTCGCCGGCTTTGCCGCAAACACGCAGGATTTTTACCGCGCGGCGAGCGTGCATATTTTTCCGAGTTCGTGCGAAGGAAGCGCGAAAGCAACTTACGAAGCGGCCGCGTGCGGTTTGCCGCAAATCACGACGCGCGAATCGGGCGACATCGTCATCGACGGTGTGAACGGCCTCATCATTCCGCCCGAAAATCCAGACGCGCTTGCCGACGCGATTTCGAAGCTTTATGTCGATCCCGATTTGCGTGCGCGGATGGGCGCGGCAAGCCGGCAGCGCGTGGTCGAGCACTTCACGTGGGAGCATTTCCGCAATCGACTTCTCGCCGCATATCGCGCAGCTTTGCAGGCTTAATCTCTGTCCGCATCTGTTTTGCGGGCGTGCATGAAAATTCTGGTTCTTCAACTCAAGCGCATCGGCGATTTGCTTTTGACGACGCCGACGCTGTTTGCGTTGCGAAAAAATTTGCCCGACGCGCACATCACGCTCGTGGTCGACCACGGCTGCCGCGAATTGCTGCCGGCGATTGATTTTGTCGATGAAACGCTCGTGTTTGATCGCGCAGGAAAAAACGGCCCGCTTTTGCGGAAACTGATATTTCGCGGCTTCGATGTGTGCCTCGATTTTACCGGCACGGATCGCTCGACTTTTTTCGCGATGCTGTCGAAAGCGGCGAAGCGCGTCGCGTTCGAGTGGGTGCAGCGCTCGCGATGGCGGCCGATTTTTTACACCGATTTCATCGCGTCGTCGGTGCGCGAAAATCACACCGTCGATCATTATTTGCACATGCTGGGCGCGCTCGATATCGAAGCTCGCGACATGCCGGTGACGCTGCATTTGCCCGAATGGGCGCACAAAAAAGCGCAGCAGCTTTTGAGTGAGGTGAAGGTCAGCGGGCCGTTCGTGCTGGTGCATCCTGGAACGGCGCGCCCGGAAAAATACTGGCTTCCGGAGCGCTGGGCCCAAGTGATCGATTTCGTCGAGCGCGAGCTGCAACTGCCGTGCGTGATCACCGGCAGCGGCGATGGCGCGGAAGAGGAGCACATTTCTAAAATCAAAGCCGCTCTGTCAGCACCGGCGCGTGATTTGAGCGGACGCCTCGATTTGCTCACGCTCGCCGCACTCACGCAAAACGCGCAGCTCGTGCTCACCGTTGATTCCGCGCCGATGCATCTCGCGGGCGCGTTCGGCACGCCACAAGTCGCGCTTTTTGGAAAAACGAATCCGTTTCACTGGCGTCCGCGGCATGCGCGCGCGATCGTGATTCTCGGCGACAAAATGCTCGCCGATGCTGATTTCAAGCCGCACCACGAGCAGGCGCTGATGAGCGAAACCTCGACTGCGCGGGTAACCGATGCTATTTTGGCCGTTCATGCCAAAGGAAAACAACGTGCCTGAGCTCCCGGGCGCGAAGAAACCATCCCCTAAAAAACCGAAGCTCACGCTCGCAGAAGCAATCCGCGACGGCACCAGTGCGTATCGGAAGCTGTTTCCGTTTTTGGCAAAATACAAAAGCCGTTTCATCGTCGGAATTATCGCCGGCGCCGGCACTGCGGCGCTCACCGCGGGCCAGGCGCAGACGTTGCACTACGTCACGAAGCACGCATTTCGCGAGGGCATGCAAACGAGCGCACACATGCTCACAGTCACGCAAGTCATGTGGATTTGTTCGCTGCTGCCGCTGATCATCATCGCGCGCAGTATTTGCGATTATCTCGAAAACTATTGCATGGGCTGGGTGAGCTTACGGGTGTTGCACGACCTACGAACGACCGTTTTTAATCACATCCTCAACCAGTCGCTCGATTTTTTTAACCAGGCAAAGATCGGCAGCCTTATGTCGCGTGTTTCCAACGACAGTCGCGTCGCGCAAATGGCGCTGACTGCTGTGACGGACGACGTGATCGTGCAGCCGCTGACGGTCATTTTCGTCATCTGCGAAATGCTTTCGAAAGACTGGCGCTTCACGCTCTACAGCCTGTGCGTTTTTCCGCTCTGCATTTTTCCGATTACGTTTTACGGACGCAAAGTGCGGCGCACCGGACGCGAGGACGAAGCGCGTAGTGCGGAGTTAATGGTCATCATGCATGAGGCGCTCGCCGGTATTCGGCTTGTCAAATCACTCACGCGCGAAGATTACGAACGGCAACGCTTCGACGAATCGAGCCGCGCAATGGTCGCCGCGAGCCAGCGCGTGCGGCGCGCCATGCAAAGTGTCGCGCCGATGATCGAATCGATGTCGGCGCTCGGTGTCGGCGCGGGACTGGTTTACGTTTACTATTCGCACATGGAGGTGAGTAAATTCATGACGCTCATCGCCTGTCTTTTCCTCCTATACAATCCGGTCAAGCGGCTCAGTAAAATCCATGTCAGCATCCAAAAAGCGATCGCTGCGACGACGAAGATTTTCGAGTTACTCGATGTGGAGCCCACGGTGAAAGACGCGCCCGACGCCATCGCTTTGGAAAAAGCGAACGGCGAGATTCGTTTTGAAAACGTCACATTTAGCTATCACGCGAAACGCGCGCCGGCAGCATTGCGAGGCGTGTCGCTCGACGTTCATCCAGGGAAAAGCTATGCGCTCGTCGGAGTCAGCGGCAGCGGCAAAAGCACGATGCTCTCATTGCTGCTTCGCTTTTACGATCCCGCCGAAGGCCGCATTTTGCTCGATGGCCACGACCTGCGCCAAATCATGCAAAAATCGCTGCGCGAAAACATCAGTCTCGTCTCGCAGGACACCTTTCTTTTCCACGACACGATTTACAACAACATCCTCTACGGCCGCCTCAAAGCAAGCGAGGAAAAGGTTTTCACTGCAGCGAAACAGGCGTTTGCACACGATTTTATCCTCGCGCAACCGCACGGCTATAAAACAGTCATTGGTGATAAAGGATCGCGCCTCTCGGGAGGTCAACAGCAGCGGCTCGCGATCGCGCGCGCTTTTTTGAAAAACGCGCCGATTTTGCTGCTAGACGAAGCGACAAGCGCTCTCGATTCGGAGTCAGAAAAACAAATCCAGATCGCACTCGAATCGCTCTCTCGCGGACGCACCGTGATCACTATCGCGCACCGGCTTTCGACGATCTTGAAAGCCGACCAGATCGTCGTGATGGACCGCGGCGAAATCAAAGAAGTCGGGCGTCATCACGAGCTGATGGAAAAATCGGGCCATTATCGTCGGCTCTACGATTTGCAATTCAATCAACACCGCGAAGAGCCGGAGCCGCTATTCGAGAGCATTCCCGTTATCGCGAGCTGATGAAAAAACTCCGCTGCATTTTTTTCATTCTGTTGCCCCTCGTTTGTGCCGCACAGGACGAGCAATCGTCCGCGATCAAAGTCACAACGACCTTGCACGAGGACGGTTCAAAAACCGTGACCAAACTCGACCCCGATCAGCACACCTCCGAAGCCACGACTTTCAATTCTGCAGATAAAATGCAGCAGCGAATCGTTTACGATCTCGACGACCAGAATCAGGCCACTGCCGGAAAAGTCTACGCCGCGAATGGAACGCTTCTTTTAAAATGCGTTTACAAGCGGGACAGCTCAAATCGCGTTTACGAGGAGGACGATTACACGCCGGACGACAAGCTGGCACGGCGCTTTGTTTACGAGTTTGGCCCGAACGGAAAAGTCGCGCACATCCGCGCTTTTGATGGAGATGGCACCGAGTTGCGGCAATCGCAGGGCATACCGGACCAAAAGAAATCGCCGCCGCGCCGTCGCCGCTGACGCGCGAGTTTGTTGCTGAAAATGAAACGCGAGGTCGTTTAGGCTCGCGCTTTTAATGCGAAAAATTGCACCTCTCCTTATCGCCGCATTCTGCGCCATTCTCGCGCTGATCGGCTTAGGCTGGGGATTTTCAGAGCAACAAAAGGTTGCTGCACAAGCGTTTCAGGAGCGAAAGCTCGCGTTCGCCGAAGCCGAAAACGAGCGCCTACGCAGTGTCGTCGCCGAGCAGCAAAAAGCGCGTGAGCAATCCGAAAATCTGGCACAACGCGCGCAGATCGAAAAAGCCGTCGCCAATATTCGTCAGCTCAATTTTTCGCACCCGGTCACTTACGATGTCGTTACGCGCGCAGGCATTCAAAAAATTCTTGAACAAAAACTCGCCGATCAATTTTCCGACGACGAGATCAAGAACGCGGGCATTGGACTCGTGGCGCTCGGACTGTTGCCGCGCGATTATCCGCTGAAGCAAAAATACATCGAGTTGCTCGGCGAGCAGATCGCCGCGTTTTACGACCAGCATCAACACAAGCTTTTCATGTTTGCCGATGCGTCGCTCGCGAGCGCGCAAAACCGCATCATCCTCGCGCACGAGCTTACGCATGCATTACAGGATCAGCATTTTGGGCTGCTGAAAATGCCGCTCGAAATCAAAAACAACGACGACCGCGCATTCGCCGCGAGCGCGCTGATCGAGGGCGATGCGACGCTCGTGATGTCGCAATACATGCTGCAAAATATTTCGCTCAGCGGCCTGCGCGACAACCTCGGCGCTGCGGTCACGCAAAACATGAAGCAGTTGCAGGACGCGCCGCGCTACCTGCGCGAGATGTTGGTTTTTCCTTATCTGCGCGGCCAGGAATTTTGCGCGACGATTTTTGCGCGCGACGGATGGGAAGCGCTCGACGCCGTTTACAAAAATCCGCCGAGCTCGACCTCGCAGATTTTGCATCCGGAAAAATTTCTCGCAGAAACCCATGAAGAGTCGGTCGCGATCGACTTCGGCGATACGAGCGTGAATGGAGAAAAGCCGCTCGCAGACAATGTTCTCGGCGAAATGGGCACGCGCATTTTGCTTTCGCAAACCATAGACGCAAAAGGCGCGGAACTCATCGCGGCGAACTGGTGCGGCGATCGTTATCTCGTGTTTAACAACGGAAACGCGCTGATTTGGAAATCGCATTGGAGCGATGCGGATGCTGCGCAAAAATTTCGCGGCGCATTGATGGCTGCGATGCAAGCGCGTTTTAAAAACGAAACGCAGCCATTTTTTGAAGCAACCATTTTGCCCGACCCGAATGAAGTTGTTTTCATCAGCGCGGCTGCGGATAAATGGGCTAACGCCTTGCGCCAAAAATTCGCCCGATGAACGACAATGAAATGCGCCTCGATCCGCTGCGGCAAACATGGACCGTCTTCGCGCGTTCGCGCATGGCGAAGCCGCCGTTTCTTGCGCACAAAAAAAACGCGCGAACCGGCTTCAGTCCTTTCTCCGCGGGGAACGAGCAGTTCACACCGCCCGCGATTTTTGCACCGGGCGAAGCTGGAAAATGGAACGTTCGCGTCGTGCCGAATCGCGCACCGGCGCTGCGTGTTGAGGGCGATACACAGCGGCGTGCCGATGGTTTTTACGATCGAATGGACGGCGTCGGTGCGCACGAAGTCATCATCGAAAATCCTGGCACGGAACCCCTCGAGGAGCTGCCGCTGCCGGCGATCAGCCAGGTAATCAACGCGTGGAAAGCGCGCATGCTCGACTTGATGCGCGACATCCGGATGCGTGCGTTTTTCGTAATCAAAGATGTCGGTGAACCAGCCGGCGCGCACGTCCCGCACGCAGTGAGTCAGCTCATCGCGATGGCCGTTGTGCCCGATCCACTGCTGCAAAAGCTCGAAGTAGCGCGTGATTTTTACGACCGGAAAAAGCGGTCGATTTTCGAAGATATTTTGCGCGAGGAAGTCCGCACCGCGACGCGGCTCGTTTACGAAAATAATGGCTTCGCAGCGTTCTGCCCGTATGCATCGCGCGCGCCGTTCGAGATCGCGATTTATCCGAAACGGCAGTGCGCCGATTTTCACGGACTCAGTGACCAGGAAATCGCGCAGCTCGCCGATGCGCTCAAAACGACGCTTCGCAAGATCGCGCGCGCGCTCGACCGGCCGGCGTATCATTTGATGCTCTACACGGCACCGACGCGCACGAATCGCCGCGACCACTGGAACACGCTCGAAGCCGATTTTCGCTGGCACATTGAGATCGTGCCGCGGTTGTTTTTTACGACTGGTTTCGAAATCGGCACCGGCTGTTGTTTGAACACGGTTTGGCCGGAAACCGCAGCCGAGTATTTGCGGAAAATCGAAATCTGATGCGATGATCGGCAAGCAAATTTTCTACGAAGGCCGCGTTCAGGGCGTCGGTTTTCGCTACAGCGTGCGGCAAATCGCGAAAGGTTTCGAAATTGTCGGCTCGGTAAAAAATCTTCCCGATGGTCGTGTCGAGCTGCAGGCGAGCGGCGAGGATGACGAAGTCGCTGCGTTTTTGCAGGCGATCCGCGACAGCGAACTGGGCAGCTTAATCCGGAACGAAACCGCGCATGAAACCACGCCGCTTGCAAATGCACGCGGATTTGAGATTGCGTTCTAAATGGCCGAGCACGCGATTTCGATTCGCAACCTGACGAAAGTTTTTCCGATTCCATTTCGACGCGAACGGGTCGTCGCGGTGCGCGATTTGTCGCTCGATGTCGAGCCGGGGCAGGTCTACGGGCTGCTTGGCCCGAACGGCTCCGGCAAAAGCACGACGATGAAAATCGTGCTTGGCCTCGTGCCGCCGACTGCAGGCAGCACGCAAATTTTCGGGCGCGACAGCTCATTCGTGGAGAGTCGCGAGGAGGTCGGTTTTTTGCCTGAAAATCCCTATTTTTACAAATTCCTCACCGGCGAGGAGACGCTGCGTTTTTTTGGAAAACTCTGCGGCTTGCGCGGCGCGAAATTGCGCGAACGCACTAACGAATTGCTCGCGCTTGTGCGACTCGAAAATGCGCGCGATCGACGACTCGGCGGTTACTCAAAAGGCATGTTGCAGCGCATCGGTCTCGCGCAGGCGCTGATTCAAAATCCGCGCCTGCTCGTGCTCGACGAACCGACGGCGGGCGTCGATCCGGCGGGTTCGCGCGAAATTCGCGATTTGATTTTGGATTTTAAAAAGCGCGGTATCACCGTGCTGCTCTGCTCGCATTTGCTCGGTCAGGTGCAGGAAATCTGCGACCGAATTGGCATTCTGCACCAAGGCGTGCTCGTGCGCGAAGGCCGGCTCGAGGAGCTGATATCCATCGAAAATCAGACGGAACTAATTTTGGAAAATTCTACCCCGGAGCTGTTGCGACAGATCGAAGCGGATATTGCAAAATCTGGAGCGCGCATCGTCGAAATGCGCAAACCGCAGACTACGCTCGAACGCTTTTTTCTCGAAGTCACCAGTGACAAAAAATGACTGCGACCGCACACAAATTCTTTTCACCCGCGCGCATTGGCGCGATTGCGAGCAACACTCTGCTCGAGCTCGTGCGACTGAAAGTTTTCTATTTTTTACTGATTTTCGCGCTGATCATGATCGGGAGCTCGGCATTCATGGTGCGTTTTACATTCGCGGAACAATTTCAGGTGTTAAAAGATGTCTCACTCGGCGCAATGTCGATTTTTACGTGGCTGCTCTCGGTTCTCGCGACCGCGATGCTCTTGCCGAAAGACATCGAGGATCGCACGCTCTACACGATCCTCGCGAAGCCCGTCCCGCGGCTTGAATACTTGCTCGGCAAGCTGATCGGTGTGCTTTTGCTGCTGCTTGTTTCGACGCTCGTGATGAGCGCGATGTTCGCGATCGCCCTCTATTTGCGGCAGCAAACAGTGATCGCCGAGACGATGCGCACGACACCGCCCGAACAGGTCGCGGAAGCGATCCGCAACATCAAGGCGAGCACATTCACCATCAATCTCGTGCCCGGCGTAATCACGATTTACCTCAAAGCCGCGCTCTTCGCGTCGCTCACGCTGTTCATCTCGACTTACGCATCGTCGTGGATTTTTACGATTTTGATTTCGGTTGCGGTTTACATCATCGGCCACTTGCAATCGACCGCGCGTGATTACTGGCTTGCCTCGGGCGACGCGGGCGCGCTGACGAAAATTTTCCTCGCGATCGTATCGCTCATTTTCCCGGATTTGCAGTTGTTTAACTTGATCGACGACATCGTTGCCGGTAATGCGATCGCGATGGCGATGTTTTTAAAAACGTGCGGACTCGGCGTGCTCTACGCGTGCATTTATCTGCTCGTCGCCTATTTCGTTTTCGCGAATAAGGAGCTGTGAGAACGCTCGCTGTCATAGCGATTCTGCTCATTTTTGGTGCGGCAAAATTGCGCTTCGAGCAACGGCTAACCGAAGAACATCGGGCTGCCTATTTTCACGGCGCGAAACTGAATCTCGATTTGCGCCAGCAAGTTGGCCAGCTCGGTTTCATCGCGGCGCTGAGCGGATTTCGCGCGCTGGTCGCCGACGTGCTTTGGATTCAGGCGCACTCGGCATGGGAGCGGACCGAGTGGGGACGCATGGCACTGTTATTTAACACCGTGACTGCGCTGCAGCCGCGCAATGTGATGTTCTGGGATGTTGCCGGCTGGCACATGGCATGGAATGCGAGCGTCGCAGCGCGCGAAGATCCGAAGCAGCCGCGCGAGGCGCTTCGCATCAAAGCACAGCGCGAGTATTTTCAGCTCGGGCGCGATTTTTACGAACGCGGTATCGCAAACAACCCGGACAAATATGTGCTGCACGATCGGCTGGCGCTTTTACTGCGCGACAAACTGGATGACCACTGCGGCGCGGCAAAGGAATACGACCTCGCCGCGCAGTTCAAGGATGCCCCGGAATATGAAAAACGCTTTGCTGCATACGAGTTATCGTATTGCGAAGGGCATGAGCGCGATGCTTACGAGCGATTGCTCGCGCTTTACAAGATAGGGGAACACGAATGGCTTCCGACGCTTTTGAAGCGGCTCGATTATTTGCAGCAAAAATTGAATGTCCCGCCGGAGCAAAGAGTTTATATTCCGCCGGAGAAATCCCCTTAATCATGCGTTTCGCGGTCTTCGGTGACATCCATGCCAATCTTGAAGCTCTCCAGGCGATGCTCGCTGATGCACATGCAGCGGAATGCACACACTACGTTTGTTTAGGCGATGTTGTTGGTTACAATGCAAATCCGCACGAGTGTGTCGAGCTGGTGCGCGCGCTCGAGTGCCCGGTTGTCAAAGGCAACCATGACGAACTGGCATGCGTGGAAGCGAGTCTCGACGGCTTCAACCCGCTCGCCGAGGAAGCGCTTACGTGGACGCGGGCGAATCTGACGCATGAGGACAAGCAGTGGCTCCGCGAACTGCGGCTTGTGAGGCAGGTGCGCGATTTTACCATTGTCCACGCGACACTCGATACACCGCACAAGTGGGGCTATGTGTTTAACCAACTGGATGCGGCGGCGAGCTTCAATTACCAGCACACAGGCATCTGTTTTTACGGCCACACGCATGCGCCGCGCGCCTACATCCGGGATGGCGCAGTGAAAAGCGTGCCGCTCGACAAACTACGGATCGAGACGAACAAAAAGTATTTCATCAACGTCGGCAGCGTCGGACAGCCGCGCGATGGCGACTGGCACGCATCGTATTGCATTTACCACGTCGACGATCATCTGGTGGAGTTGCGCCGGCTTGAATACGACATTCGCGCGACGCAGGAAAAAATTCTGAAAGCCGGGCTGCCACAGCGCCTCGCCGATCGGCTCGAGGTCGGAAAATAAGCGTTGGAATCCGTCCTCGTCGTAAAGCCGAGTTCCCTCGGTGATGTCGTCCACACGTTGCCCGCTGTGCATGCGTTGAAGCATGCGCGACCCAGGTTGAAAATCACATGGCTCGTTAACGTCGAATGGGCGCCGTTGCTGCAGGGCAATGCCGATCTCGATGAGGTGATCACATTTCCGCGCAATGATTTTCGCGGCGTGCGCGGGTTGCTGCGACTTTACCAGTGGTCGCGGAGTGTAAAACACACGCAATTTGATCTCGCACTCGATTTTCAAGGACTCACGCGCAGCGCGCTGCTGGCGCGTGTGGCAGGCGCGAAGCGAGTCCATTGTCTAGGAGACGCAGAGATTTTGCCACGCATTCTGGCGCATCGCGTCGTGCCGGCGGATCGCGAATCGGAGCATGCAGTCGAGCGTTATTTGCGGCTCGTTGCGGATCTCGGCGTGATTATCGAAAAGCCGCTGCAATTTCCGTTGCCGGCCGGCGAGATGCCGCGCGATTTTCAAATCGACGAGCCGTTTTTGCTGCTGCATCCATTCTCGCGGGGCGCGGACAAATCGCTCGCGAAAGCTGATGTGGAGCGGCTTTGCGAACTGCTGGCACCGATTCGAATCGTGCTGGCCGGACGGTCGGAGATAAAATTGACGCCGCAGAAAAACTGCATCGATTTGCTAAACAAAACGTCGTTGGTCGAATTGATCCGGCTGATTCGTCGTGCGCATTTTGTCGTCAGCGTCGACAGCGGTCCGATGCACATCGCATCTGCGATTACACCGAAACTACTCGGCATCCACACGTGGACAAATCCGCGCATCGTCGGACCGTATCAGCCCGATGCGTTCGTTTGGAAAAACGCTCAAATCAAACGCGTCAGTGAACTGCCAATGGAAACCGCGGCAAACTGGGCGCCGTTTCGCAGCCAGCATTTACCCGCACTCGCCGAGTTTGTCCGCGCGCAGTTTTAGACTTTCACTCGCTCGATTTCCGCACCAAGCGCGTTCAGCTTTTCATCGATCATCTCATAGCCGCGATCGATGTGATACACGCGGTTCACCTCGGTCACGCCATCAGCCTGCAAGCCCGCAAGCACGAGTGCGGCCGAAGCGCGCAGATCGCTAGCCATCACCGGCGCGCCGCTTAAACGATCAACGCCATTGATGATCGCGGTCGCATTTTCGAGCGTGATGTTCGCGCCCATGCGCTTGAGCTCGGAGACGTGCATGAAACGCTGCGGGAAAATATTCTCGGTGATCGTGCTAATGCCGTTTGTTTTACAAA
>Ga0070741_10006879_pt1 | contig 24035 bp, 25 predicted proteins | sample Coa_R1_4_FD_66440 | JGI IMG/M metagenome (GOLD analysis project Ga0070741, IMG submission 66440) | Surface soil microbial communities from Centralia Pennsylvania, which are recovering from an underground coalmine fire - Coalmine... | ecosystem: Environmental > Terrestrial > Soil > Unclassified ...
CGAAGCCATCGAGGTACACGCCCTCGTCGTCCGTCGGCGCGATCACGGCGAGCCCGTGCTCCTTGCTCAGCGCGAAGTCCTCCTTCCCGCAGCCCGGGGCGATGTGCACGATGCCGGTGCCCTCTTCCTCCGACACCTCGTCCCAGGCGACGACGCGGTGCGCGACGCCCTGCTGCGCCGGCAGCTCATCGAACGGCCCCGCGTACGCGCGGCCGATGAGCGCGCTGCCCGGCACCTCGCCCAGCACCTCGGACCCCGGCTTCAGCGCCGACTTCGCCGCCCCCTTCGAGACGTAGACCACGTCGTCGCCGCTGCGCACGCGCAGGTAGGTCAGCGCGGGGTGCACCGCCGCCGCGACGTTGCCCGCAAGCGTCCAGGGCGTCGTCGTCCAGACGAGCAGCGACTCCCCCGGCGCGTCGGCGAGCGGGAACTTCAGGTACACGCTGACGTGCGTCAGCTCCTTGTAGCCCTCGGTGACGATCTCGTGCTCAGAGAGGCCGGTCGCGCAGCGCGGGCACCAGGGCATCACGTCGTGGCCCTTGTACAGCCAGCCCTTCTCCCAGCACGTCTTCAGGAAGCCCCAGATCGTGTAGTTGTTCTCGTCGGAGTTCGTGTAGTACGAGTGGTCCCAGTCCATCCAGTAACCGAGCCGGGTCGACTGCTCCGTCTGCACGGCGGCGAAGCGCTGGACGCGCGCCTTGCACTCCTCGACGAACTTGTCGATGCCGAAGTCGAGAATGTCCTTCTTCGACGTGAAGCCGTGCTCCTTCTCGACCTCCACCTCGATCCAGAGCCCCTGGCAGTCGAAGCCGTTCTGGTACCGCTGCCGCTCGCCGAGCATCGTGTGAAAGCGCTGGTACAGGTCCTTGTACGAGCGCCCCCACGCGTGGTGCACGCCCATCGGGTTGTTCGCCGTGATCGGCCCGTCGATGAACGACCAGCGCTTCTCCGAGGCCGCGTTCCGCGCGATGTATCGGCGGATCATGTCGCGTTCGCGCCACCATGCCAGCGTCCGCCGCTCATCGGCGACGAAGTCCGGGCGCGTGGTTACGGGTTGCAGCATGTGATCCTCATTCAGTGTGGTCCGTTGGGCCCGCGGCGCCGCAGCGCGTCCCACGGTATCCATTCAAAATGCGTCTCTCGGCGCCGCCGCGCGCGCGCCGCGACCTTCGTCTACGCTCTGATCTCGTGCACTTCTCTCCGTTCATGCCCGGTGGGGCCGCGCGCCGCACAACGAAATACGCCCGCCCCCTGCTGGGGACGGGCGTTCGCCCGCGGTACCACCCCGCTTCCCGCCTTCCGTGGCGGGCTGCTCGTTCCGGGCGCCGTCACGCCCTGCCCCGCTAACGGCGGGCCTCCGGGCGCCCCTACTGGCTCTCGCGTTCGGCGCGCCGGCTCGGGAGGGATCTTCGGCCGAGGCCGCTGCGCCCGGCTCGCACCGTCCCGGGCTCGCTCACCAGCGGCGCGACGGCCTACTCGTCTCCGTCATCGCCTGTCCGGGGGAGTATACGAGCGGCGAGGAGCGCGAGACAAACGCGCATCTTACGGCACCAGCACCACCCGCCCGAACGCCGCCCGGCTCTCGATGTACGCGTGCGCCGCCGCAGCCTCCGCGAGCGGGTACGTGCGGTCGATCACCACCTCGAGCTCGCCCTTCGCGACGTCCCGCAGGATTCCGTCGAGCATCGGCCGGACGCGCTGCGGGTTGCGCAGCGTCTCCAGCCCGAAGAACACGCCCGTCAGCGAGCCGTTCGTGCCACTGAGCGCGCTGACGTCGATCGCCTTCCCTTCGCGGCTCACGTTGCCCACCGTGATCGCCCGCCCGCGGTAGCCCAGGCACATCAGGCTGCCCTCGAGCGTCCTGCCGCCGACCGAGTCCACCACCAGGTCGACGCCCTGCGGCGCGATCGCCCGCACCGCGTCAACGAAGCTGCCGCTGCGGTAGTTCACGCCCGCATCCATCCCGTACTGCTTCAGCCGCTCGAGCTTCTCGTCGCTCGACGATGTCGCGACCACGCGCGCCCCCGCGCGATGCGCCAGTTGGACGCAGGCGATGCCCACGCCGCTCGTCCCCGCCTGCACGAGCACCGTCTCGCCCGCCTGCAGGCGCCCGAACTCGAACAGGCAGTCGTGCGCCGTCCCCCACGACACCGGCACGCCGGCGGCCGCCTCGATGCTGCACCCGTCGGGCACCAGCCACGTCGACGTCGCGGGCACCGAGACCACCGATGCGTGCGAGCCGCTCGCCATCAGCGCCGTCACGCGGTCGCCCGGCTTGCGGTCCGTCACCTCGGCCCCCACCTCGCGCACGACGCCGGCGCAGTTGTAGCCGACGATGTGCGGCTTCGACGTCATCGCGCCGCCCGCGCGGTTCAGCACGTCGCCGCCCTCGACGGCGATCGCCTGCACGTCGATCAACACGCCCTTCGGGTGGAGCGGTGGATCCGGCACGTCCTCGTACCGGAAGACGTCCGGCGCCCCCGTCTCGTAGTACACCGCTGCCTTCATGCGCGTCCTCTCCTGGTGCGCTCTCGCACGCCGTGCGTGCAGGTTGTCCGGGGATCGCGATTGCGAACCCAGCGCAGAGAACCTTCTAGCCCGTGGTCTGCTTGGTCCACGTCGCCAGGTCGAAGTAGTCGCGCCACGCCGCAATCTTGCCGTCGCGCAACTCGAACGCGCCCATCACCGGCAGCCTAACCATCTTGTCGCCCATCTGGAACGTGTCGACGCGCTCCGTGAGCACGATGTTGCCGCGCGCGGCCAGGTGCGTGATCTCGAACGTCACGCCGCTCGCCGGGCCGAGGATGAACCCGAGCAACGCGCGGATCGCGTCCTTGCCGACGGCCGGCTGCATCGGCATGTTGTGGTACACCGCGTCGTCGGTGAACGCGTCGAGGATCCGCTGCTGGTCGCGCGCTTCCCAAGCCGCGCAGAAGTCGCGCACCACGCGCTCCGCATCACCCACGCTCGCCCTCCCTGCTGCCGGACGCCGGCCCGCCCGCCGTCCCGTGCCGGTACTGTACGACCTCCACGTCGATCACGGTGACCAGCCCGCCGCCGACCATCTCGTCCACGATCGGCAGCACACGGGCGATGCGCTCCGGCGAGTCGATGACCTCGACGACGAGCGGCAGATCCTCCGAGAGGCGCAGGATGTGCGCCGTGTGGAGCCGGCTCGCCGCGCCGAACCCCTCGACGCCCCGCAGCACCGTCGCGCCCGCCATGCCCTCGGCCCGCAGTCGCTCGACGAGCGCGGTCGCCAGCGGCTTGCCGCGCCAGCGGTCCGACTCGCCGATGTAGATCTTCAGCATCTTCGCCGGCCCGGTGATGTCATCCATCCCGTAGCTCCTTCGGATTCACTCCGCTCGCCGGAAGGCCGCACGCTCCAACATCCAGCATGGCGCCGTCACCGCGGCCGAGCGCCCGGGGTGCGCGCGCCAGGGTCACAGCGCCCGTCCGAGCACGCTCCCCGCCCACACCGCCAGCATCCCCGCCGCCACGCTGCCGCCGAGGTTCATCGCCGCGGTGGCGACGTCGCGCAGCTCGAGCATCTGCAGCGTCTCCCACGTGAGGGTCGAGAACGTGGTATACGCGCCGAGGAAGCCGACCGCGACGAGCAGGCGCAGCTCCGGCGGCCACATGAAGCGGTCCTCGCTCAGCGTCAGGAACAGCCCGATGATGAACGCGCCCGTGATGTTCACGACGAACACGCCGAGGCCGCGCCCCGGCCACGCGTCGCTGATCCAGCCGGTGGCGTAGTAGCGCGCCAGCGTCCCCAGCGCCCCGCCGACCGCGAGGTACATCACGTTCATCTCCGGCCCTCGCCCTCCCACATCGGCCGCCCGGCATTCGCATCGCTCCGCGGGTGCGCGGCACGCGGCGCGCCGGCACGCCGCCGGCCCAAGAAAAAGACTCCTGCGCTTGCGACGCAGGAGCCATCAGCCCTCGCGGGCGGTTCGGGCGAGCCCCATCGCCCCGGCCGGTGATGCCTGAGGATAGGCAGCGCACCGGCGCGGGGCAAGGGGACCAACGTCCCGGTGTGGTGGAAGTTCGGTTGGCGCCCTCCCTAGCCGTGATGCTCCGTCGGTTGCGCCGTCGGCTCTTGCAGCGCCCGCGGGATGAAGATGTACGCGTGCGCGATCGCCGCCAGCCCGGCGCCGACGAGCGGCCCCGCCCAGTACACCCACGTGTCTTTCCAGTCGTTCTGCACGAGCGCCGGGCCGAAGTGCCGCGACGGGTTCATCGCCGCGCCCGTCAGCGGCCCGCCCATGAAGATGTCCATCGTGATCGTCAGGCCGATGGCGAGCGCCGCGATCGCGTGCGCGCCGCGCTCGTCCACCGCCGTGCCGTAGATCACGTACATCAGGAAGAAGGTCAGGATCACTTCGATCGTGAACCCGCGCGCGCGTCCGACGATGATCGCGTTGTTATCGGCGTAGGCGATCGCCGGCACGCCGAGATGCGTCGCGTTGCGCACCGCCTCCGGGTAGATGTAGCGCAGCAGCAGCGCCGCCACGACGGCGCCCGCGAGCTGCACGATCACGTAGCCGATGGCCTTCAGCGTGCCGATCTTGCCGCCGAGCCACAGCCCGAACGTCACCGCCGGGTTGTAGTGCCCGCCCGAGATGTGCCCCGCACCGGCGACCATCAGCCCGATCGCCAGCCCGTGCGCGAGCGCCACCGCGACCAGCGTGCCGCCGTTGCTGAACCCCTGTGACGTCGCCGTCAGGATCGCGCCCGCGCCGATGAACACCAGCGCGAACGGCCCCAGGAACTCGGCGATCAGCGGTCGTATCCAGTAATCGAGGAGGTCTTCGGGCAGGAAGTTGTTGGCGTTGAACTCTCTCGCCGGGACCATCATGTCGTTCGTGGCCATGACGGAACTCCAATTGCTAAAGCGATTAGCTTCTTTCGGAGATGATGTTAGATTCGACGCCCGCCACTGTCAACCCCCCGCGCCGGGATTGCACGTGAGCAAGCCAGGGGTGCCCGCAGGCGAGTTGTTCGCCGGGCGCCCGAGGGCCTCGGCGGGAACGCCATCGCCCCCGTCGCAATGCGGTCTGGAGCTAATCCCCGGCGCTGCCCGACAGCCGCCTGACGCGAGGCGTTCGCTTCACGAAGGGCACGGCCGCCCGTAGGAGAACGAGAACAACAGGTGCGTCCCGGAAGGGTTCCACGCGGTCAAGATCGGCTCGTAGGTGATCGTCGCCGGTGCGACGGGCGCGAGCCGCGTCACGCTCAGGTCGTCGGCGCGCACGAAGACGATGCCTCCGGCGGTCGCGAGCGCGACGCCGCTCCCATCCGGCCGCCAGACGTAGCCCCGCGGCGTCACGCCGCCGAGATCGACCTCGCGCACGGGCACGGCGGCGTCCGGATCGACGAATGACAGCGGCACGTTGCCGCAGCGGCCGGCCCCGATCGCGAGCACGTGGCCGCGCGGCGACCAGCCGTACGTCGGGTAGGCGCCGAGCGCGCGGATGGAGATGCGACGGCCGCTCGCGGCCTCTTCGATGTACGCCGCCGCATCACCATTCACGAGCCGCCAGCGGCCGTCCGCGCTATTGAGCGGCGGCGGATATGGCGGCGCACCCGGCGCCGGAGGCGGCTCGTTGACGATGGTGTCGGTGCCGTCGAGGCGCAGCAGGTGGTAGCCGCGGTCCGCGGTGCGCGCGTAGAACGGCGCGAGCAACGTCTCGTCGTCGATCCATTCCGTCGGAGCCGGACCACTGAAGACGTACACCTCGCGGCTGGCAAGCACGAGCGCGAACGCGTTGAACGCGCCGCCGCCGTCCGTCGCCGCGGCGTTGCCGATCGAAAACGCATCCGCCTGGGACATCGGCCCGCGCACGGTCTTGAAGCGATCGGGGTCGGGCGTCGACACCGGCCCGCCCGGCGAGGCGGTAGCGCTGGCCGGCAGGCCTCTCGCCGGCGTCCCGGACAGGGACGTGCCGGCCGGGTGCGTCGCCGGAGCGCCGCCGCACGCGTACGCCACCATCGCAAGCAGGGGCGCGAGCGGAAGCAGGCGTCGCATCCATACAGTATGCACCGGACGGCGCGGTCCGGGCCCGACCACGGCGGCTATCGCGGACTATGTTCAGCGACCAGCGACCGACGACCCGCGCACGAGCGACTGCCACTCCTCCGCGTACAGCCGGTCGCGAGGCACGCATCCCGCCGGGCGCTGCCCCAGCGGATGGTCCTTCGCGCGCATCAGCGCCGTGCAGTAGCTCACGCCCAGGCACGATTCGTCGCGCCGCATGCCGCGGCCTTCGAGCACGTCGGCAGCGAAGCGCGGGTACGCGATCGCCCCGCGCCCGAGCGCGAACAGCGTGACATCGCCCGCCGCCACGTTTGCCGCGCCGGCGTGCGCCGCAAAGTGCCGCAGCCACGAGTAACCCGTCCCGATGACCGGCAGGTCCGGCTGCGCGCGCTGCACCGCCGACGTCAACGCGAAGTGGCGCGCCACGCCATCGAGCGGATGCTCCGGCGCGGCGTAGCCATCGACCGGCGCGCGCTCGAAGGGCCGGCCCAGGTGCGGGTTGAAGTACGGGCTGCCCATCGTCACATTGAGCAGCGCCAGCCCGCGCGCCCGCAGCTCGGCGATGAGCCGCAGCGGCTCCTCGAGCGCCGGCGTCTCCGGCGCGTCGGGCCTCGCGCCCCACGCGCCCGCGTACGGCGCCTCGCGCGGGGCCGGCGCCCCCGCGCCCGATGCCTCGCGCCGCCACGGCACGCCGTCGAAGACGTTGAGCCGCGTCGCCAGCAGCAGATCGTCGCCGAGCCGCGCGCGGATGCCCTCGAACACGTTGCGCACGAAGCGCGTCCGGTTCTCGAACGTGCCGCCGTACCGCCCGGGCCGCTCGCGCGCGCCGAGCAGCTCGTTCAGCAGATAGGTGTGGCACTGCTTCACGTCCACGAAGTCGAACCCTGCCTCGCGCGCCAACGCCGCGGCCTCCACGAACCGCTGCTCGAGCGCCTCGAGCGCGGCGTCGTCGATCGCCGGTACGTCTTCGGTGTGCTTCAGCGCGTCGAGCGCCGCGCCGTGGCGGGCGATGATCGGTGCCGGGTGCGACCAGCGCCCGGAGTGCGTGAGCTGCATGCCGATGAGGAAGCCATCGTCCGTGCCCCACGCCGCGCGGCGGGCGGCGCGGGTCTCGGCGACGAGCCGGCGCAGCTCCGGCAGCGTCTCGCGCGAGACGACGAGTTGCCGCGGGTTCGCGCGGCCCTCGGGCACGACGGCGGTCGCCTCGCCCCAGAGCAGCGCCGCGCCGCCCTCCGCGAAGCGCCGCCAGCGGCGGACCGTCAGCTCGCCCGGCGTCCCGCCGGGGTTGCCGTCGCAGCCCTCCATCGGGTGCACGGCCATGCGGTTCGCGAGCGCCCGCCGGCCGACGCGCGCCGGCCCGGCGAGCGGCGCCAGCTCGTCGGCCAGCGGCACCCCTACCCCGCGCGCGGCGATGTCCGCCCGCAGCTCATCGAGCTCCCGGTAGCGAAAGAACCCCACGCGGGGATGGTATCAGCGGGCGCCGGGCCGAAGTCCTGGCGCAGCCCTCGCGTCCCCGCGCGTTGCTCTCGGTTGTCTGCTGTCTGCTGTCAGGCGCGCGAGGGCGCGCCGCCCTACCAGATCCCGAGCTGCATCTTGACGTCGTCCGACGCCATCGTCCGCGGGTCCCAGGGCGGCGAGAAGGTGAGCTTCGGCGTCACGGACTTCACGCCCGGCAGGTCGACGAGCACGTCCTGGATCTGGCCGTCGATCACCGGCCCCAGCGGGCAGCCGGGGCTGGTCAGCGTGTAGGTAACCTCGACCGCGCCGTCATCGCTCACATCGACGTCGTACACCAGCCCGAGCTCCACGATGCTCATGTGGATCTCCGGGTCGAAGACATCCTTCAGGCGCTCCATGATCAGGTCTTCGGAAAGCAGCCCCTTCACGGACATCGCGGGTCCTCCTTCTGCTGACAGTGTGCCACGCCGGCGCTACGCCCCGCCGCCACTCTCGTGGCCGAAGCGCGCCACCTCCGCCGCCATGTCCAGCGGCTCGACGACGGCGCGCCGGTCGTAGGCGCCCCACTGCGCGCGCGGCACCATCCACATGATCTCGAACTCGTTGCCGTCCGGGTCGACGCCGTACAGCGACTTCGTCGCGCCGTGGTCGCTCTGCCCCACCAGCGCGCCGAGCTCGGCCAGCACCGCCGAGGCGCGCGCCAGGTCCTCGATCGCCGCCACCTCCCACGCCAGGTGGTACAGCCCCGTCGACCCGCGCGGCGGCCGAGGCGCGTCGGGCCCCACCGCCATCAGCCCCAGGTCGTGGTGGTTCTCCGAGCCGGCCGCCCGCAGGAACGCCATCACGCCGGCCTCGCGCGCGATCTCCTCGAACCCGAACGCCGTCGAATAAAACTCCACCGCCCGGTCGAGGTCGCGCACGTACAGCACCGCGTGGTTCAGCCGCCGCACCGGGATCATGCTTCCTCCCTGCTCACGGCGCCGTCGCCCCGCTCGTGCTGCGCGATCCCGTCCGCCAGCGTGTGCCATGGCAGCGTCGCGCACTTCACGCGCACCGCGAACTTCGCAACGCCCTGCAGCGCCTCGAGGTCGCCCAGGTCCTCCGGCGCCGGCGCGTCGGCGTCCGTCATCATCTGCTTGAACTCGTCCGCCAGCCGCCGGATCTCCGCGATGCTCTTTCCCTGCACCAGGTCCGACATCATCGACCCCGACGCCTGCGAGATCGAGCAGCCGCGGCCGACGATGCCGATGTCCGTGAGCGTCTCGCCGTCGAAGTCCAGCTCCATCTCCACCTCGTCGCCGCACACGGGGTTGTACCCCTCGGCGACGACGTCGGCGTGCGCCAGCTTCTTGCGGTTGCGCGGGTTCTTGTAGTGGTCGAGGATGAGCTCGCGGTAGAGCTCGTCCAGCTCAGGCTCGGGCCGTGGCTGCATGGCCGAAGATCCTGTCCGAGGCGCGCACGGCCTCGACCAGCGCGTCCACTTCCTGCCTGGTGTTGTAGAGGTAGAAGCTGGCGCGCGCCGTCGCGACGACGCCGAGCCAGCGCATCAGCGGCTGCGCGCAGTGGTGCCCGGCGCGGATCGCCACCCCGAAGCTGTCGAGCACCTGGCTCAGGTCGTGCGGGTGCAGGTCGCGGTAGTTGAACGTCACCGCGCCGCCGCGCTCGCCGGCGTCGCGCGGGCCGTACAGCGTCACGCCCTCGACCGTCGACAGCGCGTCGATGGCGTACTGGGTGATCTCGACCTCGTGCGCGCGCACCGCGTCGATGCCGAGCGCCTCGAGGTAGTCGATCGCCGCGCCGAACGCGATCGCGTCGGCGATGTTCGGCGTGCCCGCCTCGTACTTGTGCGGCAGGTCGGCGTACGTGCTGCGCTCCAGCGTCACGCGCTTGATCATCTCCCCGCCGCCCAGGAAGGGGTCCATCGCCTCCAGCACGTCCCGCCGCCCGTAGAGCACGCCGACGCCCGTTGGGCCGAGCATCTTGTGCGCCGAGAACGCCAGGAAGTCGCACCCCAGCGCCTGCACGTCGACCGGCATGTTGGGCACGCTCTGCGCGCCGTCGACGAGCATCACGGCGCCGTAGCGGTGCGCCGCCTCGGCGACCGCGCGCACGTCGTTGATCGTGCCGAGCACGTTCGACATCTGCGTGAGCGCGACGAGCTTCGTCTTCGGCCCGATCTTCGCGACCACGTCGTCCGCCACCAGGTGCCCGGTCGCGTCGATGTCGATGAAGCGCAGCTCGGCGCCGGTCGCCAGCGCGATGAGCTGCCACGGCAGCACGTTGCTGTGGTGCTCCATCACGGAGAACACGATTTGGTCGCCCCGCTGCAGGAACTTGCGCCCCCACGCGTTCGCGACGAGGTTGATCGACTCCGTCGTGTTGCGCGTGAAGACGATCTCCTGCTCCGGGTGCGCGGCGTTGATAAAGCGCCCTGCCTTCACGCGCGCCGCCTCGTACGCCGCCGTCGCCTCCTCCGCCAGCGTGTGCAGCCCGCGGTGGATGTTCGCGTTGTAGTGCTCGTAGTAGTGCACGAGGGCGTCGATGACGCTCCGCGGCTTCTGCGTCGTCGCCGCGTTGTCGAGGTACACCAGCGGCCGCCCGTGCACCTGCCGCTCGAGGATCGGGAAGTCTTTGCGGACCTGCTCGACATCGTATCCCATCAGTCGACCTTCACCAGCACGTCGTCGCCCTCGACCCGCACCGGGTACGTGCGCACCGGCCGCACCGCCGGCAGCACGACCGCCCGTCCCGTCGTCACGTCGAACTTCGCGCCGTGCCGCGGGCACTCGACGCGCTCGCCCTCGAGCACGCCCTGGTCCAGCGGCCCGCCATCGTGCGTGCAGACGTCATCGATCGCGTAGAAGCGCCCGTTGACGTTGCACAGCGCGATGCGCACGCCGTTCACCTCGTGCACGGTGATCCGGCCCGGCGCCGTCTCGCCCACCGTGCCGACCCGCGCGAAGCCCGCGACCTCCGTGTCTTCCGCCATCACTCCGCCGCCATCATCTCGTCGAAGGTCAGCGCCTCCGCCTTCGCGCCCGCCTTCGCGAGCACCGTGTCCATGATCCGCGTCCGCAGGCGCGCGTCGGGCACGCGGTCCACCACGTCCCTGAAGAACCCCTCGACGAGCATCCGCTCCGCCGTCGCGCGCGGGATGGCCCGCGCCTCCAGGTAGAACAGCTCGTTCTCGTCGACCGGCCCCGCGGTGGCGCCGTGGCTGCACTTCTGCACGTCCCACGCCTCGATCTCCAGGATCGGGATGGGCGCCGCCTTCGCGTGCTCGCTCAGCAGCAGGTTGCGCGAGGTCTGGTTCGCCTCGCTCGCGCTCGCGCCGGGGTTGATGCGCGTGATGCCGTACCAGACGATCGATGACGATCCCGTCATCGCCGACTTGAACTGCAGGTCGCTCACGGTGTGGTGGCCGACGTGGTCCTGCAGCGTGTTGTAGTCGAAGTGCTGGTCGCCGTCGCCGAAGGTGATCCCGAGCAGCTCCGCCGAGGCGCCCGGCTGCGGCATCTCCGTGTCGATGCGCATCTTCGTGAGCGACGAGCCGAGCCCGACTGCCATCGCGCGGAATCGCGCATCCTGCCCGAGCACCGCGCGCACCGTATCGAAGTTGTAGGCGCCGCGGCCCCAGCGGTTAATCGCGTAGTACTCGACCTGCGCGCCCGCCTCGGCGAAGATCTCCGTCGCCGCGCTGACGAACGCCTTCTGCGCGCCGTCCGGCGACGTGCGCTCGTCGATTACGCGCACGCTCGCGCCGGCCTCGGCGACGACGAGCACGCGCGGGAACATCGCGAGGCCCTCCGCCGTCACGGCGGTGGTCAGCACGACCGGCAGGTCGATGCGCACGTCCTTCGGGACGTAGAGCAGCGCGCCGCCGCTCCACAGCGCCGCGTTCAGCGCGACGTACTTCCACTCGCCGTCGCGCACCGCCGCGCCGAGGCGCTTGCGCAGCAGGCCCTCGTGCTCGCGCGCCGCGGCGTGCAGATCCATGAGCACGACGCCCTGCGCCCGCAGCGCCGCCGGCAGGTCGATGTGCACGACCTCCGAGTCCTGCTGCACGAGCCGCGCGGCGAAGTCGCCCGCCTCCCACGCCTCGCGCACCGGCGCCGGCAGCTGCGACGCATCGGCGACCGGCGCCGCCGCCGCGTACGGCTTCACGCCGTTCATCACGATCGACCGCACGTCCGTCCGCCGCCATTCCTCGTCCGTCGGCTCCGGGAAGTCCATCGCCTCGTACGCGGCCCAGGCGGCGGCGCGCCGCTCACGCAGCCACGCCGGCTCGTCGTGGCGCGCGCTCGTCGCCTCGGCCGATGCGCGGGTGATCTCGGTGAATCCCGGTGCCAGTACTGGCGTCTCTTGCGTCATGCGTCCCGTCTTCCGTGCGCGCGAAGCGTGACCGCGCGCGATGGCGCGCGGCGGCGGCTCGCGCCCGTCACGCCGGCCTCAGCCGACGGCGCCCTCCATCTGCAGCTCGATCAGCCGGTTGAGCTCGACGGCGTACTCCATCGGCAGCTCCTTCACGATCGGCTCCACGAAGCCGTTGACGATCATCTTCGTCGCGTCGACCTCGCTGAGGCCGCGGCTCTGCAGGTAGAACAGCTGCTCCTCGCCCACCCGCGACACCGACGCCTCGTGGCCGATGTTCACCTGCTCTTCCTCGATCTCCATCAGCGGGTACGTGTCCGAGCGCGACTTCTCGTCGAGCAGCAGCGCGTCGCAGCGCACCGTCGACTTCGAGCGCACGGCGCCCGGGTACACCTTGAGCGCCCCGCGGTAGCTCGTGCGGCCGGTGCCCTTCGACACCGACTTCGAGATGATCGTCGAGGTCGTGTCGGGCGCCGCGTGGATGATCTTCCCGCCCGCGTCCTGATGCTGCCCGCTGGACGCCATCGCCAGCGACAGGATCTCGCCGTGCGCGCCCGGCTCCATCAGGTACACGCTCGGGTACTTCATCGTGAGCTTCGAGCCCAGGTTGCCGTCGACCCACTCCATCACCGCGTCCTCGTACGCCGCGGCGCGCTTGGTGACGAGGTTGAAGACGTTCGTCGACCAGTTCTGGATCGTCGTGTAGCGGACGCGCGCCCCCTTCTTGACGATGATCTCGACGACGGCGCTGTGCAGAGCGTCGGTCGTGTAGATCGGCGCCGTGCAGCCCTCCACGTAATGCACGTAGCTGCCCGGCTCGGCGATGATCAGCGTCCGCTCGAACTGGCCCATGTTTTCCTTGTTGATGCGGAAGTAGGCCTGGAGCGGGATCTCGACCTTCACCCCTTCCGGCACGTAGACGAAGCTGCCGCCCGACCAGACGGCGCTGTTCAGCGCCGCGAACTTGTTGTCCGCCGGCGGCACGATCGTGCCGAAGTACTGCTGCACGATCTCCGGGTAGTCGCGCACCGCGGAGTCCGTGTCGACGAAGATCACACCCTGCTTCTCCAGGTCCTCGCGGATGCTGTGGTAGACGACCTCCGAGTCGTACTGAGCGCCGACGCCGGCGAGGAACTTCTTCTCCGCCTCCGGGATGCCGAGCTTGTCGAACGTGTCCTTGATGTACTCCGGCACGTCCGACCAGTCGCGCTCCGCCCGGTCCGACGCGCGCGCGAAGTAGTAGATGTCGTCGAAGTCGAGGTGGTAGTTCTGGATATTCCCGCCCCAGAACCCGGTCGGCATCGGCTTCTCGAGGAAGTGGTGGTACGACTTCACCCGGAAGTCGGTCATCCACTGCGGCTCGCGCTTCGCCGCCGAGATCTCGCGCACGACGTCCTCGCTGAGCCCCTTCTCGGTGCGGTACGTGTACGTCGCGTCCGGGTCGTTGAACCCGAACTTGTATCCCTCCGCCCCCGTGATCTGCGGCGTGATCTTCGCAACCATGCTCAGGCCCTCTCTCCCGTCGTCGCCGCCATCGCGGCGTCGTACTTCGCGATCACCGGGTCGTACCCCTGCTCCTCGAGCTGCAGCGCCAGCTCCGGCCCGCCGGCGCCGATGATCCGCCCGCGGTACAGGATGTGCACGAACTGCGGCTTGATGTAGTTCAGCAGCCGCTGGTAGTGCGTGATCAGCACGACGCCGAGCTTCGGCGTCATCAGCGCGTTCACGCCCTCCGCCACCGTGCGCAGCGCGTCGATGTCGAGCCCCGAGTCCGTCTCGTCCATGATCGCGAGATCCGGGTCCAGGATCCCCATCTGCAGGATCTCGGCGCGCTTCTTCTCGCCGCCGGAGAACCCCTCGTTCACGTAGCGGCGCGCGAACTGCTCGTCCATCTTCAGCATCTTCATCGTGTCGAGCAGCCTGGTGCGGAACTCGCGCACCGGCACGTCCTCCCCGCGCACGGCCTTCATCGCCTGCCGCAGGAAGTTCACCATCGTCACGCCCGGCACGCTCGTCGGGTACTGAAAGGCGAGAAAGAGGCCGCGCCGCGCACGCTCGTCCGGCGCCAGCGTCAGGATCTCCTCGCCCTTGAAGCGCACGCGCCCGTCCGTCACCTCGTAGCGCGGGTGGCCCATCAGCGCGTTCGCCAGCGTGCTCTTGCCGGAGCCGTTGGGCCCCATGATCGCGTGCACCTCGCCGCGGTTGACCGTCAGGTCCACCCCGTTGAGGATCTGCTTCCCCTCGACGCTGACCTTCAGCCCTTCGATCTCCAGCAGCGCGTTCTCAGCCATGCGTCTCCTTCTCTCGACCGTCTCCCCGCAGAGCGCTGCGGATCTCCTGCACCAGGTACTCGCACTGCGGCGAGCCATCGACCATGCGGCTCACCTGCGCCACGGGCGCGCCGAGCAGCAGCTCGACGGTCTTGCGGTCGGCGTGGCACGGCGCCGGCGACGCCTCCGCCGCCTTCCGGTACGGGCACGCCGTGTTCATCAGGTGGTACCCGTCGGCGTCCTTGCGCCAGTGGTCGACGATGCCCTCGCCCTTCAGCGCCTCGCTCGTCTCCGCCACCCGCTCGCCGATCGTCGCCCCGGTCACCAGCGGCCGGTACGCGCCGGCCACGTCCTCCGCGACGCCGTCGAGCACCGCTTCGAGCAGGTCCGCGCCTTCGGGCGACGGCTGGATCGCCGTCAGCCGCCGGAAGACGCGCGAGACCAGGCGCGGGTAGTGCGCGTTCAGCTCCTCCCCGCGCTCGGTGAGGCGGTAGACGTACGACGGCCGGCCGACCTCCCCGCGGTGCAGGCGGATGTCGACGAGCCTCTCCGCGCGCATCACCTCGAAGTGCCGGCGGATGTTCGCCTGGTTCAGCCCAAGCTCGGCCGCGGCCTGCGCCACGGTCACTTCGCCGTGCGCCGCCAGCAGCTCGCGGAGCGCCTCCCGGGTGGACTTGATCACACCTCGATCGTACCGGCGCCCCGCCTCTATATCAAGCGAATTACGACTTTTTATGCATCTTTCGCGCGAAATGCCGGCGCCCCGCCCTCGCGCCGGATCTCGAAGCTCCAAATTCCGGCATGCCACTCGCCGGGCGCCCGGGCATAGCCGGGGTCCCTCATGATTATGTCTCGTTCTGCGGTGGCCTCCTTGCCTGTAGTCCACTCAAGCAAACGAGACAAATGTTCTACTTCTCAGCAGATTGTCACACGTGTGACAAAACGCTCAGGACGTGATCATTTCGAGGTTCGCGGCCGTCCTTACGGCGCCGCGGCCACCCGTGCCGACAGCACCTTCGCCAGCGCGAGCTCATCGACTCCGGCCGGCGCGCCGTCCCCGAACGTCATGCTGATGATGCCGCCGCCGTACCGCCCCTCGCCGAAGACGTACATGCGCATCACGAACGTCGTCGGGATGTCCGCACCCAGATCCTGCTCGCCCGCCAGCGCGCCGAACAGCTCGCCGAAGTCCATCGTCATCGTCATCCCGAATCCGTTGTCCAGCCCGGTCGAGTCGAGCAGGTGCACGTCCGTCAGCTTGATGCCGAGCGGCAGCTCGCCGAGCTGCTCGAGCTCGTCCTGCAGGTCCTGCTCGCTCACGCCCTTCGCCTGGCCGAACGCCCGGTCGAGGTCCTGCAGGTCCTCGAAGCGCATCACCATGGACATCACCATCGCCGCGTCAGTCGATACGCCCGGCTCCCCGCGCGCGGCGATCGACATCGACATGTCCACGGCGCCGTTGTCCGAGATCTTGTCGCTGACCCGCTGGCTGATCGATGTCTGCTCGATGAAGCCCGCCGGCAGGTCGTCCTGCGTCAGGAGGTACTGCTCGAGCGATGGGTCGCCCGGGCCGAGGGTGGCGCCGCCGCCCGCCGCCCCGCCCGAAGCGGCGCCGAACGCGTTCCCGAAGACCAGCGGCAGGACGTCGCCGGCGCCGTCGCCCTCGGCGGCGCTCGCCGTCGGCGAGGGCGCAGCCGTCCGCGTGGGCGCCGGTGATGCCGTCGCGCGCGGCGCCTGGGGGCGCGGCTCCCCGCCTCTGCCGCCACAGGCGGCCGCGACGGCCAGGATGGCGGCGGCGAGGACGAGAGCGCGCTTCATGGGAGCCTCCGGACAAGTGACGGTACAGCGCGATTATCGGCCGGGCCCGCCGCACGACGCAGGCCACCGCCATCGCGCGTCCGGCCCCCCGGAGCGCGGCAGCGATGCTATCCTTGTGGCCGGCAGCGCAGCATCGGGCTTATACCCTCCTCGTCGGAGCGCCACGCGCAGGGCTGCAGGATGCCGGAGGATGACGAGACCCGGCGCCATCACGACCTCATCGACCAGGCGAAGCTGCGGCGCAAGCGGTCGGAGCGCCCGATCGGCGAGCCGGCGGAGCGCGTCGAGCGGCGCCGGCGCCAGCACGAGTGGCAGCACATCGCGCTCGGCCGCGTCTGCGTGATTTGCGGCCTGGCGCAGCGGGAAGGCGAGTACGACGACTCGCCGGCCTGCGGGCCACGCGCGTCCTAGGCGGCGCCGCCTCCGCACCGGCTAGGTCGCCGCCAGCCGGTCGAGGGCGTCCTTCAGTTCCTCTTCAGCGAAGATCGACTCGAGCTTCCCCACCACCTTGCCGGCGCCGTCCATCAGGAACATGTAGGGCTCGCTCGGCAGGTTCCACTCCTGCACCGCGGGCCGGTACTTCTGGAGCTGGAAGTCCTGCCAGACCTCGATATGGATGAAGTCCATCTTGTCCTGGTACGCCGGCACCTGCTGGAGCAGCACCTCGAGCACGGGTCCGCAGAAGCGCGACGTGCAGAACGCGGGCGTGCTGAACTGCACGACGAGCGGGCGCCCCTTCCCGAGCACGTCCGCGATCACCTTGTCGTGCAGCGGGCACGCCGGCTGGCGCGAGCAGAGGCTCGCCGTGTCCGGGTTGGTGGCGAAGGTGTCGTTCTGGCTGGCCGGCGGCACGGTCCCAAGCGCCGGGGTCTTCGGCTTGTCGAGCACATCGAACAGCGGCTCGACGTGCGCCGGCGGCGAGCCGTCGCGCGGTGTTGCGTCGATCTGCGCGCCCCACTTCCCCGCCACGTCGAACGGCGTGTTCACGACGTAGAACCCGATGCTCTCGATGTCGACCTGCGCGCCGGTGGACTGGTCGTGCTCGTGCGCGCCCGGCTGGTTGAGCTCGTAGTACGTCGCGTCGCCCTCGCCGCGGAACGTGCCGGTCTTGCCGTCGGCGCCGATCGTATAGAACTTCAGGTGCACGTCGGCGTTGCGGACGAGTTCGTTGCCGTTCGCGATGAGTCCGACGGCGAAGCGGTTCGGCTGTCCCGCGACGTACTCTGACGTCAGCAGCTCCGGCGTCATCGCCGCGCCCGACGGGCTGCCCGATGGCGCGGGGCTTCCTGCGCTGCCAGGCGTCGCCGTCGGCGGGTGCGTGCCGCCGCCGGAGGCGCACCCGAAGGCCCACGCCGCGGCGCCCGCCGCCGAGGCGCCCAGCGCCGCCCGCAGGAACGTGCGGCGGTCGAGCGCGCGGCTCAGGAGCTCCGGATCGCGGCCCGCTGCTCGTCCCACGCTCACTCCTCGCCCATTCCCGCCGCCTCCGGCAACCGGCTTCTCACCGTAAGCCACGCCCGGCGCGAGGGCAACGCGCCGATGGATCGACTCAACCTTCGATCAGCGCGCGAAGGTCCTGCTTTGCATCGAGGATGCCCGACCAGAGGTCGCCGGTGCGGGCGAGGCGGTCCGGCAGCGTATCGATATCGAAGTCCGTCGGCATGATGCGCGGCAGCTCGTCCCACGTGACGGGCGCGGAGGCGCCGGCGTTGGCGGAGGGGCGCAGCGAGTACTCGGACGCCAGCGTCTTGCCCTTCATGTTCTGGTTGTGGTCGAAGAAGACCTTGCCGCGCCGTTTTTCGGTCGCCCACTCCATCGTCAGGTCATCGGGGTGGAGCTGCAGCATGTAGCGCCCGACGGTCTCCGTCGCCGCGCGGATCTCGTCATACGTGTAATGGCGCAGCACCGGCACGTAGACGTGCAGGCCGGTCTTGCCCGTCGTCTTGACAAACGAGGAGAGGCGCAGCTGCTGCAGCAGCTCCTTGAGGGCGAGCGCCATCTCGCGCGTCTTCTCGAAGCCCCGGCGGTTGAACTCCGGCTCCTCGCCCTTCTTCTCGTTTCCGGAATAGATGTAGGGGTCGAGGTCGAAGATCATGAAGTCCGGGTAGTTGAGGACGCTGCGGTCGAACTCCTCCTGGGACCCCCAGAACTTGGTGGGCTTGCCGTGCGCGTCCGGCTCCGGGTTCACGCGCGCCATCCACGCGTGCATCTCGATGTCGGCGAGTTGCGCGAGCCAGATCAGCGTCTCGAGGTTGTTGACGAGGATGTACTCGCCGTCGGCGTCGTTCTGCGCGGAGAAGATCATCGCGCGCTCGACGTGGAACTCGGTCGGGAACGCCTGGGGCCAGTGCTTCTGGTAGAAGTTCTTGCCGTGGACGCCGTTCGGGAAGCGGTTCAGCGTCAGCGGCCGGTCCTTCAGGTGCGGCAGGATGCAGGGCGCGACGCGCGCGTAGTAGCGGATCAGATCGCGCTTCGTGCGCGCCGGGCGGTCCTTCGTCTCCGGCCAGAAGACCTTGTCGAGATTGGTGAGCTTGATGCGCGCGCCGCCGGTATCGAGCGTGAAGTCGTGCTTCTCGATGCTGTCGAGCTGGTCGACGATGAGCCTGACGCGCGCGTCGAGCGGCGAGTCGCCGCCGGGCGGCGCGTCGCGCACGACGTCGACGACCGGGCGCGGCGCCTCCTCGCGGGTGATGCTCCGCGGGTCGATGTCGTCGCGCATGCCCTCGAACACGGGCGCGCGCAGGAAGCCATCGCGCGTCCACGAATTGAACTTCACGCGCGCGACGAGCTCCGGCTTCACCCAGAAGCAGCGCGCCGCCTTGCCGCCCGACCAGCGGCCGCCGACCGTCGTCGGCGGATTGACGAACGGCGAGCGCTCGCTGCGGAGCGACTGCAACCGAGCGGCGAGGGCGTCGAGCGTCCGGTCGGTGAGCCCGGAGCCGACGCTGGCGGCGAAGCGCAGGTCGTCGCCGTCGTAGTAGCCGACGAGCACGCCGCCGAACGTCTTGCTGCGCGATCCTTCGCCCTCGGTGAAGCCGCCGATGACGAACTCCTGCTCGAGCGTGCTCTTCGCCTTCAGCCACGCCTGGCTGCGGGCGCCGCTCTCGTAGACGCTGCTGGCGCGCTTGGCGACGAAGCCTTCGAACCCGAGCTGGAGGGCCGCGTCGTACATCCGCTCGCCGTCGTCGGCGAGGTGCTCGACGTACTTGATCGCGTCGTCCTGCTCGAGCGTCTCCCAGAGCAGGCGCTTGCGCTCGACGCAGGGCACTCGGCGGAGGTCCCAGCCGTCGCGGTAGAGCACGTCGAAGACGAAGAAGATCGCCGGCGTCTCGGTGGCGGCGCGCGCGACCTCCGCCGGGCGGGAGAGGTTGATGCGGCCCTGCAGCATCTGGAAGTCGGGCGCGCCGTGCTCGTTGAGCGCGACGATCTCGCCGTCGAGCACGAGCTGGCGCGCGCGCTGGCGCCGCATCGCCTCCACGGCCTCCGGGTACTGCACCGTGACGCTGTTGCCGCGGCGGCTGCGCAGCTCCACGTTGCCATCGCGCAGGAACGCCAGCGTGCGGACGCCATCGAACTTGGGCTCGAAGATCCAGCCGGCGCGCGAGAACGGCTTCGCGACCAGCGTCGGCAGCATGGGGCGCTCGGAGCGCGGGTCGAGCATCGCGGCCGCGCGCGCCTCCGGGTGGGGCTGCGCGCCGTCGGATGACACGCGGGGCATGCGGCCTTCCTTGATGTCGCGCACCGTAAGCCCGCTGAGCACCGAGCGGTCCTCTTCGAGCAGGTCGTGCGCCGCGGACGCGTAATCGTCGCGATGCTTGATCAGGAGCCAGTCCTTGCCGTCCCTGTTGCGCTTGCCGCCCATGCGGACGAGCGTCCACGAGCCGCGCATCTTCTTGCCGCGCATGGTGATCGAGACCTTGCCGTCCGCGATCGCCTGGCGCATGCGCTCGTTCGCCTCCTCGCGGTTGCCCCACGAGAGCTGCCCGTCCTCGTCGGGCGTATAGGTGCCGTTGTCCCAGACGATCACCTCACCGGCGCCGTAGTTGCCGGAGGGGATCACGCCCTCGAAGCCGCCGTAGTCGAAGGGATGGTCTTCGACCTGCGCGGCCATGCGCTTGTCCTTCGGGTTGAGCGACGGGCCGCGGGGGACCGCCCACGACTTCAGCACGCCATCGACCTCGAGCCGGAAGTCCCAGTGCATGCGGGTCGCGCGGTGCTGCTGGATGACGAACGTCAGGTCCCGGGCCTGGTGGGGCGGGACGCCCGACTCGGGCTCCGGCGTGCGCGCGAAGTCGCGCTTCTGGCGGTAGCGCAGCAGCGCATCGAGGTCCGGGGCGGGCTTCTCCGGCATGGCCCTTCATTCTGCGCGCCGCGCGACGGGCGGGACAATCGCAGGGCAAGGGCGCGGCGTCGCGGTGGGGTGTCAGCGGGCGGCGCGCGGGCGGGCGCTATGGCGCGCCGGGCACGACCGCGCCGATGACCTCGGCGGTGAACGTCTCGTTCACGAGCTTGCCGGTGAGGCGGAACTCGCCGCGCGCGTCGGCGAGCGAGCCGGAGCCGCCTTCGACGCGGTACTCGAGGTCGAGGAGGTAATCGGCGTCACCGGAGCCGGCCGCGTCGCGCACGTGGCCCGCGGCGAGCGTCGCGAACAGCTCGCCGTCAGCCTCGGACGCGAGCGTCAGGTCGCTCTCGTGCGTCTCGGCGAGGCCGATGTTCCAGGAGACGTCGCCGGCGAGCGTCCAGGCGCCGTCCTCGGTGGCGCCGTCGAGCGTGACCATCTGGGTGCCGTTGAGCAGCTCCTGGCGCTCGACGATATCGCCGCGGAACCGCAAGTCGAGGTCCATCGCACCCTCCGTGCGCGAACGCAAAGGCGGGGCCGCCGCAGCCGCCCCGCCCGTCCATCGGATGTTGCGGGTTTCGGCGCTATCCCTCGGCCTTGACCTTCTTGACCGCCTCGATGAATGCGGGGAGGACGGTCTTGAAGTCGCCGACGACGCCGAAGCGGGCGGCCTTGAAGATGTTCGCCTCCGGATCCTTGTTGATGGCGACGATGTTCTTGGAGCCTGCGCAGCCGGCCATGTGCTGGCTGGCGCCGGAGATGGCGACGGCGACGTAGAGCGTGGGGCTGACGACCTTGCCGGTGAGGCCGACCTGCTCGGCGACCGGGCGCCAGCCGAGGTCGGCGACCGCGCGGCTGCAGCCGACGGCGCCGCCGAGCACGTGCGCCAGCTCCTCGATGCCCTGGAACCCCTCCGGACCGCCGAGGCCACGGCCGCCGCTGACGACGACCTCCGCGTCCTCGAGCCGGACGCCTTCGGCGGTCGCGACGTTGCGCGCGGTGACCTTCGCGCGCGGCTCAGCGAGCGCGGCGTCGACCTTCACGACCTGGCCCGGGGCGCCACCCTCCGCCGGGTCCTGCGACTTCGGGCGGACGGTGGCGATCGCGGGCGCGGTGGCGAAGCTGTTCACCGCGCGCGCGTTGCCGCCGTACGCGGGGCGCGTAGTGTGCAGCTTCCCGTCCTTCATCTCGAGCGCGATCGTGTCCATGGCGACGGCGGTGCCGAGCTTGAAGGCGAGCGCCGGCGCGAGGTCGCGGCCGACATTCGTCTGGCCGAGCAGGATGATCGCGGGGTCGGCCTGTTGCGCGACGGCGGCGGCGGCCTGCGTGTAGGCATCGGTCGTGTACTCGGCAAGCGCGGGGCTGTCGACCACGTACGTCTTCTCGACGCCGGCGACCTGCGCCGCGGCGCCTTCGACGCCCGACCCGAGGACCATGGCGTTCACCGGGCCGGCGTTGAGCCGCCGGGCGGCGCCGACGAGCTCGGCGGTGATCGGGGCGACGGCGCCATCGACGACGTCGGCCAGGATGAGCACTCCGTTCGGCATGTGTGTCCCTCTCCGTGCTGGCGCCGCGGGGCGCTAGATCAGCTTCGCTTCCTTGAGGCGGCGGGCGAGCGCCATCGCCTGCTCTTCGGGCGTGTCGCCCTCCATGATCTCGACCTTCGTATCGACGACGGGCACGAAGAGGCGCTCGAGCGTGAGGCGCGGCTGCAGCGACGCCGGATCGAGGCCGAGGTCGGCGGCGCCCCACTGGTTCACCTGCTTGCGCGCCGCGGCCATGATCTGCTGGAGCTTGGGGTAGCGCGGCTCGCCGAGCTCGTTGCTGACGGTGACGACGGCGGGTAGCGTGGCCTCGACCGTCTCGAAGGCATCGGGCAGGACGCGCTCGACGGTGACGGTGCCGTCGCTGACGGACACGGCCTTCGCGAAGGTGACGACCGGCGCGTCGAGCATGCCGGCGATCAGCGTGCCGGTGACGCCGAGGTCCCAGTCGACGGCCTGGCGGCCGGTGAGGACGAGGTCGACATCGCCGAGCTTCTTGATCGCGGCCGCGAGGACGGTCGCGGTGCCGGTGCTGTCGAGGTCGTTGAAGGCGTCGTCGACGAGGAGGACGCCCTCGTCGCCGCCCATCGCCAGGCCATGCTTGATGACGTCGCGGGCGGTGGCGGCGCCGAGGCTCATGATCGTGACCTTCGCGTCGGCCCCGGCGTCCTTGATGCGCATCGCCGCCTCGACGGCGATGGCGTCGAACTGACTGGGGACGGGCGCGACGCCGGGGGGCGGGACGACCTTCTTCGCCGCCTCATCGACCTTGAAGCTGGCGGGCGGGATGTCCCAGTCGGGGACCTGCTTCACGCAGACAACAATGTGCAACGTCGTCCCTCCTCGGGCAGAGTTCCGTGTTGGATCCGATGGTCAAGGGGTGCCACCAGGCGCGCGAAACGCATCCGGCCCCACAGGCCGGTACAAGGTACATAACCGGGATGTTAGGCGGAAGCGGGGTTGGTCGCGGGCCGGTGGTGACGGGTGAGCGGGGCCGGTGATTCGGGTTGGCTGGCGGGTTTGAGGCTAGGGGTCGGGCTCGGGGACGGGCCGGGCGGCGGATGGCGCCAGGCGGCGGCGCAGGGCGGCCAGGCGGTGGGCGACGCCCCGCGCGCGCGGGCGGGGAGGGGCAGCCGCGCTTCGCTGCGCGAGACGGCGGATGCGCAGGCGGGCGGCGTCGCGGTCGCGCTCGGCGTCGATGGCGGCGAGCATGAGGTCGATGTCCATGGCGGCGGCCCTCCCGTGATAGACTAGCTACACGATAGTGACTACGATTGTGTGACACAGTGGCCGGCGCGTCAAGCCCCCGTCGCTTGCAAATCGCAATGCACTGACGTAGGCTGGCAGCAATGACGAAGACATACGGCCTCCCCTGCCCGGTCGCGCGCTCGCTGGACATCGTCGGCGACCGCTGGACGCTGCTGATCGTGCGCGACCTGCTGACGCTGGGGCCGCGCAAGTACGTCGAGCTGCAGCAGTCACTGCGGGGCATCGCGCCGAACGTGCTCTCGGAGCGGCTGAAGCTGCTCGAGGAGCACGGCATCGTCGAGCGGGAGTTCTACGAGGAGCACCCGCCGCGCGCGCGGTATCGGATCACGCGCAAGGGCGCGGGGCTGCGCACGGTGCTGCAGGCGTTCCTGGAGTGGGGCAACAAGCACCTGTACGACGGCGTGACTGCGGTGCACGAGACGTGCGGGCACGACGTGAAGCTCGTGACGGTGTGCGAGCACTGCGGCGAGCGCGTGGCGCCGCGCGAGACGAAGATGAAGTACCGCCGGCGCGAGGCCGCGCGCGCGGTCGGCCTCGACCGCTGACCCTCGTCTACCGCACAGGCACTCCCGGCCCACTCGTTGCGAGCGCCGCGTAACGCGGGCGGCGGGCGGCGCAAGACGGCACGGAGGCGCGTCGCACTAGCCTGAGGCGTGGCACCACGCGTCCGCACGACGGCCAGGACCGACGACGGCACCGCCGCCGCCATCGTCCCGCCCGATGCCGGCATCGACGACCTGCGGGCCGCCGCCGCCGGGTGCCGCGCCTGCGACCTCTGGGCGCGCGGCACGCAGACGGTGTTCGGCGCGGGCGCGGAGGGCGCGCGGATGCTGTTCGTCGGCGAACAACCGGGGGACGAGGAGGACCGGCGCGGGGCGCCGTTCGTCGGGCCGGCGGGGAAGTTGCTCGACCGCGCGCTCGCGGAGGCG
>Ga0070741_10006880_pt1 | contig 24032 bp, 17 predicted proteins | sample Coa_R1_4_FD_66440 | JGI IMG/M metagenome (GOLD analysis project Ga0070741, IMG submission 66440) | Surface soil microbial communities from Centralia Pennsylvania, which are recovering from an underground coalmine fire - Coalmine... | ecosystem: Environmental > Terrestrial > Soil > Unclassified ...
CATGGCGGGCAGGACCAGGTCGGTGAGGACGAGGTCCACCGTCCGCTCGTTGAGCAACTGGACCGCGCCTTCCGCGGTCGCGCGGACTTCGATGTCGAGTTGGTCGTCGAAGGTTTTGAGTTTGGCCTGTTCGAGCGTGTGCAGGAGCATCTCCGTATCGGCCGAATTGTCTTCGACCACTAAGACCGTAAACGGAGCTCGAGGCTTCTCAACGGCCATTTGAGGATCCACCAGGGAGTGCATCGCAGGCGTCCTTTCTTGCGACGCTCGTCGCAGCGTTGCAAATCGTTTACAAGGTTCTCACAGTTCGGGAGTCGAGGAGCGTTCGACCGTTTCCGCTCCCGCAGATGCGGCATGGGGGAAGGTCATGTCACCGATGGCCGGCAGCGAGAAAGTCACTGTGCAGCCCGGGCCGTCAGGGTTGGCGTCCACCCACACCTGCCCGCCGTAGAGTTCCACGATGCGTTTAACGATGGTCAGACCGATTCCGCTCCCAGGCGCCTGGTCCGGCCGTAACCGCACGAACGGCTGAAAGACCCGCTCCCGGTGCTCAGGCGGAATGCCGACGCCGTTGTCCCGGACCGCAAACCACACCCGGTTGTCGCGGCACACTGCCTGGATTGTGATGGCCGGCGCCACCTCCGCGCGGGCGAACTTCAGCGCATTGGCGAGGAGGTTGTCGAAGACCTGGCGCAGGTAGGCGCCGTGACAGGCGACGCGCGGCACCGGCAGGGTCACCTCGACGTGGGCGCGGCGTGCTTCCAGTTCGCCGGCGCGGGCTTTCAGCACGTCGTGGAGCACGGTCGCCGCGTCCACCGCCTCCACGGCGTCCGACCGAGCGCCGACCCGGGCCACCGTCAGCAGGCTCTCCACCCGTGTCTCCAACTCCCGGGCATTCTCTTCGATCAAGGCCAGCCAGCGCGCCGCTTGCGGGGCGAGCGCGGCGCCGTACTCCTGCCGCAACAGGGCGGCGAGCCCCCCCATGCGCTTGCCGGGCCCTTTGAGGTCGTGGGCCAGGGTTTCGGCCAGATGCTCCAACTGCCGCAGCCGCGCGGCCAGGTCCTTCTGCTTCTGGTGCGCCTGCTCATAGAGCCGGGCGTTGGCGATAGCCAAGGCCGCTTCCTCTGCTAACCCCCTGGCCAGCCGCACGTTCCAACCGTCCGGGCCGCTGTCTTCCTCCTTGAGCAGCAGCAGCACGCCGAAGGGGGCCCCCTGGGCGAGCAGCGGAATCGCCAGGACGCTGTCGCCGATGAGATTGCGCCGGGTGACTTGGGGGCGGCGGTCGCGACGCAATTCGTGGCCGGCCGCCGGCTCGTGCGAGTCGAAGGCCCGCACGGCGATGGGAAACTCCTCCCAGAGCATGACGGACTTGCGCAGCGTGTCGCTCCACTCCCCGGAGGCGGCCTCGACGACCCAACAGCCCATCTGCTCATTGCGCAGCAGCACTAGGCAGGCATCTGCCTGGGTCAACTCCGCGGCGCGATCGACGATACGCCGCAGGGAGCCGTCGAGGCCGTCCGGACCGATGGTATTGAGGTCGTGGCCGGTGGCGATGAGCGCTTCGAGCTCGCGGATGTGCTCGCGGATGCGGTGCGCCATCGCCTCATAGGCCCGGGCCAACTGGCCGATCTCGTCCAACGACCGGATGGAAATCGCGGGGACCGGGGCCCCGGTGACGTCCGCGCGGCCGAACTGGTCGACCGCCGTGCGCAGCACCGCCAGCGGCTGCGTCAGCGAGTGCGCCAACAGGCGGATGCCGAGAACGCTGAGCGCCAGACCGCCACCCAACGCCCCCAGCAGGCCCCAGAAGGTCGCGTGGGTCACCCGTTCTTGGTCGGCCACCAGGCGTGCCAGTTCGCGGTCCAGATGATCCTCCATGTTCCGCAGGTCCTGTCGGACGCGATCCGACAACATGAGCCCCTGCCCCGACCGCACGTAGGCCGCCACTTCTGCCAAATATCCCTGGCGGATCCGCTCGATCAGCGTTTGTTTGGACTCGATCAGGTCACGGAGCTGCCGGCCGACTCGGCGCACGTCTTCCGATTCAAGGCTTCCCACGTGCTCCGCCAGCATGATCGTGCGATCCAGGACCGGCTGGAGATTCGTCCTGGCCTCCTCCAAGGGGGTGAGAAACGTCGGTTGCTGCGTGATGAGGTAGCCGCGGAAGGCGTCTTCGGCGTCGACCGCGAGGCGACGGAGGACTTCGGTCTGCTCGCGCGCGAGTTGGACCTGATGCCGCTTCTCTTGCAAAGCCAGGAGATGATTCACGAAGGCGAGGTGGACGGCCAGCGCGGCGAGAACGGGGAGAAAGCACACAATGAGGATGGTCCAGAGCTTCTGCCGGACTTGGAGCCGACTCCACCATGTCCGCAGAGGAGAGGTCATTGTGTGGGACCCTGCATTCGCAGATGAGGCCGCCTGCGCGGGCGGGCCCGATCGTATTCGTCGCCCCTATGCGGTGTCAAGCCGGAACCAGGCGTTGAATTTGGCGCGAGGCGAGAGGCTTGAGCCCCTCGCCTCTTGCCCAGCCGCGAGGCTCATCATGCGTGAACTAACCATAGACTCATGGCAACTGTCGAGAGAGGAGGCGGATGTAGGCCAACACGTCCTGCAGTTCACCTTCCGTCAGTTTCCCTTGCCAGGAATGCATCGGGCTGAAGACCACGCCGTACTCGATGACGCGCAGGAGTTCTTCGTCCGACTTCAGCATCGAGATGGCGCGATGAAAGTTCGCCGGCTTCGTCCTCAGCGAGGCGGCTTCAGGCCCGTCTCCCTTGCCGCCGACGCCGTGGCAGGCCAGGCAGTGCCGTTCATAGACCGCCCGGCCACGGTTCACATCGGCTCCGCCGTCCTGGGCCCCAAGATCGGCCGCCGCCATACTGAACGCTGCGCTCAATACGACGAGACCGAATTCACGCCGTGGAATGAGGCCGCGGTTCATGCCGTCAGCTCTTCTTGGTGGTGTGGGGGACGAAGGAGGTGATCATCTGCCGCATGTTCGTGCTCCCGCAGGCAGGACATTTCACCTCGCCCTTGTCGTGCTGTTGCAGACTCAGCACGAGCAATGACTCCTTCCCACAGTCCAGGCATTTATAGTCGTACATCGGCATAGGTCGCTGCGCTCCGATTCTGAATGAAGAATCGTGAATGACGAATTGGAAATGTTGCGCCACATTCAGAATTCATCGTTTCACATTCCGTCGCTACTCTTTGGCGGCTTCCTGCCGCTGCGGACCACTCCATGCAGCGACGGTGCGCGCCATCTCGGCGAGGCGTCGAGCCGCGCGTCCGTAGACGCTGTCCGGCAAATAGTCTCCGTCGGGACCTCGTTCTCCGGCCGGGATTCCGGTCAGGAGTTCCAAGGCTTCTTCCACGGTGTTGACGCCGTAGACGGCGAAGGCGCCGGCTTCGACGGCCTCCACGACCTCGCGTCTCAGGGCCAGGTGCTTCGTATTGCGGGCCGGGATGATGACCCCATGGCGTCCCATGAGCCCACGTTTCTTGCACGACTCAAAAAACCCTTCGATCTTCTCGTTCACCCCGCCGATCGGCTGCACTTCGCCGAGTTGGTTGACGGAGCCCGTGACCGCCAGCCATTGTCGCACGGGCACGTCGGCCAGACTGGAGAGCACCGCGGCGAGTTCCGCGACGGCGGCGCTGTCGCCTTCAACTTCCGAGTAGGTCTGCTCGAACGTGAGGCTAGCGCTCAAGGCGAAGGGGTGGGCGCCGGCGAATTTCCCGGCCAGGAACCCGGCTAAGATCATCACGCCTTTGCTGTGAATGCGGCCGGCCATCTCGGCTTCCCGCTGGATGTCGATAAGGCCCTTGGTGCCCACGAACGTTCTGGCGGTGATCCGGCAGGGGCGCCCGAACACATAGTCGCCCATTTGGTGGACGGAGAGGCCGTTGACCTGCCCGACGACTTCGCCGTCGAGATTGACGATCAGGGTGCCTTCTTTGATCTCGTCCTGGATCCATTGCTCGGGGAGATCCGCCCGATGTCGCTTCCGCTTGATCGCGGTCTCGACGTCGCCCTGGGTCACCAGACTGCGTCCCTCCTGCTTGGTCCAGAACGCGGCTTCGCGCACCAGATCGCTGATCTGACTGAATCGAAGGGAAAGCCGGTCGTGGCGTTCCGCGAGGCGGAATCCTTCGCGGATCACCTCGGCGACCGCATCCGCCGTGAAGTGGGGGAGCTGTTCATCGCGGCAGAGGCGGGCGATAAACCTGGCATATTGCCGCTCCCGACGCTCATCGCAGTCGACATCGACCTCGAAGTCGGCTTTGACCTTGAAGATCTTCGGAAAGTCCTCTTCATACGCTTGCAAGAGATGGTAGAGGAACGGGGGGCCGACCAGGATGACCTTGATGTCTACCGGAATCGGTTCGGGCCTGAGGCCAGCGGTCGAAAGCCCGAAGAACTCGCTGGGATCTTCGATCTTGACTGATCGAGTCTTGATGACACGCTTCAGGGCATCCCATGAAAAGGGTTGTCGCAGGACATCGAGCGCATTGAGGATCAGGAAGCCTCCACTGGCCTGCAACAGCGCCCCGGCGCGAATTTCGGTGAAGTCGGTGTACATCACGCCCAGATGGGCTTTCCGCTCGATCTTCCCGACGAGGTTGGTATAGGTCGGATGCGGTTCATCCACCATCGGCGCTCCGCCGTCGGGTTCGTGCTCCACAATGACGTTGATCTGATAACGGGTCAGATCCGAACGGCGTCCCGGCGGCTCGAGTCCAGGGATCGGCAAAACCGGACCTTCGCGTGGAACGAAATCTTTATAGTTGGCGATTACGTCCTTGCGGACCTCGCCCAAATAGGCGCAGACCGCCGGCAGATCGGCGTACCGCTCTCTCAAGGGTTGAAATCGAGCGTCCAGGACATTGGCGACCAGTTGTCGGTCCATCTCATGAAGCCGCTGTTCGGCCTCATGGTCCAGGGCGTGGACCCGCACGTGGAATTCGCGGAGTTCGCTTTCCAGCGTTTTTCTCCGTTCTGTCAGCTCACGCTGCTCCTCGTCCGAAAGGGCCTCGATCTCCTGTTCGGTCATCGGTCGACCGGCCCGGAGCGGAACCAATCCGAAGCCGATCGGCGTTTCTTCAAACCCGAATCCGCGCTCCCGGCAGAGTTCGGTCAAGTCCCGGAACAGCGCCTTTTTCTTTCCCTCGGTTTCTTCGATCAGTTTGGCTTTCGCATCGAGGTATTTCTTGGTTTCGAAGACCGCCGGAATCTCCCTCCGGAGTCCGTCGATGAACGCCGCCATGCTGCGCATGAGAGGCCGACCGTGACCGGCCGGAAGAGCTAGGCAGATCGGCCGGGTGGGATCATGGAAGTTATTGACGTAGCACCAGTCCGGCGGGGCTGGCGACGACCGAGCTAACCGGGCGACCATTTGGCGGACCAGCGAACCTCTGCCCGTCCCGACCGGCCCGGCGACATAGAGGTTGAATCCGGCGCTCTGCATCCGCAGGCCGAATTCCAGAGCCTCGACCGCCCGCTCCTGTCCGATGATGTCATCGAGCGGATCGAGTTCGCTGGTGTCCGCAAAGCCGAGCCGGCTGGGTTCCACCCGAGGCGCCAACATTGAGGCCGGCAATTTGAACTTATCCATCACGTCGGCGTTCATCCGATCACCGGCACGGGATTCACGGTGGTGGCCTGAGGACCTTTCTCGCCCTCCTCGATGTTGAACATGACCTCGGTCCCGTCTTCGAGTTCGTCAAACGACATGTCATGGAGCGCGTTCTTGTGGAAGTACACCTCGCCTCCGCCCTCCTTGAGAATGAATCCGTACCCCTCCTCGGGAAACAATTTGCAGATCACGCCGCGGAACGGCGGCACAGGTGGGGTCCGGATTTCGGTCGTCGCGCGTTTCTCCCGAACCTTGCGGAGTTCGATCGCGACGGCGTCGAAGGCCGCGCGGATCGCTTCCTCGAAAGTCTTGTCCTCTTTCCGAGCCGTGATCGTATGGCGTCCGGACAGGGTGATGACGACGAGGGCTTCGGCGACATTCTTGAGCTTCTTGTGGTGGCGATTCTTGGTCAACGTCACCCGCACGTGAATCAGATCGCGATGGCCGCGTTGCAGATCGTGTACGCGTTCTTCGATCTCGGTTTTCCACCGTGGCGTCATCGCCACGTGCCGGCTCTCGATTTCCAGGTCCATCGTGCCTCCTTAAAAAAAGGCTCTTCCGGATCTTGTCTGGGTACAGACCTTCAGCACGTCCCTCCCCCCGCTTTGTGGGGAGAGGGCTGGGGTGAGGGACATCCCCTCTCTCCTGCATTCAACCCGGCTTGTTCACCCTCCCTCTCTCCCATCAAGGGAGAGGGAACCACATGACCTACTCGATTCCCTGAAGAACCTAAAAAAAGGAAGAGAGGGTGTTCATCCCTATAAGTCAGCAAACGATATGCCTTGATCAGGCCGGGAGCTGAAGGCAAGGGGCTGGAGGCGGGGAATTAAGGAACGAAGAATGAGGAGTGGGGAATGTGAATGGCCGACATGCAGAAGTCCTCGCGAAAATTCAGCATTCCCAATTTCTCACTTCACCATTCCCATTCGTCGTTGTTCCGTTTCCTGCCGCTTCTACCCTCGGTCCCATCCCCTAGCCGGCTCATCGACTGGCGCATAATTCCTCAGTCCCTCTCCCGGAACTGAAGCCGAATGCAGCAGTGCAAGGCACGCTCCCCGCCCCGAGGAGCGTGCCAATTATGAGTTATGAATTAGGAATTATGAATTCGCGATGCTAAACAAGGTATCAAGATTCTGCCGATTCAGAGTTTGGCATTCATAATTCCGGGTTTGGTACATCACTTGCGTAGGGAGCCTGTATGCCGACTCTCATCCGGGCGAAGTTGGAAGCCTATCTGCGGCAACGGTTCGGTCCCAGGGTTCGGTTGCTCTCCTTTGGGTTGATCGGGGAAGAGACGTCCGGAGACCGTTACAAACACTACGGGTACGGGGCGCCGGTCCGGCTCACGTTTCAGGTGGGACGGACCGTCCGGCAAGCCGTGCTGGAGACGATGAGTCCGGGTCCCTTCGGCCATGAGCACATGGCGGACCGGGCGCATGCCCTCCTCTGGGACTATGATTCCTACGGCCGCCTGCCGCGCCACGTGAAGGCCCTCGATGTCGGCGCCTTTACCGAGGACCATGCGCTGTTTTCCGTCGCGGCCGCTCGGGAGTTCTTCCTGCTGACGGCCTGGGCGGAAGGAGCGAGCTATCACGCTGATCTCGAGCGGCTGGCCAAGGGCGGCAGGTTGCGCGCTCTCGATCGGCAACGCGCAACCGCCCTCGCCCGTTACCTGGCGGCGATCCATCGGGTCAAGCGGCGCGATCCCGACTTGTATCGGCGAAGGTTGCGGGAGCTGATCGGCCACGGGGAATGCATCATGGGGTTGACCGACAGCTATCCGTCTCGGTTTGCCTTCATCACGACCGACCTCCTGCGCTCGATCGAAGAGGCCTGCAACCGGTGGCGGTGGCGCTTGCGGAATCGGACCGGCCGCCTGTCCCAGGTCCACGGCGACTTCCATCCGTGGAACGTCCTGTTTCGCCGCGGTGCGGACTTCAGCGTGCTGGACCGCTCGCGCGGAGAGTGGGGCGAGCCGGCCGACGACGTGACGGCCATGACGATCAACTACCTCTTTTTCTCCCTGTGCCGCTGGGGCAAGTTGCGGGGGCCGTTGGAGGTCTTGTTCCGCTCATTCTGGGAAACGTACCTGGCAGCGAGCAAGGACCGTGCGGTCACCGAAACGGCCGCGCCGTTCTTCGCCTTCCGCGGGCTGGTCATTGCCAGTCCCTTGTGGTATCCGGACCTGACCATTGAAGTCCGCCGGTCTCTCTTTCGCTTCATCGAAAACGTCCTGGCGGCCGACGGCTTCGAGCCGGCTGAGGTGAATCGGTACCTTCGCTGAGGGGATCGGCGATAGCGCCGATTGTTCTACGTCAAGAGGTGGCGCAGACCGCGCAACGGAATCCGGATCCAGTCCGGGCGATTGTTCAGTTCGTATCCCAATTCATAGAGCGCCTTTTCGATGAGGTACATCCGGAGCAATTCCTCGGTCTGCGCCTTCGATCCGAGCCGGCAGGCGGTCGTGTCGGCCGCCTGCCGGTAGGCTCGAAGGAAGGTCGTGCACACCCACCGATGCCAGTCGCCGGCGACTCTCTCGTCCAAGTCGTCCATCTTCGCGCGCCGCTCGAACAAGACCGCCGAGGCGGCATAGTGAAACGAGCGCAGCATGCCTGCGACGTCGAGGAGCGGCGCGTGCTTGGCCCGGCGCTCACTCAACGGGCGGGCGGGTTCGCCTTCGAAGTCGATGATCACGAAATCCCGGCCTGTATAGAGCACCTGCCCCAAATGGTAGTCGCCGTGACAGCGGATGCGAAGCGCGTCGGTCTGGAGGCCGCGCCAACTCTCCAGACGGCGAAACAGATTCCCTTCTCGATCGAGCACGTCGCCGGCCTCTCCGCGCAGCTCGTCCGGAAGATCGGCGCGCCGGCGTCGCAGCAATCCGAAGACCGAACCCGCCGACTGCGCGATGGACTGACAGCGCTCCCCCAGGTAGGCGGCCGAAACGGGTTCCGGCGCGAAGTCGGGGTGAGGGGAAGCCGCCAGCGCCGCGTGCAACTCGGCGGTGCGCCGGCCCAACAATCCAACCGACTCCAGATACGGACCAAGCCGGGCTTCGACCTGCTGTGGGACGGCCTCCTCGAGCAGCGCGGACAGCAGATCCTCCGGCTCCGGCGTATTGGCAAACTCCATGGCGGCCGTCCGCGCCCGTTCGACGTACAGGCGCAACGAATCGAGCGTGTAACGCCAGGCATCGCCTCGATTGGGCACGAAGCCTTGCAGGAGAGCCATGGTCACCGGCTCTTCCGTCCCCCGGCGGTACTCGATTGCGCCCAGAAGAGGAGGGACATGGGGAAACCGCTGCTCGGTCAGGTGCCGGCCGATTTCCAGATCCGGATTGATCCCGTCCTCGAGGCGCCGATAGAGTTTCAAGATCGCCCGCTCTCCGTACCGCACGGAGGTGTTGCTCTGTTCCGCCGTCATCACCGCCGGAGCTGGGAGAGCCTCGATCGTACCCAGCCCCGCATACGCGCGCGTGGCAGTCGCGATCAATTCGCCCGCCATGCCGGCGAAGCGCCGGCTCCGGCCGATCGCGTCGAGGAGGGTCCTGGTCACGTCCGGATTCCAGAGCGCGTCGTAAAGCACGCCGTCGTCCCGGTCATCGTCCTGGTTCGCGAGCAACCGGCCGAGCACTGCGGCGCTCGACTCGGTCTCGACCCGGTCAGCCGCCTCACCGAACGCGGCGGCCAGGAGAATCTGATATTGCTCGCTCCCTCCGTCCTCGTACACGACGCGGGTCAACAGCACACACGCGCGCGTCCCCGGCGTCGCAATCGGAACCGCGTCGGTCACCGTGACGGACTTGATCCGCCGGGCCTTCCCGCCGAACCAACGGTGGGTCGGCAGGACGTCCCGCAGCAGGATTGCCAGCGCGTCCTTGGCCTCCCCCTCGCACAGCGCTTCCCAGCGGCCGGTGAGTCGCAGCGTCCCGCGTTCCGTCGTGCCCTCCGCTCCGTGCATGGTCACAGGTAGTAGTCGAAATCCCGTTCGGTCCGAATCCGGCGGCGAACCCGGAAGATGTGCGCCGGTACGGTGTGCGGATTGATCTCAACGTAATTTCTCGGTCCCCTCCAGAGATAGTACGTGTCGGTCAGGAGGTCGTGGACCTGGTACGGAGCGTCGCGGTCGATGCCGAACTCGTCCAGTTCGAGCTCAACCCAGCCGGCATGGGTGTGGACGGGACTGAGGTTGACGACCGTCACCACGATGTTGGACCGGTCCTCGGTGCGCTTGCTGTAGCACAGCAACTCGTCGTTGTCGACCGGATGGAAGCGCAGGCTCCAGTCGTTCTGCAGGGCGGGATTGTCCCGGCGAATCGCGTTCACGCGGGCGATGAAGTCCCGCAGACTGTCCGGCCGCTCGATGTCCCAATGCTTGATTTCGTACTTCTCCGAGTCGAAGTACTCTTCGCTCCCTTCCTCATAGGGCCGGTGCTCGCACAGCTCGAAGGCCGGGCCGTAGATGCCGTAGCTCGCGCCCAGGGTGGCCGCCAGCGCCAGCCGGATCATGAAGGCCGGCCGGCCTCCGCGTTGCAGGTATTCGGTCAGGATGTCCGGCGTGTTGGGCCACAGATTGGGGCGGAAATATTCCCGCACCTCCGTGCGGGTCAGCTCCGTGAAGTACTGGATCAGCTCCGTTTTGGTGTTGCGCCAGGCGAAATACGTGTACGACTGGGTGAAGCCCAGCTTGGCCAGTCGGTACATGACCTTCGGTCTCGTGAAGGCTTCAGACAGAAAGAGAACGTCGGGATGTTCCCGTTTGACGTCCGCGATCAGCCATTCCCAGAACGGGAACGGCTTGGTGTGGGGATTGTCCACGCGGAAGATGCGGACCCCCTGGTCGATCCAGTAGGTGACGATGCTTTTCAACTCCCGCCACAAAGCCCGCCAATCCTCGGTCTCGAATTCCAGCGGATAGATGTCTTGGTATTTCTTGGGCGGGTTCTCGGCGTACTGAACGCTGCCGTCCGGCCGTCGCCGGAACCAGTCCGGATGTTCCTTGACGTAGGGGTGATCGGGCGAACACTGGAAGGCCAGGTCCAGCGCGATCTCGAGGCCCTGCTCCTGCGCCTTGGCGAGCAGGCGGCGGAAGTCGCTCAAGCCGCCCAGTTGCGGATGGATCGCCTTGTGCCCGCCTTCCTCCGCGCCGATGCCCCAGGGACTTCCGGGGTCGCCAGGCCCGCCGACGGGCCGGTTGTTCTTCCCCTTGCGGTGCGTCCGGCCGATCGGATGGATGGGCGGAAAGTACAGCACGTCGAAGCCCATCGAAGCGATATAGGGAAGCCGGACCTCGCAATCCCGAAAGGTCCCGTGCCGTCCCGGTTCGGGGGAACAGGACCGGGGGAACATTTCGTACCAGGTGCTGAAGCGAGCCTTCTCGCGATCCACCACGACCTCCAGCTCTTTTTCATACATTGCGGCGAACCGCCGGTCCGCGTGCCGCTCCATCAGCGCCGCCGTCTCGTCGCTCAAGGCGATTCGGATCCGGGCCGCAGGGGCCGCGCCCGTCGCCGCGAGATCGTCCGCCGATCGGGCCAGCGCCTGCGCGTCGGGTCCGGAAGCGCGCCGGGCCGCGTCCCTCAGCAGCCCTGCGCCGATCAGCAGGTCCATCGCCACGTCCTGCCCCGCTTCGACTTTCTTCGCCAGATCGCGCCGCCACGACTTGAACCGGTCCGCCCAAGCGATCACCGTATAGACGTACCGTCCCGGTTCGGCGACTCGGAAGGCCCCTGTCCAGCGATCGTTGACCAGGAATGCAAGCGGGACTTCGGTCCAGTTGCGATCCTGTTCCTTCCGATAGAGCAGCAGGCCCGACAGGACGTCGTGGCCGTCGGCGAAGATGTCCGCTTCCACGACGACCGTGTCGCCGACGGTGCGCTTGATCGGAAAGCGGCCTCCGTCGATCTCCGGGCTGACGTGTTCGATGACGACTCTGATTCTGCCTTCCGTGCGTTCCATGCTCGCTCCTGCTTACCTGTGGCCGTCGATCGTCAATCGTCCGGTCTATCTGGCCTATTCGGTCTGTCTGGTCTATCTGGTCTTGGCTCACGCATCACGTTGAGCGGCTCACGGTTCATGTCTCACCCATCACCCCATTTACAGGTGCGAAATGTCTTCTTCCCGTTCCCGGGTGTCGCGCAGGCGGCGCTCCAGCGCCTCCTTCGCGATGGTTCTCCCGCCGAGGCCGAGCGCGATGGCCAACGCCAGCACGATTCCCCCGAACGTGATCGAAAAGGCGGCGACCACGATCTCCTTGGCGATCCCCAACTGGGTCAGGACCATCGCGGTCGTGAAGATCATGATCCCCCACCGGATCAGGTTGGCGATGAGGCGCGCCTCCTGAATCTGCGCGTTGACGGCGGCGATCAGCGCCGCTTCGGCGAAGAAATTCGCCAGAAGCAGGCCGAACAGGAGCAGGAACAGCGCCGCCAGCAAGCTGGGCAGGAAGCCGAAGATGACGTTCATCAGGCTGGTCGAGGCCGGCAGTTGAAGGGCGCCGAGGCCCATGAACGCGAACAACAGAAAAATCATCCAGAAGGCCAACCGACCGACCAGGTGGGCGGGAGACTGTGTGACGCCCGCCTTGCCCAGCGCGGCGGCGAGCCCCCAGCGCTGACACAGCGAATCGAACCGGACGGCGCGCAGGATGCGCAGCAGCAGGACTTTCGCCAGCCATGCCGCCACCAGTCCGGCCGCCACCAGGCTGATCATCGCGAGGAGATTCGGCAAGAACAGCGCGATCCGCTTCATGGTGTCCCGGAAGGCTTCGACCATCGCTTCCCGCCACAGTTCGCTCATCCCGCTACCTCCATCGCTCAAGCAAATACGGTTTCGCCGATTCGTAGGTGGCGCACAGCGCCTCCACGACCCGTTCGACCTCTTCCTGTCCTCCGTCTTTTGTGTCCAGCACGAACGACGCGGTCCATCCCAGGTAGAGAGGCGTCATGGCCTTCAGCAAGTGCTCCCGGTGGAGCAGCCGGTCGTGATAGGCCAGGGCGAAATCGTACACGATCTGCACCCAGAGCCGGGCGGGCAGGCGGAACTCCTCGGTCTCGAGGCCGCCCAACGGAAGCAGCTCGCTCAAGGTCTCGTACGGCAGCGCGACTTCCCAGATCGGCAACAGGTCGCGGAGACCCTGTTTGAACCCCTTCACCATGCGGGCTACATTAATGGCGACCGGCGACGTCTCCATCTCGAACAGGGGGCCGAAAACCGGTACGGGCACCGACGATGTCACACTTGACCACTCCGCCTGGTAGTGCTCCATGAGCGCAAAGACCGCGCCAACCGCTCGGGTCAACTGCGCGGATAAGTCCATCTTGATGTCCCGGGGTTCATGGAGCACCGGTCCCAGGTAAGCCTGGCAGACGCGCGCGCCCTCCGCCAACGCGGAGGTCAGCATCCAGATGTCCAGGCCCTGACGGGCCGCGGCGTCCTCCCATTCGTTCTTGGCCGACCAGGCCGCGGCGCGGGCGCCCGACACGCCGTAGCCGCCGCCCGGCGCCTGGCGGGCACGTTTTCCGTACAGGGCGCGGGTCAGCGGATAAATCAGGCCGTTGCTCAGGCTCCCGTCGTATTTGTGGCGGCGGGAGAGCGGCGCGACGTATTCGAACCGCTCGTCGCGGATCGGTCGGATCAGCAGATCCATCCAGCCGGGCGTGATGGTCAGGACATCGGCGTCGATCACCGCGCAGGCCTGCACCTGGAGAGCGGCGCCGATCGCGAACAGCGTCCGAACCGCCTCTCCCATGGACGCGGCGCCCTGATACGGCGCGACGGTCCGGGGAGAAGGAGGTAGGGGGACGAGCAGTCGGAGCGGCGTCTTGAGCCCGACGCGTTCCGCGATCGCCGGGGTTCCGTCCTGCGAACCGCCGTCGCAGACCGCGATCACGCAGCGCGCGTCCGGAAAGCACTCGACCAACCCTTGATCGACAGTCAGCATCACCCGCTCGATGGTCTTGGCGTTGTCGTAGCTGGGCACGCCGACCAGAATGTCGGCGGCGCCGATCTCCGACAACCGTCCCTGAACGTCGCGAGAGAGCAGGTCGAGCGTCATGGTCCGGCAAAGATCTTCAGCAAAATCAGATAGTCGCCCAGGTGCCGCGTGATCAGATAATTGCGGCGCACATGCTCCCGCGCGGCGCCGCCCATCCGGCCGATCAGCCCGGGGTTGTTCAGCAGATGGCGGATGCGGAAGGCGGCGCCTTCCGGCGAATGCACGGTATAGCCGGTCACGTCCTCGATGATCTGCGCCGCGATGCCTCCGGCCGTCCCGCCGATCACTGGCTTGCCTTTCCACATGGCTTCCGACACCGTGAGCCCGAATCCCTCTTTGAGGGATTTCTGGATCACGATCGTCGCCGCCCGCTGCAGGGCGTTGATCTCCAGGTCGGCTTCCGGCGGCAGTTGCAGCACGTGGATATCGGGGTCCCGCCCGGCCGCTTCCCGGACTTCGGCGAGCACGGCTTCCCCTTCGGGATCGTGCGTCACGCCGCCGCCGGCCAGGACCAGCCGGCAGTCGTGATGCTTCTTGACCAGCCGATAGGCCTGAATGACGCCGACCGGGTCCTTGAACCGCTCGAACCGGGAGACCTGCAGGAGGATCGGCTTGTCCCGCGGGATCTGCAGCCGGTCCAGGATCGTATGCACCTCGCTCTTGGCCAGCTCGCGGTTCTTGTGGCTCAGCGGGTCGATGGACGGATGGATCAGAAACTGGGGGATCGGCAGCCGCTGGGTGAAATGGGGGAGCGAAAAGATGGCGGCGTCGTACTTCACCACGTACCGGCGCAGGAAACTCCATACCCGCCGCTGCGGCTGCGCGATGTCGAGGTGACAGCGCCAAATCCACGTGCCTGTTCTCCGATGCTCGACGAGCGCCGCGGGTTGTGGATCGTGGACCATGACGAGATCCGCATCCAGGTTGAGGGCCAGCGCGTTCCGCTGGTTGACCTGCAGGTAGGTTTGATACATCTCCTCCGTGATCGGCTGATCCTCGCCCTGCAGCGCGTTGGCGAAACGCTTGGTCACGTCGAAGAATTCCTGGACGCCGGCGATGACCTCCCACCGCGCTTCGACGCCGAGGCTTTTCATCATCGGCACGAGGCGACGCAGGATTTCCGCCACGCCGCCTCCGTACCGGACCGTGTTGACGTTGACGAAGCTCCGGCCCTTCACCAGCTCGCTGAGCCGGTAGAGGAAGTCCACGGTTCCCTTCGGCGCGATTTCTCGATAGTCGTCCAGGCTCGCGGTCATGGCGACGCTGCCCTCCCGCTCAGAGACACTCCTTAGCCGGCGTCTTATAGCGAGCAGCCAATAACCCAGAGCTATTGGTCACAAGCCGTTCGTTGCTCGCTTAAATCGCGGTGCGTTCGATGCCATAGAGACTGTCCTCGCTGTCCTTCGATCGAAGCAGGAACCAGTAGTAGCCATAAGGGCCGACGCTCAGCACGTACGGACGCTCGCCGATCGGTGGGAAGCGGGACTCGCCGAACAGTTCGATCGGCGTCGCGCCGCGGAACTGCCCCAGGTCCAGCTCGACCGGCTGGGCCGAGCCGGCGAGATTGTGGACCAGGAGGACCGTCTCCCCCCGATAGGCCCTCGCGTGGACCAGCACCTTCTCGTTGGCATGCGGGAGAAATTCGATCGACCCTCGGCCGAATACGGGACGGGTTTTTCTGATGCGGATCAATTGCCGCATCCAGTTCAACAAAGAATGTGGGGTCTGGATCTGCGACTCCACGTTGATCGCCTGGTACCCGTACACCGGATCTGCGATCACCGGCAGGTACAGTTTCGCTGGCTCGGCTTTGGAAAAACCGGCGTTCCGGTCCCCCGTCCACTGCATCGGCGTGCGCACCCCGTTCCGGTCGCCGAGGTGGATGTTGTCGCCCATTCCGATCTCGTCGCCGTAGTAGACGATCGGACTTCCGGGCAGCGTGAACACCAGACTGTTGAGCAGCTCGATCTTGCGCCGATCGTTCTCCAGCAGCGGCGCGAGCCGGCGCGCGATCCCGATGTTGCGTCGCGCCTGCGGGTCCCGCGCGTAGGCGTAATACATGTAGTCCCGCTCCTCGCCGGTGCACATCTCCAGCGTCAACTCGTCGTGGTTCCGCAGGAAGAGGCACCACTGACAATTCGGCGGAATGGACGGTGTGTGCGTGAACATGTCGATGATCGGCTGGCGGTCCTCGCTCCGCACCCCCATGAACAGCCGCGGCATGAGCGGGAAGTGGAAGGCCATATGGAATTCATCGCCGTCGCCGAAGTAGGGCCGCACATCGGCCGGCCACTGGTTGGCCTCGGCCAGGAGGATGCGCCCCGGGTAGCGCTCGTCGAGGTGCCTGCGGAGCTCCTTAAGATACGCGTGCGTTTCGGGCAGGTTCTCGCAGATCGTGCCTTCCCGCTCGAACAGATAGGGCACGGCGTCGCACCGGAACCCGTCCAGCCCCAGGTCCAACCAATAGGTCATGACCTCCAGCATGGCCCGGCGCACCTCGGGGCTCTCGTAATTGAGGTCCGGCTGATGGCTGAAGAAGCGGTGCCAATAGTAGGCCTGTGCCTCCGGGTCCCAGGTCCAGTTGGACTTTTCCGTGTCGATGAAGATGATCCGCGCCTTGCTGTATTTCTGATCGGTGTCGCTCCAGACGTAATAGTGGCGCCGGGGCGACTGGGGCGAGCGCCGCGCCTCCTGAAACCACGGATGCTGATCGGACGTATGGTTCAACACCAGGTCCGCGATCACGCGGATGCCGCGCCGGTGGGCGTCGTCGAGGAACGCCCGCACGTCCTCGAGCGAGCCGTAATCCGGATAGACGCCCCGGTAATCCGACACGTCATAGCCGTCGTCCCGCAACGGCGACGGGAAGAAGGGCAGCAGCCACAGGCAATCGACGCCTAGCCATTGCAGATAATCCAGCTTCTCCCGGAGGCCGCGGAAGTCGCCGATGCCGTCGTCGTTGCCGTCGTAAAACGCTTTGACGTGTAGCTCGTAGAAGACTGCGTCCTTGTACCAGTGTTCGTCGGCGCTCAGCACGGCGTCCTCCCTTGTCGCTCGTTCATGCTTCGCTCGTCTCGGCCAGGAACTCGTCGCAGGCGACCAGCAGGCCTGAGCGGAGGCGTTCAAGGCTCCCGATGTACGGATTGATGGCACGGAGCTTGGCCGCCAGGTCGGGAAGCCCGAGTGCCTGCCTGACCCAGATGGAAAACTCGCTCTCTGCTCGATGGAGCCGGATCCGCGCTTCGAACATATGGTAGTAGATGGCGCTGATGTCCACCTCCGCCAACGCGTTCCGAAACTCCGACAAGGTGCGGGCCTGCAGGCCGGTCGGTACCTCGATGATGCGGGACTGATTGAAATAAAACGGCTCTCCGAAGATGACCCGCGGCACGACGGAGGTCCGCGACAAATGATCGTCGATGATCGAGATGATCTCTTCCCGGAGTTCCTCCAGGCTCGCAAAGTCGAAAGGGTCCAAAACAGCCAACCGTTCCCCCAGGACCCGGTCGCGGACCTGCGTGACCACCCAGTGCGCGAAGTCGTTCGCATAGGCTCCGGCGATGGCGCTGTGCCGCAGAAAATAACTGTGCGTGTGGAAGTAGACCGAATCGACCGGCACTTCTTCGAGCAGTTCGGCCAATTCTTTTTCATCGTCGGCCTTCTTGCCCAGCAATTCCTGCAACTCGCTGCAGCCGATGAATGTGAACGGCGCGTCCGTCGCTCCCGTGTGTCGCTCCTCGCGTTCCTTCTCCGTCATGAGTCCCCTTCCCGTCCCAGGTAGCGGTCCAGGTTGTATGCGGCGCTGATCAGCCCGATGTGCGTAAAGGCCTGGGGGAAATTGCCCAATTGCTCCCCGGTCGGCGACAGTTGCTCCGCATACAGCCCCAGGTGATTGGCGTAGCTCAACATCTTTTCGAAGATCAGCCGCGCTTCCGCCAGCCGCCCGGCTCTGGTGAGCGCTTCCACCAGCCAGAAGGTGCAGACGCTGAACGTGCCTTCGCCGCCGGCCAAGCCGTCCGGCGCGGCCTGCCCGATGCGGTAGCGGTGCACGAGGCTGTCGGACACGAGGTCTTCCAGGGTCCGGTCCAGCGTGGAGAGCATACGCGGGTCGGTCGGCGAGACGAAGAACACCAGCGGCAGCAGCAGATTGCTCGCGTCCAGTTCCCGGCTGCCGTAGTGTTGGACGAAGGCGCCGGTTTCCTGATTCCATCCGCGCCGCATGACATCGGTGTAAATCCGGTCCCGTTGGACCGCCCAGGCGGTGCGGTTCGCCGGGAACCCCCGCTTGTCGGCGATCCGGATCCCCCGGTCCAGCGCGACCCAGCACATGACTTTGGAATACACGAAGTGCCGCCGCCCGCCGCGCACTTCCCAGATGCCTTCATCCGGCTGATCCCACTGGGCGCAGACGTATTCCAGCAGCTTAGTCAGGTTGATCCACAGATCATAGCTGATCGGGCGGCCGTGCTTGTTGAACAGGTACACGGCGTCCATCAGCGCGCCGTAGATATCCAATTGTCGTTGACCCGCGGCCCCGTTGCCGATGCGGACGGGGCGCGACCCCAGGTGCCCGGCCAGATGCGGCAGCTCTTCCTCGGGCAAATCGTGCCGGCCGTCGATCCCGTAGAGCGGCCGGAGCGCGCCGTCCGGCTCGAGTTCATGGCAACGGGCGTTCAGCCATTCCATGAAGCGGCCGGCTTCCTGCGTGAACCCGAGGCGCAGCAGGGCGTAGAGGGTGAAGGCGGCGTCGCGCATCCAGGTGAAGCGATAGTCCCAATTCCGCACGCCGCCCGGGTCTTCCGGCAGGCTGGTCGTGGGCGCTGCCACAATGGCCCCGGTCGGCGCGTAGGTCAAGAGTTTCAGCGTCAGCGCCGAGCGCTGCACCATCTCGCGCCACCGCCCGCGGTACCGGCACTGGGCCAGCCATCCGCGCCAGAACGCTACGGTGTCCCGCAACGCCGCTTCGCCCGACCGCGGCGCGTCCAGCAGTTCGGCGTCGTCGCAGGCGTCCAGATGAATCAGGAAGAATGTCACGCTCTGGCCGGCCGACAGGCTGAACTCCGCGGTACAGACTCCTTGCGAGACGGCGAACGGAACCGGGCTGACCAGTCCGACGGCCATACCGCCGGCGCGAAAGACCACCCCGCGCTTGTGCGGGACCGCGACGTGCCGGTCCCGCCCGTAGTTGAAGGCCGGCGCGCATTCGAGCCGGAAGCGGGCCGTGCCTCGCGCGACAGATACGATCCGGACGATCTGTCGGCGGCGGGGGCAGGCGCCCGCTTCGTCCTGTTCGATCGGCATGAAGTCCATGACTTCCCCGACCCCGTCGGTATGCAGAAATCGAGTGAGAAGCACGTTGGTCTCGGGCAGGTACATTTGCTTCCGGATTCCCTGGTCCACAGGAGCGATGCTGAAGCGCCCGCCCTGCCGCTCGTCCAGGATCGCCGCGAAGAGGCTAGGCGAATCGAAGGTCGGCAGACAGCACCAGTCGATCGACCCGTCGAGGCCGACGAGCGCGACCGTATGCAGATCGCCGATCACGCCGTGATCCCCGATCGCCGCGCATGTTCTGTCACGACCCCTCACGTCCGCGTCCTTCCTTTTTTATGAGACCCGTTCCAGCAGGGCGACCGGACAGGTCCCGAAGATCTCGGCTGCCGGCAACACTTGAGTGCCCTCCGCGTCGGTCGTCTCCAGGAGTTCGCCGGTGAGCAGGTTCCGATAGGGCGACCCGGGCCGCCACGACGGCACCGTGAGCCACGTCTCGCCCCAGGCGCTGCGTCCCAGGGGGAACGGCGCGGCCCCCCGACCCAGTCCGGCCGCCAGGCGGGTGATCGCCGCCACCACCGCCTGATCCCTGTGAATCCGCGCATAGGCCAACAGGTGATCCGGCCGGTCGCCCCGCGCCTCCAGCGGCACGTAGTCGCCGCGCAGGAACAGATCGGTATGCTCGCGGCGATACCGCAGGCAGCTCATGGTCACGTACAGTTTAATCCGCCCGTCCCTATACGTCTCGATCAACCGCGCGACCAGGTTGCGCCGGTCGGTTCCGGCTTCGTCGCAGGCTTTCTGCAGGTCAGCGAGCAGGCTTGACCGGAGGTCGTAGTCCACCGGGCGGCGGTTGTCGGGATCGACGAGACTGAAGTCCCACAGTTCCGTACCCTGGTAGAAATCCGGGATGCCCGGCGCCGTGATTTTAAGCAACACCTGCGCCAGTGAGTTGCAGACGCCGTAGCGCGCGATCCGTTCCTGGAAGGGGAGAAAATCCTCCAGGAAGAGGTTCGGTCTGCTGCGGTCCAGCAGCGCCGCGATGAAGCGGGAGACCGCGTCTTCGTAGACCTGATTCGGATTGACCCAGCTCGTGTGAACCTTGGCCTCCCTCAGCGCCTTGTGCATGTAGCTCTGGATGCGGTCGCAAAAGATCTGATACTCGCGGTCATCCGGTCGCGTCGGAGGCCAGGCGCCCAGCAGCGTCTGGTACAGGAGGTATTCTTCGTTCCGGTCCGGCGCCGGCTGGCCGTCCACCTCGGTCTTCAGCTTCCTGTTCAACCGGCTCCAACGGGTGACGCGCGCCCGCCACTCCTGCGGCAGTTCCGACAGCACGTTGATCCGGGCCCGCACGTCCTCGCTGCGCTTCGTGTCGTGCGTCGAGGTGGCCGACAGCGAGCAAGGCCAGCGGGCCTGGCGTTCGCGCATGCGCTTATGAAACAGGGCCGGCGGGATGCCGAACTGTTGCGGGTCTCCTCCCACCTCGTTCAGCGACACCAGCCGGTTGTAGAGATAAAACGCCGTGTCCTCGATTCCCTTGGCCGTCACCGGACTGGTGGTCTGCTGAAATTTCATCACGAACCGCAGTTGTTCCTGCCGGTCCTGTAGGGTGCGCTCATCCCATTCCTTCAGCAGCAGGGTCTGGACGAAATCGAACACGAGGCCGCTGAGGGCGGGGTTGCGGCGCTTGGCCCACGCGACCGCCTGTCGGATGTAAGCCCGGTCCCGCTCCAGGACCGGCTCCGGGCCGTCGGTGACGTAAGTCCGGTAGACCGGAAAGCAAGCGATGATTTCCCGGATCGCATGCGTGAGACTGTTCAGGGTGAAGTCGCGCGAGCGGCGGTCCCGCTCCGACAGCCGATTCAACTGGTGCCCGAGCACGTTGATCTCGCTCGCCATCGAGGCGCGCATGATGAGCTTCTTCGTCTCGTAGATCAGGTCGGCATAAGACTGGCGGGCATGAGTGAACCGCGCATAGGTCTCGTCCATCGCCCGTTCGTGGGCCCCTTGCACGAACAGGCCGTTGACCAGGTTCAGGAAATCGTACCCGGTGGTGCCGTACACCGGCCAGGTCTCGGGCAACGGCTCATCCTTGTCGAGAATCTTTTCCACCACGATGAAGAGCGGCCGGTCCGCGGCGACGTCCGGCTCCGAGGAGGGCAGGAATTCGCGCGCGGCCCATGCCTGTAACTGCCGGAGGTAGCGGCCGGGGTCGTAGAGCCCGTCCACGTGATCGATCCGCAGGCCCGTCACGACCCGTTCTTGCAAGAGTGCGAAAATCAGCTTGTGGGTTTCCTGGAGCACCGCCTCGTCTTCCATCCGGATCGCCGCCAACTCGTTGATGTCGAAGAAGCGCCGATAGTTGATCTCCTCGGACGCCACGCGCCAGAAGGCTAGCCGGTACGGCTGGTCGTTCAACAGGTCGTCGAGCAGGTCGAAGCTGCGCGGATCGCCCTTGGTCCCGTTGAAGCGTGTCACGTTTTCCTCGATGAACGCCGCAACGGTCGAGCTGTTCCGCGCCAGGGCGGCCAGGCGCAACCGGGCGATCTCCTTCTCGCGGTAGCGTTCGCGTACCTTCAGCGGATCGGTCTCCGTACGGGAGGGCAGGTGGCGCAGCGCCGTGATGATGCTCTCGAGTTCCTGCACGTGCCGGGCGTCTTCGCCGGTCTGCGCAATCAACTGATCCAGCCGGTGGGACAGGATCTTCACCCAGGACTGCGGCGACACCGGCAACGTGTGGTTGTAGTAGCGGACGAGGAAACTCCCGTCCACGAAGGCCAGCGCGATCTCCCCGTTCTCCAGCACCGCGCCGTACAGATCGCCGAGAATCGGCAGCAGGACCTTGCCGTCCAGTTCGCGCTTGAGCGGGTGCCAATCGATGTCGAAGACGTTCGCAAAGCGGGAACCTGGCCCGTTTTCCAGCACGTCCAGCCACCAGCGGTTGGCCGACTGCCCGATGCCCATGTGATTGGGGACCAGGTCGAGCAGGTGTCCCATGTCGTGGGCTTGAAGCGACCGGACGAGTTCCCGGTAGTCGTCGTCCGTGCCGAGCTCGGGGTTGAGGGTCGTCGGATCCACGACGTCGTAGCCGTGGGTGCTGCCCGGCACTGCCTTCAGGTAGGAGGAAGCGTAGCAGTCCGTGATGCCGAGGGCATGGAGATAGGGGACGATGCGCGCCGCCGCCTTGAATGGGAAGGCCCGATTGAACTGGACGCGATAGGTCGCGGCCGGAAAGCGCGGCCCGCCGGGTGAAGACGGCGCCATGGTCATAGCGTCCTGCGGGAAGGCCGCAAGGCCTGTCCTCGCGGCAACACGACCAGACCGGACTTCGTCACGGCCGGATGGCGCACCCGGTCCTGCGTCGAATCATAGCCGATCTCGGCTCCGGCCGGGATGACATTGAACCGGTCCGCGATGACGCGGCGGAGACGGGCCTTCGACCCGATGATTGCTCCGTCCATGATGATGGATTCCTCGATGCGCGCGCCGTGCTGGATCATGACATGCCGGCCGATCACCGACCGCGTGATCTCTGCATCGACGATCAGACTGCCCTGGCCGAGCATGGACTCGTCGATCCGCGACCGGACCAGGCCGGCCGACGGCGCGTCGTACTTGTCGGTCAGGATCGGCCACTCGGTGTTGCGAAGATCGAAGATGGGCGCTTCCCCCAGCAAGTCCATGTGGGCCTGCCAATAGGCGTCCAGCGTGCCCACATCCCGCCAGTAGCCTCGCTCCTCGTAGGGGTTCAGGCCGGGCACGTCGTTCGACAGAAAGTTGTAGGCCATCACGCGATGGGTGCGGAGCAGATGGGGGATGATGTCCCGCCCGAAATCATGGGAGCCCGGCCGCGCGGCGTCCTGTTCCAGGATCTCCAGCAGCACGTCGGTGTTGAACAGATAATTGCCCATCGATGAGTAGGCCTGCTCCGGATCGGTCGGCATGGGTTTAGGCTGCTTGGGCTTTTCTTCGAAGCCGAGAATCCGGTCTTCCTGGTCGTCTCGTCCGACCTCCACGATGCCGAAGCCTTTCGCCGCGTGGAGAGGAACGGGCAGGGCCGCCACCGTGACGTCGGCGTGGCGGGACAGATGGAAACGGACCATTTGATTGATGTCCATCCGATAAATGTGGTCGGCTCCGAACACGGCCACCAGATCGGGGTCGAAGTCTCGGATCAAGTTCAAGTTCTGATACACCGCGTCGGCGGTGCCTTCGTACCAGCCGCCCCGGGCTTTCATCTGCGGCGGCACGACCGTAATGAAGTTCTGCTTGACCAGCCCGCCGGTCCGCCACGCCCGGCGCAGATGTTCGATCAAGGACTGCGACCGATACTGGACCAGCACGTACATCGCCAGGATGCCGGAGTTCAGGAAGTTGCTGAGGACGAAGTCGACGATACGATACTTGCCGGCGAAGGGGACCGCGGGCTTGCTGCGGACCGCCGTCAACGGCATGAGGCGCTCGCCCTTGCCGCCGGCCATGATCATGGCCAGGACCCTGGGTTGATACCTTCGATCCACCATCACGCCAGTCTCCTGCCGAAAAGCGATCGCGCCCGAGGACGTTAGGGTTACGATAACCCCGCCCTCCTTCTTACGCAACCCCGACCGGTCGCGACGACGCCCTCTCGCTCGCCCGGCAGGGCACGGCTAGCGCTCACCGGCCGGGGCTAGACGAGGTATGCGGCGAGCGTTCGGAGAAGCGAGAAGGGGCTCAGCCGTTGCGAATAGGCGGCGACGATCAAGACCGAGCACACCACCCACCACCAATCCTCGCGCGTCCATTCGACGACCGGATGGCGCTTCCGAAAGAGGAATCGCGGGACGATCAAGGCCAGCGGAAAACCGAAAAACAAGACGGGATGGACGTGGATGAAGTTCGACAACGCCCAGGGAACGGCCAGTCCGATGAAGAGCGTCCGTCCCAGCTTGCGGATGGGATCACTTAGGTTCGCAGGTCCGATGGGCATCCCAACCTTCCTTCCTTTAAGAAAAGAGTGCACTGCAGGGGTGGAGCGCGGGGCTCGTGCGGACGGCTCGAGAGCGCTCGCGCGCCTTTTGACATCGTCTGACACGCCTTGTTGGCCTGCATGATTCGCGAAGGCTTCTACTGCAACCGCGGATACGCTGTTCC